>OLNK01000877.1_pt1 | contig 28448 bp, 24 predicted proteins | sample 1672791 | NCBI WGS metagenome assembly OLNK01 (sample SAMEA3136724, study PRJEB25190) | human gut metagenome | biome: human gut; feature: human-associated habitat; material: faeces | place: Austria | collected 2013 | reverse complement strand
CCGGTATGTAATCATCCACAGAGCTATTTTGAAGTACATGAAGAGAATTATTAAGGGGATGAGATTATTACGAAGAAGAAAGTGATTAATTCAAAAAAGCAGTAATGATAGGTTGAGACTTTGTTAGTTCTACGCATATTATCTGGAGTATGATGATGAAAGATCCGGTGGATTTGCACCACTTGCAAAGGTTTCAGGAGATAAGAAGGTTGTTCTTGGACTTATCACAACCAAGAGACCGGAATTGGAAGAAAAAGCAATATCCTACAGGTGAAGCGGCTGAGATTGGGCTTGCGAGGACGAATCCATACAGGGATTTATGTAAGATAAAGTTAAAATAAAAAGAAGATTTTCGCGGATCTGAATCGACACGTGAAAATCTTCTTTTTTGCTATCAGAGGAACTATCCGAGCACAGTTCTACTAAAGTTTTCCCTCTGGAACCCTGGAAATGATCGTCCGGTTGATCCGTACCAGGAAGAAGGAGGATACCATAAGTGAAATGACCTCCGCAATCGGGAAGGACCACCACACTACATGAAGACCGCCAAGCTTTGCAAGGATATATGCGGCAGGAATCAGTACAAATAACTGACGCATAATGGAGACGATCATACTGAAAAATGCTTTTCCAAGAGCCTGAAATACTGTTCCTGATACAATACAGAACCATGCGATCAGATAGTGGATTCCGATGATCCGCAGGGCAGGAACTCCGATGGTGAGCATCTCGTCCGATGCATTGAACATACCTAAAAGTATCTGTGGGATTCCTTCAAAGCAGAGGAATCCGATGAAGGTGAGGCAGAAGGCAACCAGCATACTGAGCTTGATCGTCTTGAGCATACGTTTTCTCTGACCGGCACCATAATTGTAGGCAATGATCGGAGTAATCCCATTGTTGAGACCGAATACCGGCATGAAGAAGAAACTCTGTAGCTTAAAGTAAACGCCGAATACAGCAGTTGCGGTTGATGAAAACTCGATCAGGATGCGGTTCATGCAGTAAGTCATAACCGATCCGATGGACTGCATAATAATCGTTGGAATTCCAACTGCATAAATGGTGCCGATAATATGGAAATCGAGTCTGAATCCATGAAACTTCAGTTTCACATCATGATTGTACCGGTGGTTACAAAATCCGGCGACAAGTGCGGCAACGCATTGTCCGATTACGGTTGCAACAGCAGCTCCGGTCACACCCATTTTCGGAGCTCCGAGAAGTCCGAAGATCAGGATTGGATCAAGAATGATGTTAGTGATTGCACCTGTCAGCTGGGAAGTCATACTGAAGATGGTTCTTCCGGTTGAAGTAAGAAGACGCTCAAAGAAGACCTGTGCAAGCAGCCCAAAAGAAAAAATCATGACGGTGCTTAAGTACTCAATTCCGAGTTTCATGATCTCCTGGTCAGCATTTCCAATCTGACTTGCGTAAAAAGGACGGACGATCGTAAAGCCAAGAATGAAAAATACGAGATAGCTGAAAAAATATAAAACGGCAGCGTTGCTTGCAGTTGCATTTGCTTTTTTGAAATTTTTCTCTCCAAGTGATTTGGAAAGGAGTGCATTCATGCCGACACCGGTTCCGGTTCCAACTGCAATAAGCAGTGTCTGGAGTGGAAAGGCAAGTGAAACGGCGGTCAGTGCATTTTCCGATAATTTAGCGACAAAAATACTGTCTACGATGTTGTACAAAGCCTGTACCAGCATAGAAATCATCATAGGCAGAGACATATTAAATAATAGTTTTCCGATGGGCATGGTACCCATTTTGTTTTCTGCAGGTGCAGATGTATTTTCCTGATTCATTTTCTCATTTCTTTCTGTTCTGATAAAAGAGTAAAAATATTGTAAAAACAGCCACTAAACACATATGATATAGGAAAATACGAAGATAATCAAGAGGAATAAGGGAGTATAAATTGACTTCTTTCGGACAGACGGGTATAATTCTTGTTATATGGAGAAATAGGAAAGGGATATACTAGAATGAGTAATACAAATCAGAAAATCGAAACTTTAAATAAACTGCGTACTACAGAGGCAATTTATGTACTGATGTCATCCTGTACAAGAATGCCATATGTGGTCTGCGATCCGGAGACATTTGATGATGAGATCCTTCTTTATTACACAGAAGCGGAAGCGAAAGAAGAGGCTATGAAGCTTCAGAAGGAGGGAAATCCAATGCAGCTTGTCAAGGTGGATGAAAATTCCCGCCTGTCATTTTTTACCGGGTTGTTTCCAATGGGAGTCAACTGTATTCTGGTGGACAAAGGTTTGGACGGACAGATTACTGTGCAGCTTGACGAATTGATCACGAGACCGAAGGATGAAGAACTGCCAGAAGGAAAAATACGTGTAGAGAATCCGGAACTGGTGCTGACTGCAGCGTATTTTATGCAACAGATGAGAAAGCCGGATAAACCGGAGATGACGGATGAGTTAAAAGAACTGAACGAAGAAATGCTTGCCCATTATCAGGAGGGGCGTTATATTGTGACTGTTCAGGAGGACAAAGGAATTCCGATTCTGAAACAGAAAGATGGGAAAGTGTATCAGCCAATCTTTACGGATGTGCAGGAAGTTAAGAAATTCCAGAACCTGAACAAGGGTGTGACATTGAAAACCGCTGTTGTAGAAGGAAGTAAGATTCCGGAAATTCTTTCACCGGAAGCATTTGGCGTTGCAGTCAATCCGTTTGGGGTGAACCTGCAGTTGCAGATAAAGAGAAAACCGGCGAAAACGAAAGAAAACGAAAACAAAACACAAGAATAATCGAAAACAAAAAAGAAAAAATGAAAATTGCAAGAGGAATCCTGATCTGCGGAACAGGTATCGGGGTAAGCATTGCTGCCAACAAAGTTCCGGGAGCTTATGCAGCATTGGTTAACAATGTATATCAGGCTCAGAGAGCACAGCTCAGTAATAATGCCAACATTATCACACTTGGTGCACAGGTTACAGGAATTGAGCTCGCAAAATGCCTCGTAAAAGAGTACTTAAGCGTAACTTTCGATCCGGAATCCCGTTCTATGCCAAAGGTGGCAAGAATTACAGAATACGAAAAAGAAGGTAAATAATCTGAGTTATTCAGAAAGTGTAAAGGGCAGTCCATCAAGGGCTGCTTTTTGCTATAGAAAAACACGATAAGGATATACAATTATAGTATAAATGTATTTGAGATAGAAGGGAAAATGTGATAACATTAGATAGCAAAATTCAAAAAGGGGAAAAGGAAAAAGAGATGAAAAACAAGAAGCTATGGATATTTGGGGGAATCATCCTTTTGATTGTGATCCTGAATCATATTTTTGACTGGTCTTCTTACATAAGTACTGCAGAAAATCTTGAATTTATGAAGCGGATAGTGCAGAATAATCTTCCTCTGGCAATTCTAGTGTATATGGTATTGACAGTTGTTGGGTGTGTGGTGCTTGCGCTTCCGGGAGTGACGTTTGCGATACTGGCAGGACTTCTCTTTGGACCAGTAATCGGTACGATTTGTTGTTCTCTGGCAACAACGATCGGGGCGGTTCTTGCATTTATTGCAGGACGTTTTTTCTTGAAAGACAGTATTGGACCAGTGGTTGCAAAAAACCGTATCTTGAAAAAATGGTTGTTTGACGATACTGGCTGTAATGAATTATTTGTTCTTATGATTACACGTCTGGTTCCGGTATTTCCATTTAATCTGCAGAATTTTGCGTATGGTATTACAGATATCCGTTTTAGTACGTATGCAATTGGTTCGTTGATATTTATGCTACCTGGTACAGCGATGTATACGGTTGGTACAGCAGGCCTTGCGGATAAGGAGAATAGGTTGCTTTATATTGGAATAGCAGTAGTGCTGGCAGTTGTAGTCACGATAATCGGGATAATCCTGAAAAAACGTTACCTGAAAGATGAACTGGAAGAAAATAAGGAATAAGGAGTAAATGGTATGGAAAAAAAGAAAAATATTTGGGTGGGGAAAATAGTAGTGATCGTTTTGATTATTGTATCAATCGGAAGTTATTATGTATTTCCGTCCGTAAAACATGTGATGAATCAGGTATTTAAGATGTTTGCTAGTGGAGACTTTGCAGTGGTCAGAGACTTTGTAGCATCTTATGGGGCATATGCGGCATTGATTTCATTTTTGCTTATGATTTTTCAGTCGATTGCAGCGCCACTTCCGGCATTTCTGATTACATTTGCAAATGCGAATCTTTTTGGATGGTGGCAGGGAGTTATTCTGTCATGGAGCAGTGCGATGGCAGGAGCAGCGGTATGCTTTTTCATTGCAAGAATACTTGGACGTGATGTGGCAGAAAAGCTTACGAGTAAAGCTGGAATGCAGCAGATAGATACATTTTTTGAAAAATATGGAAAGAATACAGTTCTGATCTGTCGTTTGCTTCCGTTTGTTTCGTTTGATATTGTAAGTTATGCAGCAGGACTTACTTCGATGTCGTTTATATCTTTTTTTGTGGCAACTGGTGTGGGACAGCTTCCGGCAACGATTGTATATTCTTATGTTGGAGGAATGCTGACAGGAGGAGCGAAGCTTCTGGTGACAGGACTGCTGATCCTGTTTGCTCTGTCGGCACTGATTTTTATGGGGAGAAAGATCTACATGGACAGACAGAATAAAAAAGCAAAATAAATGGTATAAAAAAGTCATTATCTATGGATGGGATAATGACTTTTTCTGTACAATCTTTAGAAAAAATTTACATAATCTTTCTTGAATCCGTTTTCTCTTGGGACTATAATAAACGTTACTAAGAAAATCGGGAGGATGTTATGCTGTTTCAGAATATAGGACTGACCAGGGCAATGTATCAGTTTTTCCAGACTTTAATCTACGTTGCGCCTGCTACATTACTTGCAGTTTCGTTGCATGAATTTGCACATGGATATGTGTCATATAAACTCGGGGATATGACACCAAAATATGACGGAAGACTGACCTTGAATCCATTTAAGCATCTGGATGTGTGGGGAACGTTATGTCTGCTTGTCTTTCATGTGGGATGGGCAAAGCCGGTAAGGATCAATACCAGGAATTATAAGAATAAAAAAAGAGATACGATTCTTGTGGCAGCAGCGGGAGTAGTCATGAATTTCCTGCTTGCGTTTGTCTGTATGATTCTGCACGGGCTTTTGTATAAGTACGGATCGAGTGGGTTGATTCTGAATTATCTTTATGTGCTTACTTATTATGGAGCAGTGCTGAATATTGGACTTGGTGTGTTCAATCTGATTCCGATTCCGCCCCTTGACGGATCGAATATTCTTGCTGAGATCTTTCCGAGGGTAGCAGAGTTTTACTGGAAGATCCGACCGTATAGTATGTGGATTCTGCTTCTGTTACTTGGAACAGGAATTCTGGATGTGCCGATCAGTCTGCTGAATTCTGCAGTAATCAATGGAATGTGGAGTTTTGTGAAAGCAATTCTGAGAGTTGGATTTGTGACGACCGGTGGAGGAACTGTGATTTAGGAAAAGATGAAAAACGGGAATTGTAGTAAATGAGAATGAAAAATGCGTATAGAATAATGCAGGTAGTCGAGAGGATTACCTGCATTTTTCGTATACATTGTAAAATTGAAAAGAAATAAGGAAATATTACGAAAGATAATCAATAAAAATGTCTTTTGTAATAATATGTAAGGCATTTAGAATGGAACATCCATTTCATTTTCGGATGTATCGCTTTTGGATTCATCAGACGCATCAGGGGTAGAAGACTTTGGAAGTCCTCCGGATACGGCAGTCTTTGCACTGATTCCGTTGATCTCAACGCGGTCGTCAACGACAATGACCAGGCATTTCTGACCATCGATAATACGTGTTTCTACAAGATCTGCGCATTCCGGGTTTACCTGAATGGTGATGTCCGGAGTTTTGATCTCGAATTTTTTGAGGTTTGCAATATTGGAGGCAAGGAGTGTACTGTGCTCTCCGGCAGCGGAATCGTACTGCTCATCGAATGTTTCCAACTTTTCTTCTTCGACACCGCTTTTGGCAAGGAGGTATTTAACTTCTGCTTTGTCAAGGGCAAGTGGTTCCGGATTTTCAGAATTCTGTTCAATCATTTTATTCAAGTTTTCGTGGATATTTTTGACCGTATCGTAGTCGCAGTCATCTCCGAGCGTTTCTTCGATCAGTGTACGGAAAGTTTCTTTCTGATCTCCGGCGGTGAGTGGCGGAACACATCCAAGAAGCAGATCGGTCAGACCGTTTCCGAGATTTTCTGCATTTTTTGAATAAAAAAGCAGATTGTGAATATCGGTGCTGCGGTCGTTAAAAGCAGGGAAGAGAAAACCGGCATCCGGCATCTCTACGATCCAGTCACGGATACGCTCATGGAAGCTGTTCTCTTCTGCATGATAACTGAGTCCTGGCTTGGAAAGCTTGACCGGACAGAAGGTACACATGATGTAATCATAGACTTCATCGGATGCATCGAACATTTCGTTTCCGTCCGTTGATTTTCCCGGAATATCGTAGGCTGCATGGACCAGCAGGATCAGATAGTTCTCTGCATAATCATAGGAATCGATGACACGATTATAGAATTCTTCCAGAAGAGCGTCGTCAGTAAGCCGGCTGTTTCTTAATTTGAGAAGAAATTCCTGTGTACCACCTTCCGATTCGGTCTCCAGAGGAAATTCCATATTCAGAAGATTTTTTCCGATCGTACCGGACAAGGACTTTCTGAAAATGTCAAAATACTTGAACATTTCCTCTTCCGGAAGAGAAAGGAAAGCATCTTTCATCTCCGTTTTTTTCTCTTTTTCACCATCTACATAGCATCCGCAGATGCGGGTGATCGCACAGTTGGATGGGGTGAACTGTTTTTTGATTTCAGTAACTTCTTTTTTATTCATAGTAAGTAAATCCCCTTTTGGTAATTGTGATTTTATAAAAGACTGATGCTTATGAATTATAACATATTTTGAGGACGAGTGTGATTAGGAGAGAAAATTATTTGATTATTTTTAGAATAATGTATATACTAAGTATATACATTATATGGAGGTGAATTTTATGCAAACACAGGTAAAAGCATGGGGAAATAGTCAGGGAATCAGACTTCCAAAAGATATTTTACAAGAGGCCAATGTAGAAATAAATGATATGCTGGAAGTAAAAGTATCGGATGGTATGATTATGCTTGTTAAGACCTTCAGGCATCAAAAATTAGAAGAAAGAGCTGAAAAGTTTGGTGGTAAGTTAAATCTTGATGGAGAATATGAATGGGATAAGCCGGAAGGAAGAGAGGTGTGGTAGAAAATGGAGATACAGCAGGGGGATGTTTTAAAAGTGGAAAAAATTAAGGATCCTGTATTTGTTGCAAGTAAAAATTTTTTTAATCAGTCGGGAGAAATAATTGGCTGTCCAATATTAGGAGAGAGTACAGAAAGCCCACTTCACATTTATGTTGAAATGGATGAAAATAAAGGTTATATCCAATGTGAACAAATGAAAATGTTAGACTTGAGAGTCAGGGGGTATAAAATAATAGATCGTGTAAAAATGGCAGATGTAATTAATGTAACAGACGCAATACAGAGTATATTCGACTATATATAAATGCAGGGAACCAATCCGGAACCCTGCATTCATAATATCTGCTATTAAGCCATCATTCCTGTGAGAATATCATTCACAAGCTTTCCGTCAGCTTTTCCTTTTACTTTCGGCATCAGTTCTTTCATGATACGTCCTTTATCCTTTGGTGTCGGAGCATCAATTCCAAGACCGGAAAGGACACCTGCGATCACTTCTTTGATCTCAGCTTCGTCCATCATCTTCGGAGCATACTGTTCAAGAACAGCGATACGTTTCTCGCATTCTTCAATAATGTCTGTACGATCAGCAGGAGTCATCTCCAGAGTTTCTTTTGTCTGTTTGATCTCTTTTAAGATAACCTGAACTTCTTCTTCTTCGGTAAGATCGGCACGTTTGTCGATGGCTTTGTTCTTAAGGGCTGCAAGAAGAGCAGATAATGTCTCTTTTGTGTCCTTGTCCTTTGCTTTCATGGCTGCGACCATAGCGCTTCTTACTTCATCAATTTTACTCATTGTATATTCCTCCAAACTTGAGGCAAAATGCCTGTCTGCACTTTATTGTAGCAGATGGGGAAAGAATTTTCAATCTCTGGAAGAGGAAAACTTGGGTGGCTATTTTTCAAAAAGTGCGGTATACTGATAGGAATGAATCAGGGATAGATGAGAGGTTGGTTACGCGATAGGATGAGTGGCTGTACATTATGTCCGCGGATGTGTGGGGCGGACAGGGAGAATGGGAAGACAGGTTTTTGCGGAGAGACAGGGGAGATCCGGGCGGCGAGAGCGGCGCTTCATATGTGGGAGGAACCCTGTATTTCCGGAAAGGAAGGATCAGGGACGGTCTTTTTTACGGGATGTACTTTAAGATGTGTGTTCTGTCAGAACCATGAGATTGCGGGAAGCAAGGTTGGCAAAGTGATCTCAGAAGAGCGGCTGGCGGAGATCTTTCTGGAACTGCAGGGGAAAGGTGCGAATAATATCAATCTTGTGACGCCGACGCATTTTGTGCCGCAGATCATCCGGGCGCTTCAGAGTGCAAAGAAGCAGGGGATGTACTTGCCGATTGTATATAATACGGGCGGTTACGAGAGAGTGGAAACCTTGAAAATGCTGGATGGTTTGGTGGATATTTACCTGCCGGATTTCAAATATTTAAATACAGATCATGCGAAAAAATATTCGATGGCGGAGGATTATCCGGAGGTTGCGAAGGCGGCTCTTGCTGAGATGGTAAGACAGACAGGAGAGCCGGCATTTGATGAGTGCGGAATGATGAAGCGTGGCGTGATCGTGCGTCATCTGCTTTTGCCGGGATGTCTTGCGGATGGAAAAAGAGTGGTGAAATATTTGCATGAAACTTATGGAAACAGGATTTATATGAGCCTGATGAGCCAGTATACGCCACTGGAGAGTCTGGATGCGGTAAAATATCCGGAGCTGAACCGGAAAGTGCCGGAGTATGCGTATGAGAAACTGGTGGACTATGCGATCTCGCTTGGTGTGATGCAGGCGTTTATACAGGAAGGGGATACGGCAAAGGAGAGCTTTATTCCACCGTTTACACTGGAAGGAGTATAGGAAAGGAGATTGATATGAAAAGACAGGTGACAATGGAAGAAATTTCAGATGGAAAATTATATACCAGCAATGATCTGGTAAAAGCGGACTGTGGCGATTGTGAGGGATGCCACGCCTGTTGTACGGGGATGGGAAGCTCGATTGTGCTGGATCCGTTGGATATTGTCCGGATCAGCAGGGGAACAGGAGCGGCTTTTGAGACTTTGCTTGCAGGAAAGATTGAACTGAATGTGGTAGACGGAATCATTTTGCCGAATCTGAAGATGGCAGGAGCGGAAGATGGCTGTGGTTTTCTGACAGAGGAAGGAAGATGTGGGATTCATCCATTTCGTCCGGGAATCTGTAGGCTTTTCCCGCTTGGAAGATATTATGAGGAAAATGGTTTCCGCTATTTTCTTCAGGTACATGAATGTCAGAAAGAGAACCGGGCGAAAGTAAAGGTTAAAAAATGGCTTGATACACCGGAACTGAAAAAGTATGAAACGTATATTGCCAGATGGCATGGATTACTGATTCAGTTACAGGAATACATTGCAGCACATCCGGAGAGCGCAAAAGCGGTCAGCATGGATGTACTGCAGAGATTTTACCTTACTCCGTATCAGACGGAAGAATTTTACAGTGAGTTTTTCCGGAGAATGGACGAGGCAAAAAAGGCATATTGTTAAATACAATTGAAATAATCAGCAGCCAGAGAGATGAATTCTTTGGCTGCTTTTGTTATGTAAGCATCTTTCCGGCAGGCGGCGGTGATATTCCAGACCGGGTGGGAAGGAAGCCGGTAATAGGTTACATCCCTGCGCGTATGGTCTACATAATAAGCAGGAAGGATTCCACAGCAGATTTCCGCACGGATCATGGATAGGATGGTCTGATTGTTTGCGGTCTCAAAAAGGATTTGTGGCGCAAATCCGGCAGTTTCAAAAAGGGAATCGACCAGATCACGGGCAGTTGATTTCTTCTGGATCAGGACAAATGGCTCCTCTTTTAAAATGGTCAGGTCGCAGACAGGGAGGCTGCCAGAGGAAGAATCCGGAAGCGACAGAATGCTTGCAAGACGGGAGGGAACGGCGAGAAGCAGTTCTTCTTCCGTGATGGTCTGATAAGAAAGTCCTGTTCGTTCCTGTTTCGGTAAAAGTGTCATAAAGCCAAGATCCAGATCACCGGATAGAAGGAGATCCTGCTGCTGACGTACACTGAGTTCGTTCGGCTCAATCCGTGTCTGGGGAAAATGTTCATGGAATTTCGGATAGACCTGGGAAAACATATCGATCCCGCGCCCTGGTGTAAAACCGATGCGGATCGTATTTTTCTGGTACTCTGTCAGGTCGTGGATCTGATCGTAAGCGTTCTTTTTCAGAATCAGAATCTGTCTTGCCGTATCGAGGTAGATTTCGCCGGCAGGTGTCGGACGCCAGTCGGTCCGTGACCGGTAAAAAAGAGGACAGCCCAGTTCCTTTTCCAGTTTGAGAAGCTGCTGGTTGAGCGCAGATTGAGTGATAAAAAGCTTTTCGGCGGCGTGGGTGATATTTTTTTCTTCGGCGATTTTGAGGATGTATTCAATTTGTTTCAGATCCATAAGAGAGCCTTCTTTCGTAATGTGAGTGTTGAAAAGTAAATTTTTAATTCATTGACAGAATCGAAGAGCTTTAATGCTATGCATTTCTCCAATTACTTTATTATAGCGTTTTGATTTTCCGGATACAATAGAAAAATAAGAAAAATTAAGAGAACTAGAAAAATAATGAATTTTACTTATCAAAACGACTGCGTTAAAATAAAGACAACAAAGAACAAGGAGGACGAAAGGATGCCAAAGAGATTACTTGTAAAAGTAAACGAAGCAGATAACGTAGCAATCGCGGTGCAGGAAATCAAGGCGGGAACACAGGTGGCAGAAGACCTTGTTGCAAATCAGGATATCCCGCAGGCGCATAAGATCGCACTGGAAAAGATCCCGAAGGGAAAACCGGTCATCCGCTATGGCGTGATTCTCGGATATGCGATGAACGATATTGAAAAAGGAGACTGGATCAACGAATTTATGCTGGAACTTCCGACACCGCCGTCGGTTGATGATATGGAATATGGGACGAAGATCGTGAAAGATCTTCCGACACCACCGGTAACGACATTTGAAGGATACAGAAATCCGAACGGAGGTTATGCCGGAACCAGAAATATTCTGGGAATCAGCACAACAGTGCAGTGTGTAACGGGCGTATTGAATGTGGCAGTGAAGCGTATGAAGGAAGAGCTTCTTCCAAAATATCCAAACGTAGACGATATCGTGCCAATCAATCATGCGTATGGATGCGGAGTTGCGATCAATGCGCCCGAAGCAAAAGTGCCGATCCGTGCGCTGCGAAATCTTGTCAAACACCCGAATTTTGGTGGACAGGTGATGGTGGTAGCACTCGGCTGTGAAAAACTGACTGTGGAAATGCTTTTGGATGAGGCAGATATTTCCCCGGAAAATGTAGTGGTTCTGCAGGAGCAGAAAGGCTTTGACGCCATGGTAAAAGCAATCATGGATATGGGAGAGAAAAAGCTTCAGATCCTGAACCGGAGAAAGAGAGAGACGCTTCCGCTTTCTGATCTGTGTATCGGAATGCAGTGCGGAGGAAGCGATGCATTTTCCGGAGTAAGTGCCAATCCGTCTGCAGGCTATGCGGCAGATATGCTGGTAAATGCAGGTGCAACGGTCATGTTTTCCGAGGTAACAGAGGTGCGTGACGGTGTGCATTATATCGCAGAGAGATGTGTGGATAAAGCGACCTGTGACAAGCTTGCAGCAGAGATGAAATGGTATGACAATTACCTGAAAAACGGGGAAGTTGACCGGAGTGCTAATCCGACACCTGGAAATAAAAAAGGCGGTCTTTGCAATATTGTAGAAAAAGCAATGGGATCCATTGCAAAATCCGGAACATCTCCGATCGTGGAAGTGCTGTCGCCGGCAGAGCGCCCGTCGAAAAAGGGACTGATCTATGCAGCAACACCGGCAAGCGATATTGTGTGTGGTCCGTGTCAGCTTGCATCTGGTATTACCTTGCAGGTATTTATGACCGGAAGAGGAACCCCTTACGGACTTGCGGCAGCACCGGTTATCAAGGTCTGTTCCAGAAATGAGATGAAGGAAATGTGGCAGGATCTGATCGATGTCAATGCAGGACCGGTTGCGACCGGTGAAGCCTCGATCGCCGAGATAGGAACCGAATTATTTAACAAGATCATTGCGGTTGCCAGCGGAAAAGACCGGTCATTTGCAGAAAAATACAAACTGTATAATGATCTGTGCATTTTCAACCCGGCACCGATTACGTAAAGGACTTCTCTTGCCTGAAATGGGGAAATTGTGATACACTGAAAACAGTTCAGGCGAAAACAGGAGGATTCTTGTATGGTTAAAATAGGAATGCTTCTGCCGGAAGCGGACATGGTTCCGATGGCAGAGAAAGTAGTAAAAGATATGAATGTGGAAATCGCCTGTTTAAAGGCGATTTCTTCGGTTGATGTGGTAAATGAAGCAAGACTTGCAGTGGAGGCAGGGGCGAAGATTGTGATCGCCCGCGGTTATCAGGCGAAGATGATCAAACAGTATACCAATATTCCGCTGATCGAGATGAAGCTGCATGCACAGGAGATCGGGCTTCTCTTACAGAAAGCAAAACTGATGGTGAAAAAAGAGCATCCGGTGATCGCTCTGATTGCATTTGACAATATGCTCTGCGATGTGTCTTACATGGAAGAGCTTTTTGGCGTGACGCTGAAAGTTGCGGTGATGAAGCGAAGTGAAGAGACACCGGGGATTTTAGATAAGATGGAGGCGTATCATCCGGATCTTGTGATCGGAGGAGAGATTACCTGCAATGAAGCAGAGCGGAGAGGGTATCCGACACTCTTTTACCGGGCAACCGAGGAATCCATTAAAGAAGCACTGGAATCTGCCCGTGCCATGGCGTTCGCGACAGAGATCGAAAAACAGAATACCGCCCAGTTTGAGACGGTTCTGGACACATCCTTTAACGGAATCGTCAAGGTAAATATGGACGGTAACATTATCGTTGTCAATAAGCTTGTGGAAAAGCTGATCGGCAAAGAAAAAGAAGATGTGGTCGGATGTGCGCTTGCCGAAGTATTTCCACAGATTGATATGGATCTTGTGGGACGGATCCTGAAAGGAGAAAGTGAGAACCTTTCTACCTCGATTAGTCTTGGAAATAAAGCGTTTATGCTTCTGATGGCACCGATCGAATATGATGAAGTGATCAACGGAGCAATCATTACGTTGCATCAGATTGCGGACGGAGCAAGAGGCGCAAAGCGGGAAAGCAATAAAATGCTGCTGCATGGATTTTCGGCAAAAACGGATTTTGGCAGTATTTATACTGAAAATATTTCGATGAAGAAAGTACTGGAGGATGCGAAAACATTTGCACTTTCAGAGAGCCCGATCCTGATCTATGGACAGGCGGGGATTGAGGATTACCTGATCGCAGAAGCGGTTCACAATAACAGCAACCGTAAAGCGGGACCGTATGTGAGCATCAATATGCGCGGGATGGATAAGGAGCACCAGATGGAAGAGCTGTTCCGCAGGGAACCGGTGGAATCGCAGCGGGATATGGCAGGAAAAGGTGCCATGATCAAAGCAGACCACGGAACACTTTTCATCAAGGGAATGGAACACCTGACACTCCGGGTACAGCACCAGATTCTGAGAACCATGCTTTCCAGGGCGCAGATGCGGACGGATGCACAGCCGATTGATGCTCTGGATGTGCGGATCATCGGCTCATCAAAGGTGGATTTGAAGCAGATGGTGCAGCAGGGAACCTTCAGCGAGGAGTTTTATTATATGCTGCAGGGACTGACCTTAAAAGTGCCGTCATTGAATCAGAGAGTCGAAGATCTGCGACATTATTTTGACCGGGAGATCGAAAGATATTCGGAAATGTACAACCGGCACCTGAAGATTACGGACGGCGGCTATCAGAAGCTCGCCAAGCTTCCGTGGAATGGCAACACGATCCAACTGAAAGCTTTCTGCGAACGGCTTGTGCTTTCAACGGAGAAACGTGTCATAGATGAAATCGTGTTGCAGAAATTATTTGAAGAGCTTTATCCGGAAATGAAAGAGATCAAAGGTGAATCCAGAACGGTTATTTACCGGTCGCCAGAGAGTATTGAGCTGTCAGAAATTCTGGAAAGGTGCCATGGAAACCGGAACCTTGCGGCAAAAGAGCTGGGGATCAGTACGACGACGCTCTGGCGGAGAATGAAGAAATATGGCGTGGAAGCAAAGTATGATGAATAGCTGATGAGAAATAAAGAATAAAAAAAGATAGGACAGACTTTTTAATACCCGGTGTGTGGGTGAAGGAAAGGCTGTCCTGTTTTTTGACGAAAATCTGTAAGTAAACTTATTTGTTAAGAATATTTTCTTATATGGACAAACCTGTACACGGATATGGAAGATGTGTGCACAGGAATCCGTGTCTGGGATTTAAAAATATCACAACTGCAAGGCAAGATATAAAAGCACCGCATCCTTGAAAACACGCGGATTCAGCCCGCATTTCTGATAAATATGATTCAGCTTGTACTGCACTGTGTTTTTGTGAAGAAACAGCTTCTGGCTGGTTCCGAGAAGAGACATATTTGCTTCAAAGTAAGTCTGAAGCAGATTTTTTTCCTCATCAGAAAGTGCAGAGATCGTTTTTTGCAGATAAGCATTTTTTTCCTGCTCCGAGATGGAAGAGAGCAGAATTTCCAGTGTCATATCATCGAAAAAAGCAATCCCGTTTTCCGAACTCCGGCAGTATTTCAGCGCAGTGAGTGCAGACTGGTAAGAAAGAGAAAGCTGGAAAAGCTGACATTTCTTTCCGACTGCAATGGAGAGCAAAGCTCCACAGTTTGCGGTAAAATCAGCCAGTATCTGATAGAGAGCGGCTTTGCCGGAGTTTTCCAGCACGGCAAGATATTCATTTGGATAATAAAAGGTATAAAGAGTAATACCAAGCGTGCCGAAAAGTCCGATGATCTTCTGTTCAAGGGAAGAAGAGTTGTTGTGTCCATCCGGTGATGACTGGATGATCAGAAGCCGTTTCTTTGTCCCTGGATTTACCTGCAGATCCGAAAGGCATGTGTCCAGATAATCCAGATCAGCAATCTCATTCCGGATCAAGGCATCGATAACAAAGTGTTTTTTATCTTCCAGAGAGCGACTCAGTCGGTTCAGCTCTTTTTCACGGATCAGCAGATGGGTAATCCGGTCGGCAAGATGGACGTACTGGCGGACCTGGTCCGGTTCTCCGGTAATTCCGATTACTGCAAGAAAACTGCCGTGATAATAGAGTGGCATATTGATCCCTTTTTGTGTTCCGGGAAAATCATCATCTGAAAAAACTTCGATTGTCTGTTCTGTCTGGGCGGCTTTGTGACCGATGGCATGAAACGTACCAATCCGATCGGCGTTGGTACTCGCAAAAATCATTCCCTGCTTATCGATAAAATTGATATCCTGTCCGCAGGTGTCTTTGATCGTGTTTACTACCTGAAAGGCAAGTGATTTGTCTAACTTCATTTTAAACATCCTCCGATTCTGGAAAAGAAGTTGCGGGAATGATGCAGATGCTTATCCTGCATTTAACAGGATAAAGAGAACGGTATCATTACCACTTATTTAAGAATTGTAGCATTATTTGGAGAGAGGAACAAGGTGGAAAGGTACAAGGGGAAGATTGCATAAAAGAAGAACTGGAAAATGTATATGATTCACAAAAATGCAATATATGAATGAAAGATTTCAAAATATGAAATAAAACAATTGCTGAAAAAGTATAGATTGACAGAAAAATATCATGTTGAAATGAAAATGAAATGATTTTGAAAACTTCATTACTATATATGAAAAATTGTAAAGAATACATAAAAAAAGTACATAGGTATTGATGAAAGCGTCAATAGAATTTATGTCTTTTTTTTCGTACAATAGCATTGTCAGATAAATGACAGCGCGCTGACATAATGAACGAGTAGAGGAAAGATTAGTAAAGAGGTAACCAAATATGAGCGAATCAACTAGAATGATGCTGGGACTGGCAATCGGAATTATTGTGATGATCGTCCTGGTAATGAAAACAAAGATCCACACATTTATCGCACTGCTTCTGGCGGCACTCCTTACAGGACTGATCGGTGGAATGCCGGTAGTGGACCTGACAGATGCTGCTGGTGTGACGACAACCGGCGTTATTACAGCAATAAAAGATGGATTTGGAAGCACGTTAAAGAGTACGGGTATCATCATCGGACTTGGAGTTATGATGGGTGGAATCCTGGAAGTATCCGGAGCGGCGGAACAGCTTGCATTTACATTTATCAAAGCAATCGGTAAAAAGAAAGAAGAATGGGCACTTGCAATTACAGGCTGGGTAGTTTCTATTCCGGTATTTGCAGATTCCGCGATCGTTATTTTTGCACCACTGGTAAAGGCAATGTCTTCCGTAAGCGGAAAATCAGTGGTCGGGCTTGCACTTTCCCTTGCATGTGGACTTCAGCTTACACATTCTCTGGTACCACCGACACCGGGACCGCTTACAGCAGCAGGACTTCTCGGAGTAGATGTCGGACAGATGATTATGATCGGAATTGTGATCTCGATTCCAATGCTTCTTGTGATCGTACCATATTGCAAATGGGTAGGAAAGAAGATCTATCAGATTCCGACTGAAGACGGAGAATATGAAAGAAAAGAATTTAAAGAAGAATATCTGAAATCCATGGATGAAGTTGAAAAGCTTATGGGAGAAAAGAATCTTCCATCTTTTGGAAGAGCCATTGCACCGATCATCATTCCGATTCTCCTGATTTTCATCAAAACTTTCTGGAACCTTCTTGGAAGCGGTGAAGGAATGGTAAATACAGTAATCTGTCTTTTCGGTGAACCGATCGTAGCACTTGCGATTGGAACAGTTATTGCAATCTATGGACTAGTGAAAAAAGAAGAAAACAAAAGAGTTATCAACATCATGGATACAGCTATCAAAGATACCGGACTTATCATGCTGATCACCGGAGCCGGCGGATCTCTTGGAAATGTTATCAAAGTCAGCGGTATCGGAGATGTACTCGGAGAAGCAGTTGTAGGACTTCCGATTCCGGCAATTCTGATTCCGTTTATCATTGCAGCACTTATGAGACTTGCCCTTGGATCAGCAACAGTTGCCATCACAACAGCAGCATCTCTTACAGCACCGCTTATGGCATCCATCAGTGTTTCACCAATCTTGCTTGCAGCTTCCTGCTGTGTAGGAGCGATTTCATTCTCTTACTTTAATGACAGCGGATTCTGGGTATTCAATGGAATGTTCGGACTCCATGAACTGAAAGATCAGGTGAAATGTAAAACAGCAGTTTCATTTATCATGGCAGCAGTCGGAGTCGTTGAACTTTTTGTTTTGCAGTTAGTTTTCCATTAATAATAAATTATTAGTAGAAAGGATAATAATTATGAAATTTGTACCAAAGGGTATTATCCCACCGATCATCACACCACTTACAGAGGACGGAGAAGTCAATTATCCTGTACTTAGACAGATGGTAAATCATCTGATTGAAAATGGAGTACATGGCCTTTTCCCACTTGGAACAACCGGTGAATTCTATGCATTTGATAATGACACATACAGAAAAATCTTAGAAACCGTAAAAGATGAGACAGCAGGAAGAGTTCCGGTTTATGGAGGAGCAAACCATATTACAACTCGCGGCGTGATCGAACTGATCAAAATCTGCGAAGAGGTAGGAGTAGATGCGGTTTCTGTACTGACACCAATGTTTGTATCACAGACGCAGGATGAACTTTACGATTACTTTGCAACAATCGCAGCAAGTACAACACTGCCGATCATTCTTTACAACAACAAACCAAAGACAAATGTAACCATCGAGCCGGCAACAGTTGCACGCCTTGCAGACATTGACAACATTGTGGCAGTAAAAGACAGTACCGGCGATATGACAAACGCAGCAGAGTATATCCGTCTGACCAGAGACAAAGAATTCTCGGTATTAATGGGAAGAGATACACTGATTTACGCAGCGCTTTGCTACGGAGCAACCGGAGCCATCGCATCCTGTGCGAATGTGGCACCGAGAATTGCAGCAGATATTTATGATAAATACGTAGCAGGTGATCTGGAAGGAGCTTTAGAAGCACAGTTTACATTGGCACCACTTCGTATCGCATGTGGAATGGGAACCTTCCCGGCAGTTATCAAGGAAGGACTTGTGCAGGAAGGAATCCCGGTAGGAAAATGTCTGGCACCGATCGCAGAATTGAAACCGGAAGAGAAAGAAAAGCTCCATCAGGTTCTTGTTGAAATGAATCTGGTATAGATAGGAACAAGGAAAAAATAGGAGGAATATCAAAATGGCACGAATCAAAAAAATGGAAGTATATCCTGTAGCAGGAAAAGATTGTATGGAATTAAACTTAAGCGGAGCACACGCACCGTATTTTACAAGAAATATCGTTGTCCTTTATGATGAAAACGGAGAAACCGGTGTAGGAGAAGTACCAGGCGGAGAAAAGATCACAAAAGCATTGGAAGAATGCATTTCCATCGTTGAAGGAACAAGAGTAGAGGAATATAAGAGCACGCTTCTGAAAGTGAAGAAGCATCTGGATTCCAAAGGAGAAGAAGATGTCAGAGGAAATCAGACATTCGATCTTCGTACAGGGGTTCATGTGATCACAGCGATTGAAGCGCCGTGTCTTGACCTTCTTGGCAAACAGCTTCAGGTTCCGGTATGTGAACTTTTAGGTGACGGTCAGCAAAGAGATAAGGTTCGTATGCTTGGCTATCTCTTCTTTGTAGGCGACAGAAACAAAACAGATCTTCCATATGATTCGGAGCCGGATTCTGACTGTGCATGGTATCGCCTTCGTCATGAAGAAGCACTCACAGCTGAGAAAATCGTTGAAATGGCACTTGCTACCAAAGAGAAATACGGATTTAAGGATTTCAAATTAAAAGGCGGAGTTCTTCCGGGAAATGAAGAGATGGATGTAATCCGTGCCATGAAAAAGGCACTTCCGGATGCAAGAATCGATCTGGATCCAAATGGCGGCTGGCTTTTAGAAGAAGCAGTTGAATATGTAAAAGGTATGGAAGGAATTCTTACTTATTGTGAAGATCCATGTGGAGCGGAAGGTGTTTACTCAGGACGTGAGATCATGAGCGAATTCCGCAGACGTACAGGTTTCCCGACGGCAACCAACATGATCGCAACAGACTGGCGTCAGGTAGGACATTCTCTGGAATCACAGGCAGTTGACATTATCCTTGCAGATCCACATTTCTGGACCATGAGCGGTTCCGTAAGAGTTGCACAGATGTGTCACGACTTTGGATATACCTGGGGATCTCATTCCAACAACCATTTTGATATTTCACTTGCAATGTTTACACAGGTTGGAGCAGCGGTTCCGGGTGAATACAATGCTCTTGATACACACTGGATCTGGCAGGAAGGTCTGGAAAGACTGACAAAAGAACCGCTTCAGATCGTGGATGGATGTGTAGAAGTTCCGAAGAAACCGGGACTTGGAATCGAAGTGGACCTGGAACAGGTGAAAAAAGCACATCAGCTTTACCTGGATAACTGCCTCGGTGGAAGAGATGACGCTGTTGGAATGCAGTATCTGATCCCGGGATGGAAATTCGATCCGAAGAAGCCATGTCTGGTGAGATAGAATGAAGATTTACATACCAGAGCCAATCGCCGAAGCGGGAGAAAAATATCTGGAATTTCAGGGATATGAAATCTTCCGCGGAAGCGGTCAGACAGATAGAGAATCGCTGATCCGGGATATAGCAGAGTGTGATGCCATGATTCTCAGAACTGCAAAAATGGATGAGGAAGTTCTGGAAGACGGGAAAAAGCTTCGGATTGTCGCAAGACATGGTGCAGGATATGACAATCTGGATGTGAAGGCAGCAAAAGAAAGAGGCATCATTACCACATATTCGCCGGATACCACAGCACTTTCTGTGGCAGAGATGACGATCACACTTCTCCTGATGCTTGCGAAGAAAGTGAAACGAATGGAAACAGAATTGAGAAAAGACAATTTTTCTTACAAGTTTTCACATAAAGGAATGGATGTTTCCGGAAAAACACTTGGAATTATCGGTCTTGGAAAAATCGGGAAAATGGTTGCAAAAAAAGCAGCGATCGGACTTGATATGAAGGTCATCAGTTACATCCCGAGACCGGAAGGGAAAGAAATTCCGGAGTATATAAAGGCAGTACCTTTAGAGCAGCTCTTAAAAGAATCCGATTTTATCAGCCTTCATGTGCCGGGAGGTGCTAAGAACCAGAATCTGATCGGGAAAAAAGAACTGGAACAGATGAAAGAATCTGCATTCCTTCTCAATCTTTCCCGTGGCGGTGTGGTAAATGAATCCGAATTTGCAGAAGCTGTCCGGAAAAAACAAATTGCCGGCGGAGCACTGGATGTATTTGCAAAAGAGCCGCCGGAAATAACAGATGACATTTTCAAACTGGAAAATGTGATCCTGACACCGCATATCGGATCAAACACAGAGGAATGCATGGAAAGAATTGCAATGGATGTTGCAAAGGATGTAGATCTTGTACTTTCAGGAGAAGATCCGAGACATCCGATCAGACAGTAAAACAGGAAGTGCAGAAAATGGAAAAAGTTATTTTAGATCCTGCGATCAAGTTTGGCGCAGGAAGATACAGACAGGAAGAACATCTTCTGGAAGAATGTGGAAAAGAAATTGCCCGTTTTGGAAAGAAGCCATATATCATTGCCGGAAAAAGAGCATGGGAAGCAGTCAGGGAACGACTGGTACCGGGAATGGAAGAGGAAAAGCTGGAATATGTGCTTGAAATCTATCCAGGAACCTGTTCTTATGAAGCGGCAAAAGAATATGCAGAAAAGTGTATCCAGGCCAGATGTGATGAAATCGTTGGTATCGGCGGCGGAGTCATTATGGATTTTGCAAAAGCAGTCGGCGAGTATGCCGGATGTGGCGTGGTAAATATGCCGACATCCATTGCGACCTGCGCAGCATTTACAACGATGAGTGTCATGTATACACCGGAAGGTGCAAAAAAGGACTGCTGGAGATTTGAACATGAAATTGATGCAGTGCTTGTTGATCTGGATGTGATCGCAAAATGCCCGATCCGCTATGCGGCAGCAGGAATTCTGGATGCAATGGCAAAGAAAATTGAGATCCAGAATGGCAAACCAAAGATGTATCTGACAGAAAATAAAATTGATCTGTTCAGTGCTTACAAGATGGCAGAATACACATATGAAGTATTGGAAGAATTTGGACCGCAGGCGATTGAAGATATCAGAAAGCAGAAAGTTACGAAAGCAGTAGCAGATATTACCTTTATTAACATTGCGGTAACAGGGGTGATCGCCAATATCACAAAAAGTTTTTCACAGTCTGCTTTGGGACATATGATGTACGATGGAGTGAGGACGCATTTTACACAGGAAGCAAAGGGCGCACTTCACGGAGAAATCGTAGCAGTAGCGTTATTTACCCAGCTTTATTATAACCGGCTGAGTGAAGATAAAGAAGCCTTAAAACTGTTCATGAAAGGAATGGATATGCCGCTTTCCTTAAAGGAACTTGGCGTAGAACCGACAGAGAAAAATCTGGACACACTGGAAGCATATCTGATCGATTCACCATATGTAGAACAGTCAGAAGAAAGTTACAAGCTTCTTCATGAGGCAATGAAGCAAATGATTTAGTAAAAAGAAAGGAAGTATTAGACATGAAAGTAGGATTTATTGGACTTGGAATTATGGGAAAACCGATGAGCAAGAACCTGGTGAAAGCAGGTCATGATCTTGTAGTATATGATTTTAATCAGTCATCTATCGACGAACTGGTAGCACTTGGAGCAAAGGGAGCAAAAAGCGGTGCTGAAGTAGCAGCAGAGTGTGATACCATTATTACAATGGTACCGAATTCACCACATGTACGTGCAGCATGCCTTGGAGAAAATGGTATTTCAGATACCGCAAAACCTGGAACTGTTGTCATCGACATGAGCTCAATCGACCCGGTTGAATCCAAGAAGATTGGTGCAGAGCTTGCTGAAAAAGGGATAGAACTGATGGATGCGCCTGTAAGTGGTGGAGAACCAAAGGCAATCGACGGAACACTTTCTGTTATGGTTGGTGGAAAGAAAGAAACATTTGACAAATACTATGATCTTCTGATGACAATGGCTGGATCAGTTGTCTACGTTGGAGAACTTGGATCAGGAAACGTTGCAAAGCTTGCAAACCAGGTTATTGTTGCAATCAATATTGCAGCCGTATCAGAAGCACTTACACTGGCTAAGAAGGCCGGAACAGATCCGGAACTGGTATACCAGGCAATCCGTGGCGGTCTTGCAGGATCTACAGTTCTTGATGCAAAAGCACCAATGATGATGGATCATAACTTCAAACCGGGATTCCGTATCGAACTTCATATCAAGGATCTGAACAATGCATTAAACGCAGCACACGCAGTCAATGCATCCCTTCCGATCACAGCAGAGCTGATGGAGATCATGCAGTCATTGAAAGCTGACGGACATGAAAAAGAAGACCACAGCGCAATCGTACAGTACTACGAAAAAATCTCAAATGTATCCGTAGAAAGAGATAAATAAGAAATCCTCAATTCGAAATCATATGCCATGATAAATAAAGGGGCACTTTCCAGTTCAGTTTGGAAAGTGCCCCTTTATGGATAATATGTAGGCAATTTGCGTTATGGAAGTTGCCTGCATATTTGTCATTGCTTAAAACTACATAGGCGGATTGTTTACGGCAAAACTTAATCTGCAATATTTGCGATCACTGAGAGGTTTGCAGAGTCATCCAGAGAAATGGTAACAGAAGAACTGTTATCAATGGTTCCGGAGAATGTGTTAGAAAAGGATGTTCCATTTGCAGCTTTTCCGGAAACATGGATAGAATAAACACTGGATCGAGGAAGTTCTACAGTTTCGGAAGAACCTGCCTTCACAAGTGAAAGCTCTTCATTTGATGAAGAATCATTGTTACAGATGAAATGAAGATCTGTCAGGTCGTAGATCGTTGTGTTGTTGATGGTAAGTGTTTTTGGCTGACTGGACAGATCTGTGTCGGTTGTTTTTCCACAGGCAAGGACGGTCAGTCCGATAAACATGGCTGCGACCACACAGATGGTCAGTGTAAGAAAAGAATGTTCTGCTTTTTTCATAATATAAAACCTCCATAAAGTATTGAAATCATTTCTTTATATTATGATAGCACTGAAATCTTTTGTTTGCCTAGTGTAGGAAAAGAAGAAAATCATAAAGAAAAGAGAGTATTTCTGTAAAAACTATACAAAAACACTCTCTGAAATTTGTAAATAATGTTAAAACTATAACAGACGGAATACCTGTTCCACAGCTGCTGTCATATTTGATTTTGCATTTTTGGGATCCATTGCTTCGTCTAGTGTTGTGATTCCACGGACGATCGGGAAGAATGCATCGATTCCGGCCGCATTGCAGGCTGGTGCTTCCGGGGTGACGCTTCCGGCAAAAGCAACGACTTTGGAGCCGTATTTTTTTGCAAGTCTTGCCACACCGACAGGAGCTTTTCCCATAGCGGTCTGGTGATCGAGGCGTCCCTCGCCGGTAACAGTGATATCTGTATCTTCTAATTCTTTTTCCAGTTCGACAGCGTTAAGAATCAGATCGATTCCAGGAGTCAGCGTAGCATTTAAATAACTGAGAAATGCAAAGCCAAGACCACCTGCAGCACCAGCACCTTCTGCAGATGCATAATCATTATGAAGAAATTTGGAGGTAACAGAAGCATAATGATTCATTGCCTGATCCAGTTCTTCTGCTATTTCCGGTGTGACACCTTTTTGCGGACCATAAATATAGGTAGCTCCGTTCTTTCCGCAAAGTGGATTAGTTACATCACAGGCAATATGAAAATTGCATTCTTTGAGAATTGGGTTAGCTTTTTCTATTATAATAGAAGATACCCGTTCAAGAGCCTGTCCGCCTTCGCCGACATCCTGTCCATTTTCATCGGAAAATTGATAGCCAAGTGCCTTAAGCATTCCAATTCCACCATCATTTGTTGCGCTTCCACCAATTCCAATAATGAAATTGCGGATACCGCGTTCCATGGCATCTGCGATCATTTCACCGACACCGTAAGTGGTTGCAGTAAGTGGATTTTTTTCAGATTCTCTTACCAGGATAATTCCGGCAGCGGCAGCCATTTCGAGGATGGCAGTATTTTTTTCTGCCAGATATCCGTAATGTGCATTTACCGGAGTACCAAGAGGACCAGTCACTGTAAGATCAATACGCTCACCACCAAGTCCTGCAATCAGGGCATCTGTGGTGCCTTCACCACCATCTGCAAGTGGTTTTACGACAACATTCGCATCCGGGTGTGCTTTTAAGATTCCTTCCTTTGCAGCCATTCCGGCTTCAATCGAAGTGAGACTTCCTTTAAATGAATCAATTGCAACTACAACTTTCATAATTTCTAATCTCCTTATCATTGAATTTATTTTATGATAAATCCAGTGTATCATGGATTGAAGAAAAAAAGAATGTTATAAGAAATAATAAAAAGAATAAATAAACATAAAAATATGTCCCTTATAACATTTGCAAAAAGTGGGATATTTTCTATAATATAGTAAAAACAGACAGTAAGGAACAGAAAAACAAAATGCAGGGAGTGGAAATCATGAATAAAAAAGAGATAAAACTGAGTAATGGAATGGAAATGCCAAGACTTGGAATGGGAACCTGGTTTCTTGGAGAAAATAGGAGTAAAGATGCGGAAGAGACAGCGGCACTCAGAGCAGGAATTGATGCGGGAATACGATTGATCGATACAGCGGAAATGTATGGAGATGGAAGATCAGAGCAGTTGATCGGACGAGCAATCCAAGGGTATGACCGCAGCAGGTTATTTCTTGTATCGAAGGTATATCCGCATAATGCCGGAAGAAGAAAAATTTTCAAAAGTCTGCAGCAGACACTGAAAAATCTACAGACAGATTATCTGGATTTGTATCTTTTACACTGGAGAGGAGGGATTCCACTTGAGGAAACGGTAGAATGCATGGAACAGCTTGTGAAAGAAGGAAAGATCCGTAGCTGGGGAGTATCGAATTTTGATACAGACGATATGAAAGAATTGTTTTCAGTGCCGAATGGAAATCATTGCGTGGTGAATCAGGTGCTGTATCATCTGGGCTCCAGAGGAGTAGAATTCGATCTTCTTCCGTGGCTAAAAGAACACAATGTGCCACTTATGGCATACTGTCCGCTGGCGCAGGCAGGGGATCTGCAGAAAGATCTTCTGCAAAGCAGTGCAGTGAAGGAAGTAGCGCGGATTCATGGAATTACACCAATGCAGGTGCTTCTGGCATTTGTTCTGTATAAGGAAAATGTGATTGCCATTCCAAGAAGTGGAAAGGCAGAACATGTACTGCAGAACTTGGAGGCGGGAAAGGTTCATCTGACAGTGGAGGAATATGCCAGATTAGATGCTGCTTTTCCGGCACCTCGGGAAAAAACATATCTTGATATTGTGTAAATCCCAGTGGAATGTGGACGGTGAGATACAAATTAAAAAAATAGAGAAAGACCACATTTATAGATAAACAAAATAAAACTTATTGAAAATTCAAAAAATTGTTTTGCATTCTTGTTCTTTTTATGATATTGTCTTTAGAGGTACAATAATTCAGGGAGGAACAAGAAATGAATAATTACATGTATCTGGTCCCGATTGCAGCTGTTATTGCTTTATTATTTGCAGCATATCTTGCTGGTAAAGTAGGAAAACAGGATGCAGGTACGGACCGCATGAAAGAGATTGCAGGCGCAATCGCGGAGGGCGCAAGAGCTTTCCTCATGGCTGAATACAAGATTCTGGTCATTTTTGTAGTAGTGCTTTTTGTACTGATCGGATTTGGTATCAGCTGGGTAACAGCAGTATGCTTTGTAATTGGAGCACTTTTCTCAACAGTTGCAGGATACTGTGGTATGACAGTCGCTACAAAAGCGAACGTAAGAACTGCTAACGCAGCAAAAGAAAGCGGAATGAATAAAGCATTATCAATTGCTTTTTCTGGCGGGGCCGTTATGGGAATGTGCGTAGCAGGTCTTGGAGCACTTGGCGTAAGCCTTGTGTACATCGTTACAAAGAACGTAGATGTGCTTTCAGGATTCAGTCTTGGTGCATCTTCAATCGCACTTTTCGCCCGCGTTGGTGGTGGTATCTACACCAAAGCAGCAGACGTTGGTGCAGATCTTGTCGGTAAAGTAGAAGCAGGTATCCCGGAAGATGATCCGCGTAACCCGGCTGTTATCGCTGACAATGTAGGTGATAACGTAGGTGACGTTGCAGGTATGGGAGCTGACCTTTTCGAGTCTTATGCAGGTTCTCTTATTTCTGCTATCACTCTTGGTCTTGCAGGTTCTTTCGGTGCGATCACACTGGATACAGCGAAAGCTGCAATCTTCCCTGCAATCTTATCTGCTCTGGGTATCGTTGCTTCTGTTATCGGTACATTCATGGTACAGGGCAAAGAAGGCGGTAACCCACAGAAAGCCCTCAACAGAGGTGAATATACAGCTGATGCCATTGTTGTTATCGGTGCCATTGCATTGTCTGTATATTATCTTGGTTCTATCATGCCTGCTGTTGCTATCATCGCTGGTCTGATCGTTGGTCTGATCATCGGTATTATCACAGAGGTTTATACATCCGGTGATTACGGCTCAGTTAAGAAGATTGCTGAACAGTCTGAAACTGGTGCTGCTACAACAATTATTTCCGGTCTTGCTGTAGGTATGCAGTCCACAGCTATTCCGCTTGTACTGATCTGTGTAGGTATCTTTGTTGCTTACAAGTGCTGCGGCCTTTACGGTATCGCACTTGCAGCTGTAGGTATGCTTTCTACAACAGGTATCACAGTTGCCGTTGATGCATACGGACCGATCGCAGATAATGCAGGTGGTATCGCAGAAATGTCAGGACTGGATGAATCTGTTCGTGAAATCACAGATAAGCTTGACTCAGTAGGAAATACAACTGCAGCTATGGGTAAGGGATTCGCAATCGGATCAGCAGCCCTTACAGCACTTGCACTTTTCGTATCTTATGCACAGGCAGTTGGTCTTGAAGCGATCAACCTTCTTGACTACAGAGTAATCATCGGTATCTTTATCGGTGGTATGCTTACATTCCTCTTCTCCGCATTTACTATGGAGTCTGTATCAAAGGCTGCATACAAGATGATCGAAGAAGTAAGACGCCAGTTCCGTGAAAAACCGGGCATCATGAAAGGTGAAGAAAAACCGGATTATACATCATGCGTTGCAATCTCTACCACAGCAGCTCTTCACGAAATGCTGCTTCCGGGTGTGATGGCAGTCGTAGTACCGTTGATCGTTGGTATCGTTCTTGGTGTGGAATCCCTCGGTGGATTACTTTCCGGAGCACTTGTTACAGGTGTACTTATGGCAATCTTCATGTCCAACGCAGGTGGAGCATGGGATAATGCTAAGAAATACATCGAAACAGGACATCATGGCGGAAAAGGAAGCGAAGCTCACAAAGCAGCAGTTGTTGGTGATACAGTTGGAGATCCTTTAAAAGATACAGTAGGTCCTTCATTAGATATTCTTATCAAGATTATGTCAACAGTATCGCTTGTAGCAGCTGTACTTTTCTATAATTATAATCTTTTATATCTTATATTCGGTATAAGATAAAGTCAGGATTGCTACATTGCTATGCAATTCACGTAATTCTGACATCATAATATACATAAGCGGAAAACTATATTCACAGATTATTAATCTGCATAGTAGTTTCCGCTTATTTTATGCACAATTTATGTAAATATATGTAAAATAAATTTAAAACTGAATAAAAACTAGCTAAACTAAGACAATCAGATATGGTTTATTATTTAAAAAAGTGGTAGAATAAATAACATAACATCTTATTATTAAAGAAGAGGATTTTAAAATGAAGGTATTGGCATTTCTTACAGATGGTTTTGAAACAGTGGAAGCGTTAGCAGTTATAGATGTATTAAGAAGAGCGAAGATTAATGTAATAACAGTTTCTATTACAGGTGATAAGTTAGTTGAAAATGCACAGAATATTAAAGTCCAGGCTGATAGCCTGATATCAGAGATAAAATGTGAAAAAGAT
>OLNK01000873.1_pt1 | contig 28589 bp, 34 predicted proteins | sample 1672791 | NCBI WGS metagenome assembly OLNK01 (sample SAMEA3136724, study PRJEB25190) | human gut metagenome | biome: human gut; feature: human-associated habitat; material: faeces | place: Austria | collected 2013 | reverse complement strand
AGCTCTGTGCGCCAGCACAGGGGCGTGTGCCTTGCACACGTGCAGCCGCGCAAGCGGCGGGCTTGAGGTTATTATACCACATCCCCCGGCAGGCTTTATACGTTCTTTTTCAAATCACCTGACAAACTTCGTCTCAACATGCTACAATAAGGTCATGGCAACCGCCGGTTGTATAGTAAAGAAGCCGCCCAACCCCTGAAAATACAGGGTTCAGGCGGCTTTTCATGCTCTTTGCGGGCGTGTTTTCCCTTAAGTTTTCCCTTTACAGATTCAAAACGCCCCTTATAAAGCCCTCCATGCGTGCGGCGCTGTCCTGCTTCATCCGCTCGGTGAAGTGGCCGTACCTGTCCAGCGTGAACGCCGCAGAGGCGTGCCCAAGGTTGCCTTGCACCGTTTTGATATCATCCCCGGCCCGGATAGCATTCACGGCATAGGTGTGCCGGAGGTCGTGAAAGCGGATGCCGTGCAGTTCGGCAGCAGCAAGAACAGATTTAAAGGCCGCTTCTGCCCGCCATTGGTCGAACGGCGCGCCCGTCTCCGTGGTGAATACCAGATTGTAGGAATTATCCCAAAGCGGCCCCGCTTTGATTCTGGCCGCAGTCTGCATGCGCTTTTGCGCCTTGAGCGCATCCAGCACCAAGGGCGCGGGCGTGAGCGTGCGGCTCTTGCCGTTCTTGGGAGAGATAAAAGGGCCGTCTGCCCGCTGCTCGGGCTGGGCAAGCTGCTTGCTGATGGTGATAGTATCACGGCCCACACAATCCCATGTAAGCCCCAGCAGCTCGGAAAGGCGGCAGCCGGTGAACAGGGCCGTTTTAATAAGCTGCTCCACTTCGGTTCCCTGTGCTGCATTCAGCAGTGCCGTGGTCTGCTCATCGTCAAGCGGGTGTATCTCCGCCTGTTCAAGCCGGGGCAACGTGCAGCCCTCGGCGGGATTCTGCGGGATGTAGTGCAGCGCGACGGCCTTTTTCAATGCCTGATACAGCACTTTGTAAGCCAGCCGCACGGATGCCGGGGCAAGCTCCAGCCGGTTGATAAAAGCCTGTATCATGTGTGGGCGCAGCTCCGGTAGGCGCACAGCGCCCAAAGCGGGCTTAATGTGCCTTTTCACGTTGTTGCGGTATATACGTGCTGTATTAGGCTTCACGCCGCCCAAATATTCAGCCGTCCAGATGTCAAGCCATTCGCTCACCGTCATGCGCTCCGGCTGTATATAGGTGCCGCTGTCCACGGCCACCGCAGCCGCCTGCATCTTCTCCCGCACTTCCTTTTGCGTTTTCCCGGTGATGGATATTTGCACTTGTTTGCCGGTGCCGGGGTCTCGGCCAGTGGTAACGCGGGCCTCCCAATAAGTATAGGTTTTCCCGCTGCGCGTCACCGTCTTTTTTCGGATGGTGCCCGCGCCTCTTGCCGCTTTTCCTGCCAAAATAAAAACCTCCTTGTGATACACTTTGACAAGCCCACACAAAGAGGTGTATAATCAAGCTGTTGGGCAGATTGCACCTTCCTGTGTAAGCTGTTCTATATAAGCCGTCGGTGTTAGCAGCATCGGCGGTTTATTTTATTTCTGCGCCCTGGGCTTCGGCTCGGGGCGTTTTTTCATTTTCTCATTTTTGAGAACGTAGTCGGATAGCAAAGCGGGGAGCCCGTTGTCCACATTGTGGACAACGGTGCCGCCCTTTGCAATTTGCGACGGCTCCGCTCCGAAGCTGTCCGAATTTCGGACAACTCCCCATGATGAGCTTATCGCAATTTGCGACAAGCGAACTAAAGGGCGTCTTTCAAGTTGCGACAATTTGTCGCAACTGGCGCCGTGCAGGGCGTCCGAATTTCGGACGAGCAAACCCAAGCGTAGCCGTCCGAATTTCGGACTTCTACCACAGTTCCGCAACTGTTGCGGAACTGAAAGGCGCTGCGTTACAGGCCTCTACAACGCGATTCCAGCCGCTTTGCGGGTGGGGTGGTATCTTTTATCGCCTTGAGGGGAAACGCGCTTGTCCGGGCGCTGGCGGGGCTACGCCGGATGTGTTAATCCTTTGGTGCACCCTTTCTGTATCTGGGAACTTCTAGCACCTCCGCAGCTCGTTCAGCAACTTTGTTTTGCCCCTCCTTTGTCATCTGGTCAAGCGCATAATTTATGAATTTACGGGGGTCTGTAGTGTGTATTACCGTCAAGCTTTCGCCGTTGGTATTTCTTGTCACTTCTTTCCACCGTTCCTCAAATTCTGCGCCAGTGTCGAAAGTCTCCAAACCCATTAAATCTTCTATGCGAACGCCTAGTGCTTCGGCTATTTTAATAATTGTGTCCAGTTTGGGATTCCGCTTTCCGCTTTCCCACTGCCCTATATTTTGATACGCGACACCGAGAATTTTTGCGAGGTCGGCTTGTGTCATGCGTGCAGCGATCCTTGCAGCTTTAATCTTTTCTCCTATAGGCATCCTTTTCACCTCATTTGTATCATATCACAAAGCAGACTTTAGCACAAGCAAAAACTTGCAAAAAATTATTGACACAAGTATTTGATTGTGATATAGTGACGATAAAGCAAGTTTTTGCTTGTGCAAGGAGGTGAACAAAATGAGAATCGACCGAGTAAAGCTAATTGCGGAAATGGCCCGGCAGGAAATCACGGTAAATGAACTTGCTGAAAAGGCGTGTGTATCCCGTGTGACGATTACCGCTGCACGCGGCGGGAAGTCATGCAGCCGTAATTCTGTGCTGCACATTGCTCACGGTTTGGGCGTGGAAGTAAGCGAACTTTTACCAAAGGAGGACTAACCAAGAATCTGATGTGCTACGAGAAGTAATACCAAATTGGTACAACTGGAGGATTAACACATGAAAACGACAATGAAAATCACGCTGCGGGCATTCCCCGTGAAAATCCAGGACACCCGCACAGGCAAAACCACGGAGGACAGAATTGTCCTGACGAAAGAGCAGCTGCACGCCGCCGATCTGGTGGGCCAGAGCAGCAAGGAGCTAATAACCCGGCTGTATAACCGCGAGGGCTACAAGGTGTTGGAGATTGGCAAGGCCGCAAAGCAAAGCGGGGAGCTTAACTTGGAAGCTGCGTACTTGATGTGCCACTTCATGGAGGACGGCGGCGCGGAGGCGGAGCTGTGACCGATGAAAACTATGAAAAGTATCTGCGGGGGCTGACGGCGGAAAACGTGCTGTCAATGGATTCTTTCGCCCTGGCTTACGCCGCTCCGGATGCAATAGCAGCCGCGCGGCGTTTGATGCTTGCAGACCGGGCCGGAGCGCTGGGAAAGAGCCTTGATGAGTTCAACGCGGCTCATGGTGAAGCGCTTGAATTGAGGCGCGCAGACAAGCTGATAGCCCCTGCAGACAGGGACGTTTTCGGACGGGCACGGGCGGCGCCGGATAAGAGCATCATTATTTCCAGATTCAAAACACTTGACGAATTTGAAGAACAGGAAGCGGCGTGGCTCGTTCCCGGATGGATACCGCAAGGCCAAATCACATTATTGGCAGCGGATGGCGGCGTAGGCAAAACGTCTTTATGGGTGAATATTGTTGCCAACCTTAGCGCCGGGCGGCCTTGCGTGCTCGACCCGCCCGGATATACTCGGGAGCCGCTGCGCGTGGCCTTTATGACCACAGAGGACAGCATACGGCAAAAGCTTAAAAAGAAGCTGCGCATTGCCGGGGCCAATATGCAGAACATCATCGCTCCGGACTTTCTAGGCGATACAACTGGCGTGCTGCGTGCCTTTAAATTCGGTTCGGAGGAAATGGCGGCAGCAATACGGTACTTCCGGCCTGCTTTATGTGTGTTTGACCCTGTACAAGGCTTTGTGCCGCCGCTCATCAACATGGGGAGCCGCAACGCAATGCGAGACTGTACCGCCCCGCTTATCACATTGGGCGAGGAATGTAATACAACATCCCTTATTGTAAGCCACACGAACAAGCGGAAAGGCGCGTCAGGCCGCGACCGCATAGCAGACAGTGCCGATTTATGGGACGTTTCCCGCTCTGTGATTATGGCCGGCTACACCGAGGAACAGGGCGCGCGGTATCTTTCCAACGAAAAGAACAACTATGCGCCGCTACATGAAACGCTGCTGTTTAGCATCGATGCAGACGGGCAAATCATCAAAGAGGGCACAACGTGGAAACGCGACCGCGATTTCATGCAGGCGGCAGCGGATTTCAAAGGCAATTCCAAGCGGGAAGATTGTAAGGAATGGATATTGCATGAATTGGACGAAGCGGGCGGCTCTGTCCCATCCAAATACCTTTCAGACAAAGCGCGTGCGGAGGGTTATAGCGCGGACGTGCTGCGCCGTGCAAAGGATGAATTGAAGAAAAGGCGAGAGATTCACTATTACCAGACAGGCAGCACAAAGGCCAAAACATGGCATGTCGGCCTTACCTCATGCAACGAATTTTAAGAATTGCCGCCGGATACAGAAACCCCATTTTAGCGTTGTGCCGGTCAGAGACACTAAAACCCTCAAATGAAGCTATAAACCCTTATAAATACTATGTTTTTTTCACTTGGCAACACCCTCAAATGAAAGGTTGAAACCCTCAAATGAGAAGCTTTCATTTGTGCATCCTGCCAAATGAAGAAATCTGCAGTACAAAGCCATTTTTCGCTTCACTTGAGTATTTGCGCCTTTGTAACGGTCGAGCACATAACATGAACAAGTAAGAAAACAGGAGGATGCAACAAAAATGCAAAATAAAATATGCCCTTTAGTGGTTATTTTGGATGAAACATCCGGTACGGTTGGGTGCTTATTCATGCCTCACCAGCGGGGAGGGATTCCGCAATGACCTATTACACAACGTGCCCACGGTGCGGGGCAAATTTAGACCCGGATGAAAAATGCGATTGCGAACAGGAGAACAACGAAGATGAAACGACAGCCATTGGAGGCGCTGGGCCTCACGCCGGAGCAGATCGGTGCGGTACTTAACATGTATCATGCGGACATGGATAAAGCCCGTGCGGAGCATTTTCGCACGCACAAGGCCACGGAGACGCGGGCGGCGATTGCACGCATGCTGCCATGCCTGCACTCGTTCAAGAGCCTGCGCACGGTGCTGGACGCGGTAAACAGCGCCTATCTGGATGAACGCCGCTAGGGCGTGTAGGTCTGCAATCTGGTTGCAACCCCTGACGCCGATGAAGAAAAAGAACAGGAGGCCGGGAACGAGCATGGAAGAGATTGATATTTTTCTGCAGGACAGCGCCCAGCAAATTGAAATGCTGCGCGAGAAGCTGCAGCACATGAGGGCCGAAAGTGCTATAAGGCAAGAGGCTTTCGACCGCCTTGAACAGAAACACCGGGAAAAGCTTGAACACTTAGAAGCTGAATACAACAGACTTTTAGCCTTGCAGGAGGGGCCGCAGCCATGACCGACCGAGTGGAACGTCTAACAATGAGCGTATCCGAAGCCGCCGCCGAGCTGGGCATAAGCCCCAAGAAAGCGTATGAGCTGGCGCACTCGGCAGAATTTCCGTCGTTCAAAATCGGCACGCGGACGGTTGTTTACCGCGACGGCCTGCGCGAATGGGTACGCAAGCGCAGCGAAAAAGAAAGCGCCCGTCCGTGCTACTAACACGGACAGGCGCAAAGGTGAAGCGGAAAGGAGCCCCGTTTCACCTGCATTTTACCAGAAAAATGGAGGATTTGCAATGATTACTTATCTCGGAGCCGTAGCCCTGGGCTTTGTGCTGGGCGCTGTATTCTCTGCTGTGGGCCTGCTGTCCGACCGAAAGGGGGCGCGGCGGTGATGGATACCGAAGCTTTGAGCATTCTTGTTAATCAAATTGAAAGGGGCACAAACGCGGCCCGCGCCATTCAAGAGGTTATGGCTTCTGGCGAATACTCTCCCACGGTATGGGTTGACGGCTTGGGCTATGTGCTCGATAGCTTAAATGCCGACACCAAGGCACTGCGGCGCTTTACAGACCTCAGCAGAAAGGGGGCGGGCTGATATGAATATCGTCATGCAAGAACTATTTGACCGTTTCCAAAAACTGCCCATCATGGAAAAAATAGAGTTTTTGGAGCTGCTGAAGCTTTTCCACGATAACCCCGAATTTCGCGCCGCCTATGACGCAGCGACGCCACCGGGCCATGAAACGCCACCGGGGGCAACGGTACACGGGTTGCTTACAGCTTGGAAAGCCGGAGCCCTATAGCCAACAAAAAAAGCCGCCCTCCCGGACGGCCCCAAACCTTGAGATTATTATACACCAGACGGGAGGGCAGCGCAATGAATGATGAAAACCTTATCACATTTAACCAGATGCAGCCGGAGAGGCACAAGGAGCTTTCACGGCTCGGCGGTATCGCCAGCGGCCAAACGCGTGCCCGGCGTGCCTATATGAAAACGGCAGCGCGTGAAATGCAATTGCGCATGGTCTATTTCAAAGATGCGGATGCTGATTTAAAAGCAGAGTGGGCAGAGTTCCAGCGCTGGCGGCGAAGCGAGAAAAAACGGAGAGTGAACGCCGGGAAACGAGGGCGTAAGGCATGAACGAAGCGCCCACAAATGAAGCCCTGGCCTTGCTGGATGAACGGCAGGCCACTGTACTGCGTGGCCGGTTCTACGAGGGCCGCACGCTGGAAAGTCTGGCCGTGCAGTTGGGCATATCGCGCGAACGTGTCCGGCAAACAGAATCAAAAGCAATTCGTGCAATGCGCTTTCCACGGATCCAGCGCAAGCTGGAAGCGTACCGGGAGAACATCCTCTCTGGCAGCTCATACCACGGTACAGGCTTCAGCGCATGGAAAGAGCGCGGCAGCGTAGAGGAACGACTTGCCGAGCGTATAGAAGCCTATGCGGAACGCGGCACAACAAATGCTTTTATATCCGATGTCATGCGCATACGCGGATGCAGCCGCGAAGAAGTGTTGCAGCGATACCCGGAGCTTAGCAGCTAAAAAGCAGTATTCCCGGCCCTGTGCCGGGTGCTGATATATCAACAAGAGAAAGGAAAGAAAAAACATGAACAATTACACCGCAAACAAAGAATTGAAAGCCGTACTCGACGATTTTGTAGCCCAGTATGCAGCCGCGTGCGAAGCCTCCCGCGTTGCCTTTATGAAGTCCTCCAAGGGCGGCGACAGAATCCCCGAGCCGGGCCACCTGTACGGGAACGATGCCAAAGAAGCCTTTGACCAGACATGCGCAGAGCTGCGCAGTCGGGCCGCTGCTGTGCTGGACACCATGACCGAAGAAGCGCGGGCGCAGCTGTATGCCGTACCCGACAGAGATTGCAGCGCGATAATTAACGCCGTAAACGGACGCACGAACCTGACCAGAGAAGAAGTTGACGGCCTGCTGACCAAGTACGGCTATAACGCGCTTACTTATCGCGCCATCGCCTCCGCTGCAAAGGCAAATGAAATCACGGTCAACGACTGCCCGCAGCAAGTCCTTTTTAACGACTTGGTAGAACTGCGCAGAGCCTTTGACGAGACACTCACGACCGCAAGTGCCGAGGCCGGGCACGCTGCGGAGGGCTTTGCCGAGTTGTTTAAAATGATGAATATTGACAGTGTTATCCCGGAGTGACGGAGCGGCGGCGGGCAAGGGTGGGGGGCCTCCCCCCTCCCTCCCTCAAGGCGACCCCATGCCGTCCAGCGCCGATTTACACACAGGGAATTTTCAACAGGGAGGTTATACAGTGAAAAGAGACGAACTAAAAAGCATTATACCAGATATTACCGATGACCAAGTAAACCAGCTTATGGCCATACACGGCGCAGACATTGAGCGCCACAAGCAACAGCTTGCCACACTGACCGCCGAGCTGGAAGAAGCAAAAGGCAAATACCACGAGACAGCCGACCGTCTCGCCGGGCTGGATGCCGAGTACAAGGCGAAAGCCGAAGCGGCTGAACAAGCCGCCGCCGAAAAACTAGACGGGATGCAAAGGGAATTTGAATTTCAGAGCGCGGCAATGATGGCAATGTCTGAAATCAAATTCACCAGCAAATCTGCAAAGAAAACATTTATGCGAGAGCTGCGGGAAAGAAACTTTCCAATTCAAGAGGGTAAAATTATCGGCTTTGATGAATTTTTTGCCGAAGCCCGGCAGGCAGACCCCGCCGCCTTTAGCTCGAGTGGATACCCTGTCATAAGAGACGGCGGCGAACCCATGCACCCGGTAACCGTTCCCGTAGATCCTGCGGAGGCTTTCGGGGAATTTGTCGAGAACAGCTTGTCAGGAAAGCCGTGGGCCGAGCCTGGCGGCTGGGAACGCATCGTTTAATACAGAGGGCCGGATATCCTCCGGCCCCATCATACCCCAAAGGCCGCACGAGGCCGGCAGAAGTGCCTCCTTCTGTTCGGCTTGAAAGCCTCTACCCTAGTGTTCTTTTATAGCCATGTTCCCCAAATTTGAAGACAAGCACCAACTATAATTAGAGCGAGCCCCCCTATTACTGACGGTCTATTATACAATGCTTTTTGCATTTTCCCTTCGTCCAATGCTTGGGCCGTCCGCATTTCTTCACATTGTTTCTTGCTTAGCCTTAGGGCAGACCATAAGGTCAGTATTGTGCCTCCTGTAGATAAAATGATTCCGAATGTTAAAAGAATACGTTCCATTTGAGATGAGCACTTCCCCTTCATTTTTATACCACTATAGGCCCTTTCCTGTACAATGTCAAAGGCCCCCGCTTTGACCCTTCCACGGGCTTCGGCGGGGGCAAAAGTTTTCCCTTATTTTTTCCCTTTATGGAGTACCAGCGCATGGAACGGGATTCCACGCCATACAAAACAAACCTTGATTTTATGCGGGTTTATGGTATCCTGTTCCATAGGATTCCACGCGGGAAAATAACAACCTGCAACCGCCGGTTGCCGAAATGGAACACCCAGTTGGTGGCCCCGCGCCCGCGCTTTTGTTAGGATGAAATCGGAGGGCGGGCCTGTTCCCGCCTCACTTTTCCTCAGGAGGACACAACTATGACGATCAACGAACGCATCCTTGCGCTGCGCCGGGCGGCAGGCCTTTCCCAGGAGGCTTTGGCCGAACAGGTAGGCGTCTCCCGTCAGGCCATCGGCAAATGGGAGAGCGGCGCTTCTCTGCCCGGGCTGGATAATCTGCAGGAGCTGGCCCGCGCGCTGGGCGTAAGCTGCGACGAACTGCTGACAGGAAAAGAGTCCGGAACGGAAAATACCGCCGGACAGGACGGTGTGGCGCTGGAAAGCGTAAAAGCCCTGCTGGACGCGCAAAATGCGGCGCAGGCCCATGCGGCCCACCGCCAGCGCATCCTTCTTGCGGGCCTTGCCGCCGCGCTCGCCTGCGTGGGTGCGGCGCTGGTGTACCTCGGTGTGTATTACGGGGGCCGCATGCGGGAGCTTTCCAGCCGTGTGGACGACATCGGCGCAAACGTGGCCGGCATCGAAGGCAGCATCGATATGCGTATCTCATCCATCCAGTCCAGCATAGAAGAGAGCCTGCGCCAGCAGGCCAGCATCGTGGCTGGTTTTGATTGGGACTACGGTGTCCCCGGCACAGAACGCCGCGTACCGTTGACGGTTACGGCCACCCCCAAAAACTACCGCGACGGTCTTTCCGCCGTGTTCACTCTTACGCCGGAGAGCGGTGTGCCTCAGACAGCCGCCGGGACGCTGCTGGCGGGCAATGCGTTTCGTGCGGAGTTGGCCGTTCCCCTGGAAATGGAATACCAGGACTTTGCGGTATCCGTCAGCTTCACGCTGGATGGGGAAGCCCAAACGGAGGAACTGTTCCGGGAATACGATTTTGTCTCGGGCTACCAGACGACGGTTTCGGTGACGCCCACGGAATTTAAAGCACAGCACTCCGGGCTCAGGACGGACGGTACCGCCGGAATGACGCTGGGCGGGGATTTTGAACTTTCGGTAAATCGCGCTTACCGCGAGAACTCCGCCGTTCCCGCGCATGCGGTGATCGAGCTGGTGATCGACGGCGAGGCGGTACAGCGGCAGGAGATGGATCTTTCGGCTGATTTTCAGCTTGTCTCCGGCGGCACCGGAACCGCCGATGAACAGGCGGAAGAGATCCTTTCCGGCATCACCTATTATCTTTCCTTCCCGGAAGAGGTCTACGCCGCACCTCAGAGGGAGGCGGAGCTTGTGGCCGCCGTCACCGACAGCAGCGGGCTTACCGTCACCGCACGGCGGGACCTGTATCGTGTTGGTTGAATCCTATACTCCAAACGCCGTGCGGCGGCATTCTGCCCGTTGCACGGCGTTTTCTGTCTCCGGCCGCATTTGTTTGCCTGCGCGTCCGTGTTTTGACAAAATTTACTTTTTGTCTCTTTTCTTCTTTGTGCGCAGCGGGTATCATAATAGCATATGTTGGGGCGGCACGTCTTTTCACCTCCGGCACGGCGGAGCACGCTCCATCCACAACAGGAGCGATGAAGTATGAGCGTTTATTCTTACGGCCCGCAGGGGCCGGACGGACAGGGGTATCATTCGCAGGGAAACCGGCGTGCGGACGAGCCGTTCGCTGCGCCGGGCGGCAGCGGGCCCGTGATCGACATGGTCCCCGCAAGGCAGAGAACGCGCCACCCGTTTTTGTACGGGCTTGTGCTGGTGGCTCTGTGCGGCGCAGCGGCCTATTTCGGCACTGTATACGCCAACAGCCGTACCATGCCCGAACCGCAGAACGTCGTGGTGTATCAGGCGCCGTCCGGAAACGCGCCCGTGACCGGGGGCGCGCGCCTGGATGCGGCCAGTGTTGCCGCGGCGGCCAGCGATTCCGTGGTTGAGATCACAACGGAATCCGTGCAGACCGGCAGCTATTTCAACCAATATGTTGCCACAGGCGCAGGCAGCGGTGTGATCATCTCTGCCGACGGCTATATCGTCACAAACGACCACGTTATCAGCGGTGCAAACAGCATTGCGGTGCGCCTGCATGACGGCACCACCCTGGATGCCGCTTTGGTGGCCACCGACGCCAAGACCGACCTCGCTGTTATCCGCGTACAGGCACAGGGGCTCATTCCCGCCACACTGGGCACCTCGGCAGACCTTGTGGTGGGCCAGCCCGTGGTTGCCATCGGTAACCCGCTGGGCCGTTTGGGCGGCACGGTAACGGACGGTATCATCAGCGCCAAGGACCGGGTGATCAGCATTGACGGAGAGCATATGACGCTGCTGCAGACCAACGCAGCCGTCAACCCCGGCAACTCCGGCGGCGGACTGTTCGACGCGCAGGCGCGTCTGGTGGGCGTGGTGAACTCCAAATCCTCCGGCTCGGACGTGGAGGGCCTTGGCTTCGCCATTCCCATCGACACAGCGCGTCCCGTCATCGAGCAGCTCATCACCCAGGGCTATGTCAGCGGCAGGCCGTCGCTGGGCATGGAGCTGGTGGAGCTGACATCCTACCGCTCTGCGATTTTCGCAGGCACCGGACGGCTGGGCGTATATGTGAACAACGGCGGCAAAACGGGCCTGACGAACGGCGATTACCTTCTCTCCATCGACGGGCTTGCCATTGAAACGATGACCGACGTAAAGACCGCTCTGTCCGGGCACTCGCCCGGGGACACGGTGACGGTGCAGTACCTGCACAGCGGTGCGGTACGGGAAGCCGCCGTGGTACTTGTGGAGGATATTCCCGCTGCATGAGCTTTTTGCGCACTTTTTGAAAAAAACGTAAACTTTTGCGGATATCCTATATTTTCCGCACGGACAGGGGTATAATAAAACATTATGGGTGCTGTATATTTTTCACGGTGCCCAATCACCGGCACGCGCTGCGCAGCCGGACATGGAGGTGGGCGCTTGCAAATCGAAAAGATGCGGGCCTTTATCATCAGGGTCCTGTTTTACTGCATCATCCTCGGGCTGGCCTACGCCGTGCTGAAATATGCGCTGCCGTTCCTGATGCCCTTTCTGGTAGCGTTTCTTATCGCCTTTATCCTGAAGCCCGTTATCAACTGGGTGACACAAAAAACAAAGCTTGGGCGCAAGCCCGTTTCGGTTTTGCTGCTCATTGCGTTTTATGTTCTGGCGGCCGCTCTCATCACGGTGCTGGGTACGCGGCTTGTGATTTTCTGCCGCGATATTTTCTACGCGCTGCCGCAGGTGTACGACACGGTTGTGGCCCCGGCGCTGAATTCGCTGCAGGACACACTGGAAAACTGGGTGATGGCCCTGAACCCCACGCTGACGGATTTTGTGGAAAGCGCCGGCAACAGCCTGTCGTCCTCGCTGTCCTCAATGGTCACCGCCATCTCCACAGGCGCTCTGAGCGCGGTAACGAATGTGGCCGGTTCCGTGCCGTCGTTCCTCGTTAAGTTCATCATCACCATCGTCGCGTCGTTTTTCTTCGTTTCGGATTATTATGCCATCACCTCTTTCCTGGCGCGTCAGCTGCCCCAAAAAGCACGGGACATGCTGTTCAAGGTGAAGGAAAAGGGCGTGGACGTTATTTTCAAATTCGGACGGGCCTACGCCATTTTGCTGAGCATCACCTTTGTGGAGCTTCTCATCGGTTTTTCTCTGTTGCGGGTGGACTACGCCCTGCTCATCGCGCTGCTCACCGCCATTGTGGACATCCTGCCTGTGCTCGGCACCGGCACGGTGCTCATCCCGTGGGCGGCGGCCATGCTGATTCTGGGCAACTTCCCGCTGGGCATCGGGCTTCTTATTTTATATGCCATCATCACCGTGGTCCGCCAGATGCTGGAGCCGCGCGTGGTAGGCAAGCAGATCGGCCTGTATCCGCTGGTAACGCTTGTGTGCATGTTTGTCGGCACCTATCTGTTCGGTTTTGTAGGGCTGTTCGGCCTTCCCATCATCGCCACGGTCCTGGTGCAGCTCAACCAAAGCGGAGACATCCACCTGTTCAAGTGAGCCTGTGCAGAGCATGAAAAAAGCGCGTTTGACATTTTGTCAAACGCGCTTTTTTATTTTCCCCGGTATGGCTCAGCGCTCTGCGGGCCGCACGGGCAGCAGCTCAATATAGCCCCGGTCACCCACGGGCTCCAATTGTATGCATGGGTTCGCGCCGTCCCACACATAGCCCAGACAGGCGGGGTCGTACTTCTCGATGGCGCCGCGCACCTGCCCGATGGCCTCGCAATAATCCTCCTCCGCAAACGGCTCGCCTTGAAACATCAAATATTCCGCCGCCGGCAGGCGAATCACATCAAAGCCCTCGGGCACGGGACCGTCATAATCCTCTGCGGTCTCCACACCCTGTACATATTCGGACGTACCCGGAGCGCGCTGCTCCGGCGTCAGCCACAGGCACACCGGCTCTCCGCAAAGGGACTTCATACTGGTGAGCGTGCCCCAAACATCGCAGCCGACCTCTTCACAGTAGGCGAAATAATCCCGCGCCTTTACTCCGCGCTTCAAAATGACCTTCCGCGCGGGCTTTTCCACACGCTGTACAAACACCGTTTTCACATTTTCCATTTTTTTCGGCTCCTTTCGCAATTCCCGGTATCTCACCCCGTAGGGAACAAAAAGGCACAGCGGAACAGGCTTTGCCGCGTATTCGCCCGGGTTGCAGCCGAACGCGCGAAAAAACGCCCGCTGATAACCGTCCACGCTGCCGAACCCCAGCTCGAACGCCACGTCTGTAATGCGGCAGCCTTCGTCCCGCAGGCGCAATGCGGAGCGGGACAGACGCAGCCGACGGATATAATCCGCCGGCGTCAGCCCTGTGTGCCGCCGGAACAGCCGGTACGCATACCAGGGCGAAAACAGCGCGGCCCGGGCCAGGTCCGCCGGAGTGATCTCCCCAGCCAGATTCTGTTCGATATAATCCTGCATGCGCTGTACCGCTTCGATCTGCTGCGTCATGCCGTTCCCTCCCGACACCGAGGCTTCCGTCCTGCCGCCAGACGCTTGCTTCGCCTTAAGCGCACCTCCGCCCGCGGCCTGCATCTGCCAGGCAGGCATAGGATACCACACCGCCTCCGGCCCGCGCTCGACCTTTTTTGCCTTTTCGGCCTCAGCGCGTCGCCGCCGCGCATACGCCCCGGCATTCCGCCGCGCCTGCCGCGCGCAGAGCTTTTGCACATTCGTTCAGCGTGGAGCCGGTGGTGAGCACATCATCCACCAGCAAAATCCGCTTTCCCTCCAGCAGCGCATCCGGACGGGCTGAAAATGCATTCTTCAAATTTTTCCGGCGTTCCCCGCCGGAAAGAGCCATTTGCCGGGGCGTTTCCCGTATTTTGCAAAGCGCCTGCATCACAGGCAGCCCCAGCTCCCGGCCCAGCGCGCGCGCCAGCATCAACGGCACGTCATAGCCGCGGCTCCGCCGTTCCCCTCTGCCGGAAGGCACCGGGACCAATACATCCACATCCCCCAGACACCCCGCCGCTTTCAACTCCTCTGCCTGCAGCAATGCCAACGGGCGTGCAAGATCGGTGCGCTTTTCAAATTTCAGCCGCAGAACCGCGTCCCGCACAGGCGGCTCATAGAAATACGGCGCATACGCCGCATCCAGATGCTCCAGCGCGTGCCCCTGCTTCGGTACCGGCTGCCTTAGAGGACGGCGTATGCACGCCAGCGCCGGCCCGCATACGGCACATGGACCGGAAAAGCCCAAAACCGCATCGCAGAAAGGGCAGCGGCGCGGGAACAGAATATCCGCGCACAGCTCAAACAGCCGCTTTGATTTTTTCAAAGAGCTATCCCTCCCCTGTTCACAGCGTTTCGTCCCGGATCAGATCGGCCAGACAGGAAAACCGTTTGTTCCTCCGCACGCTGCGCACCATCTGCGCCACCTCCGCGCTATGGCCCGCAAGGATACAAAGCGTTTTTGCACGTGTGACGCCTGTATACAGAAGATTGCGGTAGCACAGCTTGGGCGGCACGTCCATCACCGGAATGATGACAGCCGGGAATTCGCTGCCCTGGCTTTTGTGGATGGTGACGGCATAGGCCGGCTCCAGCTCCCGCACATGCTCGGCGGTGTATACCAGCAGCCTGTCCTCGCTGCGCACCGTCACACTGCCGCCGCGCACGTCCACATCGACGATCACGCCCATGTCGCCGTTAAACGCGCCCGCGCCCTCCTCGCCGCCGTCGGGCCGGGTATACGGAATGTCGTAATTGTTGCGCACCTGCATTACCTTATCGCCCACACGCAGGATCTTGTCGCGGATATTCAGCTGCGGGCGGCCCGGTGCGGGCGGGTTCAGCCGCTGCTGCAACGCCGCGTTCAGTGCAACCGTGCCCAGCGGGCCAATTTTAGACGGACACAGCACCTGAATGTCTTCGAACGGGTCGAATCCATAGCTCTGAGGCAGGCGGCGGCACACAAGGTCGCACACCAGCTGCTGGCAGGCTTCGCCGTCGGATTCCAGCATGAAGAAATCACTGTCCCGCGAGCCCTTGCCGGGCAGCTGTCCTGTGACGATGCGGTGCGCGTTGGAGACGATCATGCTCTCGGCCGCCTGGCGGAAGATATCCCGCAGACGGATCGTAGGCACTACGCCGGAGGCGATAACGCCGCCCAGCACGTTGCCGGCGCCCACGCTGGGCAGCTGGTCCTCGTCTCCCACCATAATGATCTTGCATTGCGGCTTGAGCGCCAGCAGCAGGCTCTCAAACAGCATCACATCCACCATGCTCATCTCGTCAATCACCACAACGTCGCATTTCAGCAGGTTTTTTTCGTTGTGGATAAAGCGCACGGTGTCATTGTTCGTATAATCCACCTCCAAAAGGCGATGGATGGTCTTTGCCTTGCGGCCTGTCAGCTCCGACAGGCGTTTCGCAGCACGGCCTGTAGGCGCGGCCAGGGCCACACGGTCCCCATTCTGCTCAAACGCGGCCAGCATGCCGTTTACGGCCGTCGTTTTACCTGTGCCCGGTCCGCCTGTGAGCACCAGAGCATTGGCGCCAAGCGCCGCTGCGATTGCCTCCCGCTGCAAAGGCGCATAGGTGATGCCCTGCGCCGCTTCGATGCGGGCGATGGTCTTTTCCGCGTGCTCGCCCCCGGCGCAGGGATACTTGATCAGCCAGCGAAGGTGGCGGGCCACGGAAAGCTCCGCCCGCATATATTCAGGCAGGTATACCCATGCTTTTTCCCGGTATTCCACGGCGCATAAATCGTTGTTTTCCAGCATGAAGGCCAGCGTGGAAGCCACAGTCTCCGGCTCCACGCCCAAAAAACCGGAGGCCGCGCCGCACAGCTTGTCCTGCGGCAGGCAGGCGTGGCCGTTCTGCAGATTGTGGCGCAGCACGAACAAAAGCCCTGCGCACACGCGCTCCCGCGCGTCATACTCAAGGCTCATGCTCTGGGCAATGGCGTCCGCCACGCCGAAATCCTGATAAGCGGGATACCCGCACAGCACGTACGGATTGTGGGAGACGACCTCGACCGTATCAGGCCCGTACTGGCGGAACAGCGCGACAGCGGCGGAGGCCGGCAGGTTATATCGCGCCAGATATCCGATGGCCTCCCGCACGCCGAAGATACGCTTGAATTCGTTGGAAGCCGCCAGAGCCTTTTCCGGCGTGATGCCCTTGATCTTCGTCAGCGCCATGGGATCGCTGGCGATGACCTCCAGCGCATCCGCGCCGAAAACATCCACGATACGCCCTGCCAGTGCTTTGCCGATGTACGGCAGCGCGCCGCTGGCAAGGTAGCGCCGGATTGCCGTTGCGCTTTCCGGCATACGCACCTCACACGCCTCCACGCGGAATTGTTCGCCGAAGCTGGGGTGTGTGACAAAGCGGCCGTGCAGCGTCACGTCTTCTCCCACATTCACATCCGAAAGCTCGCCCACCGCGGTGTAAAGGTCTCCCCCGCTGGAAAATTCCAGCACCGTGTAGCCGTTTTCCTCGTTGCAGTATACGATATTTTCAACTGTGCCCGAAAGGGTCTGCCATTCCTGTTCCTGCGCCATGCGCGTCTCCCTTTTATTCTTTCGCCTGTCGAAAAAGCCGGGCTTCTCCGCCATGCTGCCTGCGGACAGCGCTTCCGGCCCTGTTCGCCGTACAAGACGGCCCGGGGCGGCATTCGCCGTGTGGCTTGTACTTTGCTCCGCAAATGCATCCGGCTTTTCGGCTGCCGGCTTTTTCCCGGGTATTTCTTTTTCCTCTTTGTTTTCTTTGATGCACCGCGCTCTTCTCTGCTTCACGCCGGAGCTGCGCGGTGCGTTATTCCTGCACCGTAAGCTGGGCCTGCACCACTTGCGCCAATGTGTCCGGCGTAGCGAAGGCCACACCCCGCATTCCCGCTCCCGGCGGCGTGAAAGCGTCCTCCTGCGGGCACAGCACCACCACCGCGGTGTCCGGCAAAGCCGCGCGTGCATCCAGCACGCCGGCCCACATCTGCTCGCTTGTGTCCGCCCGAAGCACCACCAACGCTTCCGCCGCTTTTCTGCGGCGGAACAGGCAGTTCGTCAGAAGGTCCGACAAATAATACGCGCCCAGCACCGCGAACATCGTCACGATGATCAGCATCACTCCGCTCAGCATTTCATGCACCTCCGTTTTCCCTGACACTACTCCCAGCATATGAAAAACAGGGCCGGACTGTGCGGCGCGGGCGGTTTATTCACCGCGCTTTGCCTGCTGCTCCAAAAATTCATGCAGCTCACCGCGCGCCTCCAGGCAGCGCATGTCCGCGATCATGTCGTCATAATAGCGGCGCATATCCGCCAGCGTGACGTTGAAGCACAGCGAAGCATCACTGTAAAAATCCGCGTCGCTTTTGCGGTATGCCTCCATGCGCGCGGCCGCATCGCTTTGGGCCGCGGGCTGCACGAAAAGGCTGGTGGCCCGGCGCACGTCCGGCGCATGGGGGGTGATGCGGCGCCCGTGCTCCAGATATTTCAGCCACATCCCCCAATCCTCATGGGCTTCCAGCGTTTCGATGAGGCCGCCGTACCGCTCGAACAGACTGCGGCGGAACAGCACGGTCTGTATAGGAATGCGGCAGTTTTGACACATGGTAAAACGGTCGATGCGGTCGAATACCATGGGGCGTACCTCCGTGACGGTTCCGTCCTTCGCCACGAACATCGCCATGGCGCTGCCCAGCACGAGGTCCGCTTCCGGGTGCGCGCACAGCACACCCGCCAGCAGTTCCAGGTGATCGGGATAAAAGAAATCGTCATCGTCCAGAAAGTTGCACAGCGCTCCCCGCGCCGCCGCAAGCCCCCGGTTGCCGTTGGCTGCACGGCCGTGGAACCGGCCATCGTTCAGATAGCGTATGGGCAGCTCCGCAAAATCCCGCTCCACCATTTCCCGTGCCGCAGGCGGGCCGTCCTCCGCGACGATGATCTCAAAATTGCGGTATGTCTGCCAGCGCAGGCTCTCCATCGTGCGCTTCAGTGTCTGCGGCCTGCCGCAGGTGCGCACAATGACGGAAATGAGCGGCGTTTCCTGCGGCGGCGTAAATTTCCACAGGCCTCTGTCCGGTGAAAAGCCGCCTTCGAAGCGTGCCGGACGCGCGCCGTATTCGGCACGGTGAGAAAAACGCCAGAACAGGAAAGGCCACAGCTTTATAAAATGACGCAGATAATTTTTTGCCAGAACGCGGCGCACACCGTTGAAATGCAGCGGACGGCGAAGCGCGCCCAAATACATTTTATGCCCGCGACAGATATCCCGCCAGGAGCCGAACTTATAACGCAGCAGCAGATTGCCGTAGAAGCTGCCCGCATATTCTCCCAATTTGGGGCCGCCGTTCTCATAGGAATAATGGGTGACGCGCGCTGCGGGCACGTATTGCAGCCGGTATCCTCCGGCGCGCAGCCGCCAGGAGAGGTCCACATCCTCGCAGTACATGAACAGATGTTCGTCAAAACCGCCGACAGACGTAAAAGCGGCGCGCCGGACGGCCAGCGCCGCGCCGCTGGCCCAGCTTGTCTCCAACGTTACGGGATCGATGTGATGCCCTGTTTCATAGGGAAGCTGACGGCACTCAAACGCCGCCGTTTCCTGCGGCGCGCGCACGGCGGCCTCGTCCAGGCGGAGGAATACGTCGGGCCAGACTTCGGTGTCCAAATTCAAAAAAAACAGCAGCGGCGCGCTCCCTTTTGCCGCGCCGCGGTTGCATGCCGCGCCGAACCCAAGGTTCGCGCCGTTTTCCGCCACGGTAAAGCCGCCGAAAGCCGGGTATTCCCCTGCCATGCGCCGCAGCTCCTCCAATGTGCCGTCGGTGGAGCCGTTGTCGGCGAAAACAAGGTGCAGCTCCTCCAGCGGATACTGCACGGCGGCCAGCGCGGCCACACATGCGCGCAGCCATTTCATGCTGTTGTAGGTCACCATCACGATATCATAACGCACGGTGTTTTCTCCCTTTTTCATCGTTGTCACGGCTCCGCCGGCGGATGCATTCATTGCTCCCGACACCGCTGCAGCGGCGTGGCGGAACTATTTTATAGCTTTGCACAGCAAAGCCATAAAAAGCTCATCTTAATGGCCGCAGGCCAGGGACGGCCTGCATGGCCCCCAAAAATAGGCCGTGGCTATTTTTTATAGTATAACACAAACCGGAAGGCAAAAAAAGCGGCGCGCGCCCTTTCTGCCCTCCGGCTCCTTCTTTTTTATTTCCTCAGCATTTTATGCGCTGCGCCGTGGAAAACGATGCATTTTCCGTTTACAGGCCCATGGCCGCACGCAGGGCCCCCGCTTTATCCGTCTGCTCCCATGCAACGCCCAGCTCCTCACGTCCCATATGGCCGTAGGCCGCAAGCTGACGGTAAATAGGCCTGCGCAGGCCCAGCTGCTCGATGATGGACGCCGGCCGCAGATCAAACACCTGTTCCACCGCGGCTTCGATGGCAGCCTCATCCGCCGCGCCTGTGCCGAAGGTGTCCACGCGGATGCTCACCGGCTCGGCCACTCCGATGGCGTAGGCAAGCTGCACCTCACACTGCTCGGCCAGCCCCGCGGCCACCACATTTTTGGCTACCCAGCGCGCGGCATAAGCCGCGCTTCGGTCCACCTTCGTGGGGTCCTTGCCGCTGAACGCACCGCCGCCGTGGCGGCCATATCCGCCGTAGGTGTCCACGATGATCTTGCGGCCCGTCAGGCCCGAATCGCCCTGCGGCCCGCCCACAACAAAACGGCCCGTGGGGTTGACATAGTATTTCGTCTGTTCGTCCAGCAGCTCGGCGGGAACGACAGGGCGGATCACATGCTCCAGAATATCTTTGCGCAGCGCCTCCATCTCCACCTCCGGAGCGTGCTGAGTGGAAATGACCACAGCGTCCACACGCACGGGCCTGTTGCCCTCGTATTCCACAGTCACCTGGCTCTTGCCGTCCGGGCGCAGATAGTCCAGCGTACCGTTCTTGCGCACGTCCGTCAACCGCTTTGCCAGCTTGTGCGCCAGCGAAATGGGCAGCGGCATCAGCTCCGGCGTCTCGCGGCAGGCGTAGCCGAACATCATGCCCTGGTCGCCCGCGCCGCCCGGGTTCACGCCCATGGCGATATCGGGGCTCTGCTCGTCGACATTGGAAAGCACGGCGCATGTGTCCGCGTCAAAGCCGTATTTGGCGCGGGTATAACCGATGTCCCGCACAACGTCGCGCACAATCTTCTGGAAATCCACATAGCCTTCCGTGGTGATCTCACCCATGATATGCACAAGGCCCGTACTGGCAGTCACCTCACAGGCCACACGGCTGTTCGGGTCTTTTTCCAGCAGCGCGTCCAGAATGGCGTCGGAGATCTGGTCGCAGATCTTATCGGGATGTCCCTCGGTGACGGATTCGGAGGTAAAAAGTTTTCTTGCCATTTTTGTTTTCCTTTCTTGTTTCCTGCAAAAGCGCGTAAAAAAGGCCCGGCAGACAACACCGGGCCTTTGCATCAGCTTATCTTTCGGTGTTACCCGCAGGATTTGGCACCTTGCTGTTACAGCAGGTTGCCGGACGTCACAGGGCCTGTTCCCTCAGTCGCTCTTGATAAGGTTTATTCATTTGTGTATAACAGTATAGCAGAACACCATGCGCCTGTCAAGAGGCGGCCGGTTCTTTTTCGCCGAACACCAGACGGCTGATGGGCTTATACACAAGATACGTAATGACGCTGTTGATGGCCGCCTTGGCCAGGTTGAACGGGATGATGGCCGGCAGCAGCAGCTTCACCACCTCGCCCACAGGCGAACCCATAAACAGCGGTGTGAACACCAGGTTGCACACACACATCACGGCCGTCATGGCCAGCGTGCCCGCGGCAAGGCCCAGCAGCGCGGCCTTGCGCGTACGATGCGCCCGGTACAAATTGCCTGCCAGAAGCACAAACGTGCCCGTGGCCAGAAAATGCATGATGATGCCGATGGGGCCGCTGGCCGCGCTGACCGTTACGCCCTGGATCACGCATACCACGGCTGTGAGCGCCAGCCCCGCGGCCGGGCCGAACAAAAAGGTTCCGATGAAAATGGGGATGTCCGCGGGGTCATATTCAAGGAAAGGCGCGGCAGGTACCAGCGGGAAATGGATGAGCGCCACCAGGACGATGGCCAGCGCGGCCAGCATGGCCAGCGTGGTGAGCTTGCGGGTATTGGCGGAAACATTGCGCATGGATAAAACCTCCAAAATAAAATTTCGAGGCCTGCTCGTGGGTGTCCGGGCCGCCGCCAAAACAAAAACGCCCTTCTGCGAAACGCAAAAGGGCGAAACATCTGGCACTGCCGCCGTTTCTTTCATCCGGACTCGACACACCGCGCAAAAACACGGCACGCACACCGTCGGCTTTGGAATTTCACCAAATCAGCGGTACATGCTGCGCATATACCGGTCGCGGGCTTTCACCGCCGGTGGGGAATCTCACCCCGCCCTGAAACAGACTTTCTGTACCATATTATAGCGCATTTTCGCGCGATTGCAATAGAATGGCCACAAATTTCCCGGCAAATATGTTATACTATGTATTATCTACTCAAACGGTTGGTTTTGCGTTCGGCACATCCGCGCGCGGAGCCGCAAAAGGAGGTACTGTTTTTGACCGAAACTGTGGAGACCATTGAAAATATTTCTCAAAACAGCAACACGCTGGTGCAGTGCCTTATCTGCGCCGCGTGGTTCGCCGGTTTTTTCATCGCCAGCCGTGTGTTCAAGCATGTGGTCGGCCCGCGCCTTACCCGAGCCGCGCAAAAAATTGAACGTCCCTATCTTTCCACGCTGCTGCAAAGCTTCATCCGGCCGTGCGCTCTGTTCATTGCGCTCATCGGCCTGTACATCGGCGTGCGGCTGCTGCCCTTTGATTTCATCCACACCGACGCATGGCGCACCGCGCAGAATCACGCCGTGCGTATCGCTTTCATCGTGCTGTTGGCCTGGGGACTGCTGGGGGCTTCCAAATGTGTAGAGCTGGCGCTTGTGGGCACACGCAGCCGCTTTGACCTGGGCGCGGGCGATACCGTCATCCGGTTTCTGGAACGCATTTACAAGGCTGTGATCCTGCTGTTCGCAGGAGTACTCGTCGTCACCGAGATGGGCTACAATGTCAACAGCCTCATTGCCGGGCTGGGCCTGGGCGGCCTGACGTTTGCGCTGGCTGCCCAGGACTCCGCCAGCAACTTTTTCGGCGGCCTTGTCATTATTTTTGAAAAGCCCTTTGAACTGGGAGACTGGATCAGCACCGCATCTCTGGAGGGTTCGGTGGAGGACATCACCTTCCGCAGCACAAAGATCCGCACGCTGGCCAATGCCCTCACCGTTGTGCCCAACTCCAAGCTGTGCGGAGAGCCCATCACCAACTGGACACGTATGAAAATGCGGCTGGCGCAGTTTACGCTGGGCCTGACCTACGGAACGCCCAAGCGAACCGTGGAAGCCGTAACGAACCGGGTGCGCGCCATGCTGGAAAACCACCCCGGCGTACACAGCGAGACCGTGCAGGTACGCCTTTCCGAATTCGCAGACAGCAGCATCGACATTGCCGTGCAGTTCTACACCAAAACCACCGACATCGTGGAATACCGCGCGGTAAAAGAGGACGTCAATCTGCGCATCATGGACATCATGGCCGGGGAGGGCGCCTCTTTCGCGTTCCCCTCCCGCAGCATTTACATTGAAAACGCGCCGTCCCTGCCGGACGGCAAAGGAGGACTACAATGAAAAAAATAACAGCCTTTGCATTTTGTCTGACGCTGGCGTTTTTCCTCGCCGCCTGCGGTAAAGCTCCCGTTTCTTCCACGGGCGGCGCTTCCCTGCCGCCGGCTTCTTCCGGCAGCGCTGCATCCTCCGGCGCGTTATCCACAGCGGGCGGCGCTTCCTCCGCGCCCGCGTCTTCCAACTCGTCCCCGAGCAGCGAATCCCCCTCTGTGGATACCTCCGGCTGGACGCGCCGCTTCATATCCCTGCCTGTCATGCATCCGGACGGCGGCGCCGGTGAAAAAGCCCTCGTCATCCTCAGCGCGCCCACGGACTGGGAGTACGACAATTACACAACCTTTACGCGGGACGGTATCAAGGTTGCCGAAGTTCTGAACCTGTGGCCCGCCGCCTCCGGTGCGTCTCCGTTCACAGACGCTATGACGGAGCCGTATGCGGACAACAGCTTTTACCCCGAGGGATACGGCCTGCTTTCCACCGAAGACACGGAGCTGAACGGCAATGCGCTGCGCATCCTGCATATGAAGACCTGGCCCGATGACGCGGACAAGCCCTGGTATCCCCAGTATATGTTTTATGAACTGGACGGCTATGTGGTGGAGCTGCATTTCCTTACGGATGAAGAGAACGGCCGCAGCGCGGACATTTTCCGCGCCGTACTGGGCACGATGGAATTGCATTTCAGCGAAAAAGAGGCCGGCGGCAGTTCTTCTTCAGGCGGCGCCTGACCGGCTTTCTTCTTCATCCTCTTTTCTCATCCTTTGCGGGGCGGCTTCGGCCGCCCCGCTTTTTGCAGCTTTGCAAAGCCAGACCAGTGGAGTGTTCCGGCCCACGGCCCTAAAATTACGGTGTGGGACGCAAAGTGGACGGATGCATATAAAAATATGCCGGATCGGCCGCGGCCATTTTTATAAAAATCCTGTTTTTCCTATTGACAGCGTGTGTATACAGGTATATATTGTATATACAGTATATATACAATATTTCCGAGGTGCCTCATGGATATCATCATCAGCAATGCCAGTGGTAAGCCCATTTACGAGCAGATCACAGTGCAGATCAAAAGCCAGATCCTTTCCGGCGCGCTCACGGCGGGGGACGCCCTGCCCAGTATGCGCACGCTGGCCAAGGAACTGCGCATCAGTGTGATCACCACGAAACGCGCCTACGAAGACCTGGAGCGCGACGGCTTTATTGAAACCGTTGCGGGAAAGGGGAGCTTCGTGGCCTCAAAGAACGCAGAATTCCTGCGCGAAGAAGCGCTGCGGCGGGTGGAGGCTGCCTTACAGCAGGCTGTGGACACCGCGTCGCGCAGCGGCGTATCGCCGCAGGAGCTGCGCCAGATGCTGGAACTTTTATTGGAGGGAAATTAGAATATGAACAGCGCGATCGAAGTGCGCGGGCTTTGCAAGCATTACAGGGATTTCTCCCTGCGGGACGTCTCGTTTACCGTACCGGGCGGCTCTATCATGGGCTTTATCGGCGAGAACGGCGCGGGCAAAACCACTACAATCAAATCCATTCTGGGCCTGCTGCACACGGACGGAGGCTCCATCTCGGTACTGGGGCGCGACCCTGTCACGGACCGCCGCGCCATCGGGCAGGATATCGGCGTTGTGCTGGACGGCAGCTTTTTCTACGAGGGCATGCGCGCGAAGGATATCTCGGCCGTGATGAGCCACCTGCACAGCCGATGGGACAAAGAGTCGTTCGCGTCGTACTGCAAGCGGTTCGCTCTGCCCATGGAAAAACCGTTTAAGGAATTCTCAAAGGGCATGCGCGCCAAGCTGGCGCTCACCACGGCGCTGGCGCACCATCCCAAACTGTTGGTGCTGGACGAGGCCACCAGCGGGCTGGACCCCGTAGTGCGCAGCGAAATGCTGGATCTGTTCCTGGAATTCATTCAGGATGAGGAGCACAGCATCCTGCTCTCCAGCCACATCACCAGCGACCTGGAAAAAGTGGCGGACTATATCACGTTCATCCACGCGGGAAAGATCGTGTTCAGCAAAACAAAGGACGATATCCTGGAGCAGTACGGCGTGGTGAAATGCGAAAAAGCGCGCGCCGCGGCCCTGGACGGCGCGCATATATTGGGCCGGCGCGACAGCAAATTCGACGCCGAGCTGCTGGTGGACAACCGGCCCGAAGTGGCCCGCCTGTACCCCGGCATACTGACGGAACAGGCCACCATTGACGATATCATGACTTTTTTTGCCAAAGGAGCGTACGACGCATGACCGGACTGATGCTGAAAGATATGTATTCTCTTCGCACTTATTTTCTCAAGCAGCTCGCGCTGATGACTGTGCTGTATTTGGCCATCTCCGTGGGTCTGATGAAAAACTTCTCTTTTCTTTCCCCGATGCTGACGATGAGCGTGGTGATGATGCTCATTTCCAGCTTCAGCGTGGACGAAGCATCCAGGTGGGATTCCTACGCGCTGACACTGCCCGTCACGCCCCGGGCCATCGTGGGCGCGAAATATCTGCTTTTTTACGGCGCTCTGCTGGGTACGGGCGTTATCGCATCTGTCCTGTGCGGCGTGCTGGACAGTTTTACCTACCGCAACGGCTTTCTTGAGATCGCGGCCAGCACCGGCGGCGTCATCGTCGTATACATGCTTGTCACCGTGTTCATGCTGCCGTTGTTTTTTAAGCTGGGTGCAGAAAAGGCCCGCGTTGCCATGACACTGTGCTTTATCCTCCCCTTTCTGCTCATCGTCTGGGGCTTCAGCTGGCTCGGTGACGGAGCCGCAGCTTTTATTGAGAGCCTTCCCTGGCCGATGATCGCCACGGTGGGCGGCCTTATTCTGGTGCTGCTGTGCGCCGCCTCCTTTTTCGTGTCTGTGAAATTTTACGAGAGCAAGGAGTATTGAGATGAAAAACAGCCGTCGCTGCTCCAAATGCGGCGGTTCGGACATCGTCCGTATACCGGACCGCCGCGGCCGCTGCGCCAGCGGGAACAATATTTATACTTCCAACTTTGAAAACTTCGGCAAGATACCGGTCATCCGCTATGTGTGCTGCAGCTGCGGCTATGTGGAAAACTGGGTGGAAGATCCTGCCTCCCTGCAGGCCATCCTCACGCGCTTCGGTTGACTTGCAAATGGAAAACCGCTCCCGCCGCACGCCCATTGAATGGGCTGCAGGGAGCGGTTTTGTTTTTCTTTTATGGTTCAGCGGCGGCGCTCTGCGCGGGCCGTGCGGCTCTATCCGCGGGCCTGCCCGTAATATGCGCCCGGGCCGTGCTTTCGCAGGAAGTGCTTGTCCTGCACATATTGGGGCGCAGGAGCCGCGCCCGGGTCGATCTGAACCGTCAGAAGCGCCATTTTCGCCACTTCCTCCAGCACCGCGGCATGATATACAGCCTGAGCCGCGTCTTTGCCCCATGCGAAAGGCCCATGGCTGCGGCAGATGACACCGGGCACATGGACCGGATCAATGTCCCTCGCACGGAATGTCTCAACGATGACCGTTCCGGTATTTTTCTCGTAATCTTCTTCCACCTCCGCGCCCGTGAGAGCGCGCGCGCAGGGCACCGGCCCGTAGAAATAGTCCGCATGTGTTGTGCCGTAGCACGGGATATCCCGTCCGGCCTGTGCCCAGGCCACCGCATGGACGCTGTGAGTATGCACCACGCCTCCGATCTCAGGGAATGCCCGATACAGCTCCAGATGCGTTTTTGCGTCCGATGACGGATGGAGCGCCCCTTCCACGCTGTTTCCATTCATATCCAGCACCACGAGGTCTTCCGGGCGCAGCGCAGAATATTCCACCCCCGACGGCTTGATGACCATCAGGCCCTTGCTCCGGTCAATACCAGACACATTCCCCCATGTGTATGTGACAAGGTCCCGGCGAGGCAGCTCCAGATTGGCCTCATATACCACTTTGCGCAGTTCTTCCAGCATATGGCCTCCCCTCCCTTAGCGCAGCGCGGCCGCGGCGGCTTTTTCCACCGCCAGCCCGCTTTTGTAATCCGTCAGAAAGCGCGCGAAACCCGCCGTATCGGCAGCGTCCGGCTGCTGCACGCTGCCCTGCGCTCCCCGGAACACCGTGTCAGCCAGATATTCTTCCAGCGTTTGGCCTTCGGCCCGGCGCACGCAGTAAGCCGCCAGAAGCGCCATCCCCCAAGGGCCGCCCTCTCCCGCTGTTTCCATCACGGCCACAGGCACGCCCAGCGCGCCCGCCAGCAGCTTCTGCCCCGCCACCGGAGTCTTGAACAGCCCGCCGTGGCCCAGCAGCGTATCCAGCCGCACACCTTCCTCCACCACCAGGATATCCATGCCCAGCTTCAGCGTTGCCATTGCCGCGTAAAGCTGCACACGGGCAAAATTGGCCAGTGTGAAGCGTGCATCCGGACGGCGCATAAACAGCGGCCGTCCGCTCTCCACACCTGTCACCGGTTCGCCGGAGTAATAGTTGTAGCTCACAAGGCCGCCGCAATCCGCTTCGCCTTCCAGCGCCTTTTGATAGAACAGGTCGTAAAGACGCGGCTTTTCCAGCTTCGCACCGGCGGCTCCGGCCATTTCGCCCAGCACGCGCACCCATGCGTCCAGATCAGATGTGCAGGTGTTACAGTGTACCATCGCCACCGGTCGCCCCGTGGGGGTGGTGACCATATCGATCTCCGGATACACCCTGGCGAGCGGGCGTTCCAGCACCGCCATGGCAAACACGCTGGTGCCCGCCGAAACATTGCCCGTGCGCACGCCCACGCTGTTGGTGGCGGCCATGCCCGTGCCCGCGTCCCCCTCCGGAGGGCACAGCGGCACACCGGGGCGCAGCACGCCGGTAGGATCCAGCAGACACGCGCCCTCCGCCGTCAGCGTGCCCGCGGCCGCGCCGGCGCAAAGCACCCGGGGCAGAATATCTGCAAGGCGGTAAGGCATACCTTCCTGCGCCAGAAGCGCGTCAAATGTTTTTTCCATTCCCGCGTCGTAACCGCATGCCACGCTGTCAATGGGGAACATGCCCGACGCTTCGCCCACGCCCAGCACCCTTTCCCCCGTCAGCCGCCAGTGCACATAGCCCGCCAGCGTGGTCAAGTATGCAATGTCCCGCACATGGGGCTCGCCGTCCAATATAGCTTGGTACAGATGCGCAACGCTCCACCGTTGTGGAACGTTGAACGCAAACCGCTCCGTCAGCAGCGCCGCGGCGCGTTCTGTTGTCGTGTTGCGCCAGGTGCGGAAGGCTGCAAGCTGCGCGCCGTCCCGCGCAAAGGGCAGGTATCCGTGCATCATACCGGAAACACCCATTGCGCCCACGGTATGCAGCGGCGTGCCGTACCGCTCCTGAACCTGCCGGGCCAGCCGGGCAAATGCATCCTGCACGCCCGCCCATACGTCATCCAGGGCATAGGTCCAGTATCCGTGCTCCAGACGGTTTTCCCAATCGTGCGCACCGCTGGCCAGCACAGCATGCTCCGGCCCAATGAGCACCGCTTTGATGCGCGTAGAGCCAAGCTCCAGCCCCAGCGCTGTTTTTTCAAGCTGTATTTCCGCCATGAATCTACTTCCTCTCATCTCCGACAATTCCAATCGAACGGCCGGG
>OLNK01000854.1_pt1 | contig 29254 bp, 29 predicted proteins | sample 1672791 | NCBI WGS metagenome assembly OLNK01 (sample SAMEA3136724, study PRJEB25190) | human gut metagenome | biome: human gut; feature: human-associated habitat; material: faeces | place: Austria | collected 2013 | reverse complement strand
ATTATTTCTATCATGAGGAAATCCGTGGGACAGAGAATACCGGAAAAAGAAATCGCTAACTTCCAGTTTGTTTAACTTCCAAACAATTTAACACCATACTTACACAGCACTTTAACCATAACAGGTTAAGGTGCTTTTTTCATGCCCAAAGGAGGTGAACGCATGGCAAATGACATCAAAGGCATTACCGTAAAAATCGGTGCGGACACAACGGATTTAAGCAAAGCCATGAGCAGTGCCAACCGTTCCATCAGCACCACACAAAAACAGTTAAACGAAGTGCAAAAAGCATTAAAGCTTGACCCGTCCAATACGGAGCTTTTGGCACAAAAATACAGACTGCTTACGGAAAAGGCGGACGAAACAAGAAAAAAACTCCAAACCTTAAAAGACGCACAATCACAGGTTGAGGAGCAGTACCAAAACGGTGAAATCGACCAAGGCAAGTATGATGCCTTCCGCAGAGAGCTGATTACAACGGAAAATCAGCTGAAGGAGTTGGAAAAAGATGTGGCAAGGTCTAATGTCACAATCAATTCTTTTGGAGAGAAAATGAAGGAAACAGGCGGAAAGCTGACAGCGGCAGGAAAAGCCGTTATGCCTGTATCTGCCGCTGTTGCGGGAATCGGCACTGCGGCGGCTGTATCGGCTGTGAATTTTGAGGATGCTATGGCAAAGGTCAGCACCATCGCAGATACTACGGAGGTTCCGCTTGATGAACTGCGTTCTCAGATATTGGCATTATCCTCCCAAACAGGCATTTCCGCCAATGAAATTGCAGACAACGTATACAATGCCATTTCCGCAGGTCAGAAAACAGGTGATGCGGTCAATTTCGTAACCAATTCTACTAAGCTTGCAAAGGCAGGCTTTGCCGATGCAGGTGCGGCTTTGGATGTGCTGACCACCATTTTAAACGCTTACGGCATGGAGGCGTCTGAGGTAACAAATGTTTCCGATATGCTGATTCAGACACAGAACCTAGGCAAAACCACTGTTGCGGAATTATCCTCCTCCATGGGCAAGGTTATCCCTACTGCCAACGCCTATCATGTGCAGTTAGACCAGCTTTGCGCAGGCTATGCCAAAATGACGGCAAACGGTGTTGCCACAGCAGAAAGCACCACCTACATGAACTCCATGCTGAATGAGTTAGGAAAAAGCGGTACAACGGTATCGGATATTTTGAAAGAGAAAACAGGCAAAAGCTTTGCGGAACTGATGGAAGGCGGAGCAAGCCTTGCAGATGTGCTTTCCATATTGAAGGAATCTGCCGATGAGCAGAATCTTTCCTTTGGGGATTTATGGAGCAGTGCCGAGGCAGGAAAAGCAGGCTTAATTCTTTTGGGTGACAGTGCAGAGGACTTTAACGACACTCTTGCTCAAATGCGTGAAAGCACAGGAGCAACAGACAGTGCCTTTGAAAAACTTCAGACCAACAGCTCCAAAATCAATAAAGCCGTAAATGCGGTAAAGAACACATTTATCATTTTGGGCGGCGTGATTCTGGATACATTCTCCCCAGCCATAGACGCAGTTACAGGCGGAATACAAAAATTGTGCGGATGGATTTCATCTTTGCCAATGGGAATACAGACCATAATCGTTGTTATAGGTACACTTATAGCCGCCGCAGGACCTTTGCTTATTATGTTGGGAACACTGATGACAAGTATCGGCTCTCTTGCACCGATGATTAGCACAGCGTCAACAGCAATATCGACATTTTCGGCAGGCCTTACTTGGCCCCTTGCCACTATTGCCGCCATAGCCGCCGCAGTAACAGCACTGATTTTGATTGTTGCTGACTTATATAAAAATAATGAGGATTTTCGGAACAACATTCAAATCATCTGGAACAGCATAAAGGATTTTTTCAATAGGGTGTTGTCAGAGATACAGACGAACTTTTCTTTTGTTTGGGACGCTTTGAAAGTTATCGTAGAAACGGCACTTAATTATATCGTTTCCATAACACAGCTGTTTGCCGATATTTTCAGCGGAAACTGGGAAAACATCGGCAGTGATATTACAAATATCGTTACTGTTCTGAAGGATGGAATTTTAAGCCTGTTTACTGTTTTGAAGGACGGTATTTTAAATCTGATTACAAATGTTCTCTATCCCAAGCTTGTATCTATATGGAATACTATTAAAACCGCTGTTTTGCAGAAGGTTACGGAAATCAAAACCAATGCGGTAAACAAGTTTAACGAACTGGTTACTTCTCTCGTAAACATGGGTTCTTCCTTTTACAATGCAGGCTGTAATGCTTTCAGCAGTCTTTGGAACGGCATGAAGGAAATATGGAGAAGTCTGAAGGATTGGGTAACGGATACCATTGACTGGCTGAAGGAAAAGCTTGCCTTTTGGCGGTCGGCAAATGATGAAATGAATGACGGTGCAGACGGCTCTCATGCAGGCGGTCTGGACTATGTTCCCTTTGACGGCTACAAGGCAATTCTTCATAAGGGCGAACGAGTGCTGACTGCACAGGAGAACAAGACATATCAAAGCAATGTAACAACCAAAAGCGGAGATACCAATGTTTCCGTAACACAGAACTTTTACAATTCTTCGGAAAATACTGCACGAAAGGAGCAGAAAGAACTGCAGAGAACCTTCAGAAGGCTTGGCTTTACGGGAGTGTGATGAAATGAAAGCCACAGAAATATTGACCTATACCAATACGGCAACAAGCCAAAGCATAAGCATCTCATTTTTGTCAAATCTGATACCAACGGCATTTAATGAAGATGTGGATGCTTCTTTTTATACCGACAAAAACAGCGGACAGGACGGAGAAACTCTGCAAAACCTTGATTTAGAACCAAGAGAAATCGTTATCAAGGCAGTGTTTCAGTCTGACAGCAACTACCGTCTGTTTGAAAAGCATATCAAAAGTGTGTTTAATCCCAAAAGTGAAGGCTTGCTGAAATATTCTGACGGAGAATATACAAAGTCCATTTCCTGCTATCCCAAAGGTATACCGACCTTTTCCTATACCAATGGCAAAGGCAGTCTGGAAACAGAGCTGATCTGCTACGGCACATACTGGAAGGAACAAACTGTAACAGATAATCTTGCAAGCATGAAACCGTCCTTTGTCTTTCCGCAGTATTTTACACCATATACTCTTTTCGGAGTAAAGGCGGCACAGCTTGTAACGAAAATCAATAACACAGGTGATGCCGACAGCGGTTGGACGGTACGGTTTGTATCTTCCTTCGGCTCAGTGTTAAATCCGTATATCATCAATCGAAAAACAGGTGAAGGCGTGTATTTTACAGAGGAAATGACTAAGGGTGATGAACTGCTTATTGATTTTACAAAACAACAGCCTGTTATCTATAAAAACGGCAAAAAGGACTTTTCTGTTTTAAATGCACCGAAAAGCAGCTTTTTTAAGTTCTTTGTGGGAGAAAATGAAATTGAATACGGTGCGGAGGAAAATGTAACCAATCTGGAGGTTTATTTTAACTACAATCCGTTGGTGCTGTAAGGAGGATATATGAGAGTTGACATTTATTCTGATTTTGTACTAAAGGACATTCTTCAGTCCTACAGCAGTATCCAATTTTCGGAATGTATCCGAGATGCGGGAGATATTCAGCTGTCCTTTACGGACAGTGAGGTTTATAGAAATATCAGCGTGACGGAGGATGTTCTTGTAGTTGGAAATAACGCTTACTTGGCAGAAAACAAGCATAAAACCGACAGCAAGGATTTGAGGAAATACGAAATCACAGGCAGACATATTACTTCTGTGCTTTCTTGGCGGTGTGTCAAAGGCTTTGAAGTGCCAGTGGGTGAAACCTATGAGGACGCCTGTATCCGACTTGTGCAGGAAAATTTTATTTCTCCACCAGACAAGAAACGCACAATCCCAAATTTCACATTTAAAAGACTTGGACTGTCTCAAAAAAACACAGTAAAACGCATCTATGAGGCAAATGACTGCTTGAGTATTTTGAAATTCATCAGCAAGCTCGGCGGTTTCGGTTTCTGGCTTGAGTATGACATTCAAGAAAAAAAGCTTGTGTTTTGCTGTGTCCCTGTTTCCGACAGGAGCAGTACAGTGATTTTCGGGGATAAGTTCAACAACATTTCCGAAACAGATATTTATGAGGAAACCTCAGACTATAAAAATGTGGCATATCTTTATACCGAGCCAACGGAAACGGAGGAAGAAAGCTACACAGCTTACGGTGAAACAGATGCAGAAGGACTGCTTCGCAGAGAGTACGTGGAGAAAGGCAGTTTCGTTGAAGATTTACTGGAAGGACTGAAGGAGAAATCCAAAACAACAGGTGCGGAATTTGTAATTTTAAATTCCGAACAGTATCAGTATAACAAGGACTATTTTCTTGGAGATACAGTGCTTTTAACGGATACGGACAGCGGTCTTGCCTTGGCAAAGCCTATAGAGAAAGTAACGCATTTTTATGAAAAGACCTATGAAATGGAGATTACCTACGGGGATGCCATTCCCACGATTTTTACAAAGAAATGAGGTGTTTTGATGAGTATAACCTATTTTCCTTTTGATGCCGTGGTGGACAGTGACGGAAACTATGACAGAACATATACCAGTGAGCAGTTTGCTCTGTATTTCAGCAAGCTGTTCTCAAACGGTGTCTATGGTGCGGACTCCACAGGCCTGCAGGTGACAGCCTTAAACGGAAATATGTATATCACGGTTGCGGCAGGTGCTTTTTTCATCAACGGCAGATTCTATGCCAATGATGAGGACGAAAATATCTTGCTTACAACAGGTAATATCAACTACGGCAGATATGACCGAGTGGTGGCAAGAGCGGACTTTGTAAACAGAGTCTGCGGTGTGTATGTTTTGGAGGGAACACCAAGTTCAAATCCTGTTGTTCCTTCCCTTACTCAGACGGCAGACAGATTTGAAATTCCTCTTGCCACAATCTACGTTGCCTCCGGTGCAGCAAGCCTTACCCAGTACAACATCACCGATGAAAGAGTCGGTGTGTACTGCACGCTGACAGGTTTTACGGCAAGTGATTATTTTACGGCATACAGCAAGGCCTATCAGCAGTTCAGCGATGAAGTGCAGGAAAAAGTGAATACCCAGTTTACGGCACAGGTGAATAAAACAAATGCACAGCTTGCCAATCAACAGGCGGAGTTTTCTCATCTGCAAAGTGCTGTCAATGAGTGGTACAAAGGCGTTTTGAATGATATTTCACAGTTACAGACTTTTGACTTTGACAACATTGCCTATCGTATTGGTGCAACGGTGACATCAAACATTACAGATACGGTAGTTACGGAAACCATGGTGCTGAATGAAGTGAAAATTGCAGAGCGAATCACTAATATCGAAGATACGGTTATCCGCTGTGTAACCAAAGCATGGGATTCTGACGGCAGTCATGTACTTTTAAACAGCACAACGGAAACAACCATTACAGATGGTGTGATTACAAGCGTTGTCAGCCAGAATTGAAAGGAGAAAACCTATGGATGTAACAGTATTTGCAACACTGAAAAAACTAATCGGAAAGAAAAATGATTCTACGGATGAAACAGTAAACGGAAAGCTAAATACAGTCATCAATAATACTTCCGCAAGCACATCTGCAAATGCAAGCGGTACATTAAGCCAGAAATTAAGCTATCTCATCAGCAGCTTAATCGGTACGGCAAACGCATCCGGCGGAAGTGCCGCGGCAGGAACGGTTATGAGTAAGCTGAATGCACTGCTTTCCTCTTGGACAGCGGCAAGAGCAGGATACCTTGATAACATCCGTTCCTACACCGTTACCAACAACAGTGCAAGCAGTACAGGCGTGTTGAGCCAAAAGCTGAGTTATCTCATTTCCCAACGGCAGGCAAGCCAAACAGGTACGGGAATAACAGTTTACTCGGGTTCGATAACATCCGCTACCTATTCTGACAGATATATTTGTATTGCAAAATTTGTTGCTCCTGTCAGCGGAGTTTATAAAGTAACAGTGACAGCCAATGCACAAAGCTATTCCTCAAATATTGAGGTAAGAAAAATCATCACCGCAACAGCGTCCTATTGCTATAATGCTACAAGCAATAACTACAGTTATGTAGGTGGAAGAACCATTGACCAAAATGCGTCTTACGATGCCTCATCGGTAAACAGTGTCAGCTATGCAAGCAAAACAGATTCATCCTCTGTATCTTGGGGTGAGTATATTTCAGACCGAGGCAGTACGCTTTTTTACCTTATGCCATGTATCGGTATGATTCAGACAAGTACATCTGCCACAGTGTCCAAAACCTTCAGTATGTACTGCACTGCAGGTGAACAGGTTCAGCTTGTGGAGTATTATTCCGGTTCAAGAAGCTATTACATTCATTCCGTAACCGTTACATATCAAGGAAGGTGATTTTATGTTTGAAGTAAGAAATGAAACGGAAATCTGGTATAAGGCTAAAGAAATGCCGGAATGGATTCATTATGGTTCACTTTTTGTTGTTGAACCGGTAGAAAAAGAAAAATATGCGGTGAAACGATTTGACTTGGAGAAAGGCGAATATCTGCTTTTTTCAGACTGCAAAAGCTATTTTTATGACGGCAAGGAGTATGAAGTTGAAAATGGATACTTTACCATTCCTGTTAAAAAGGAAGAAACACTGGTGTATCAGCCCAATGACGCAGAGCTTGCCATTATGGAAATGCAGGCGGATATGTATGAACAGCAGGAACAAAGCAATTTAACCTTAATGGAGTCTTTGGCTGACTTTTATGAAACCATGATGGGAGGAAACGAAAAATGACAGAGATGTATTTTCAGTTGGTAATCAATCAGAGAAGAACCTGTGATGAAAAGAATAAAGTCGTAAAGCTTGTGCCGAAAACACAGCTTTCGGAGGTAAAGGCATTGCTTGAAGAACGAGGATATGACTTAAACGGATATAAGGCGGAATGACGTTTTTTTTTGGAGGTGATGAAAATGAAGGATTTTTGGAATGTAATTCAGCTGATATTCTCCGCTTTGGGAGGATGGCTTGGGTACTTCCTCGGTGGCTGTGACGGTCTGCTTTACACATTGCTTGCATTTACGGCAATTGACTATATCACAGGCGTTATGTGTGCAGTCAATGACCATACTCTTTCCAGTGAGGTTGGGTTTCGTGGCATTTGCCGTAAGGTGCTGATTTTTATGTTGGTTGGAATTGCAAACATACTTGACGCAGATGTTGTCGGAACAGGCAGTGTGCTAAGAACGGCAGTGATTTTCTTTTATATTTCCAATGAGGGCGTGAGCCTTTTGGAAAATGCCGCCCATCTGGGACTGCCTGTACCGGAGAAGATAAAGACGGTGTTGGAACAACTCCATGACAGAGCGGAAAAGGAGGAAAAATAATATGGCTTATACAAACAGTAACCTGGTATCTTACACCAAACTCAGTCCTAATCATTCCGGACAGCGTACCCACAGCATCGACCGCATCACGCCACACTGCGTGGTAGGACAGCTTTCCTGTGAGAGCATCTGCGGATGTTTTTCCAGTCCATCCAGACAGGCAAGCTGTAATTATGGCATTGGCAATGATGGGCGTATTGCCCTTTGCGTTGAGGAGAAGAACCGCAGTTGGTGTTCTTCCTCCAATGCCAATGATCAGCGTGCCGTCACTATCGAGTGTGCCAGTGATGTGTCTGAGCCATATGCGATGAACAATGTTGTCTATGATTCTTTGGTGAAACTTTGTACTGACATATGCAAGCGTAACGGAAAAAAGAAGCTCTTGTGGCTTGCTGACAAGAATAAGACATTGAATTATACTCCAAAGTCTGATGAAATGGTTCTGACAGTTCATCGGTGGTTTGCCAATAAAAGTTGCCCCGGCAACTGGCTCTATGCAAGGCTGGGTGATTTGGCAGCAAAGGTAACAGCTAATCTTGACGGCAGTTCTGTTACACCACATGCTGCGACAACGGGGCTCTATTTGGTGCGTAAATCCTGGGCAGATGCTAAATCGCAGAAGGGAGCATTTAAGTCTTTGGATAACGCCAAGAAGTGTGCGGCATCCAATCCGGGCTACTATGTTTTTGATGTTGACGGGAATGTTGTGAATGAAATAGGAATCTCGAGTACCAAAACGGTAGACGAGCTTGTAAAGGAAGTCATCAAAGGTGTATGGGGCAGCGGTGCCGACAGAAAGGCGAGGCTCACCGCAGCCGGACATGATTATGCAAAGGTACAGAAGAGAATCAATGAACTCTTAAAATAAGAAATAATCGAAACAGTGCTATGAGCCTGCTTGCATTCTTCGGAGTGTAGGCAGGTTTTATTTTTTTTGTAAAAAGCGTCCTTTTGATTGTTCTTTCGAGGCTAACAGTTAGGAAGAGCAAAACAAGGAAAAAAGAAAAATAAAAAGTTTTTCAAAAAAACGTCCTTTAGAGCATCTTCCCAAGGCTAACAGTTAGAGAGAAACAAATCTCTCGGAAATGGAGGTGTTAACGATGAAACATAATCTTCACATTAGTGTTTCGGACAAGCCACAACGAAACGGCATGGTTTCTTGTAAAAGCATCAGCATGAGAGAACGATTTCTGTGTATGCTCTTTGGCAAAAAGCAGAAGATCATGATCCTTGTTCCTGGTGATGCAATCGAGGAACTTGCTATCACAAAAATTACGGAAGGAGGTAGACCATGAACAAAGTAACAGAATTACTTGACGCTGTTGGTGGTGTCATCACTTGTGTTCGTAACCTGGCAGACAGTCTTCAGGTGGCAGCTGATATTCTTACAGATATGAAATATGTAGAAGTAACTGAATCACAGTCTGTAGCACAGATTTCTGAAAAGACTGAAAAGCCTAAGAAGGAAAAAACAAAGGTTTACACACTCGAAGATGTAAGAGGAGTTCTTGCCGAAAAGAGTCAGAGCGGACTTACATCAGAAGTTAAGGACTTGATTGCAAAGTTCGGAGGCAGCAAGTTATCCGACATCGACCCTATCAACTATGAAGCAATCATCAAAGAGGCGGAGGTGCTTGGAAATGGGTAAACACGCATTCCTCTCCCCGTCAAGTTCTCACAGATGGCTTAACTGTACACCTAGTGCAAGTCTTGAATCAGAGTTTGAAAACAAGACAAGTCAGGCAGCAGAAGAAGGAACAGCTGCTCATGCATGGTGTGAACACAAGCTTAAGAAGGCACTCCGAAGAAGAAGCAAAAGACCCATTTCTTCTTATGACAGTGATGAAATGCAGGAATATACAGATGCATATGTGGACTTTGTCTTGGAGCAGCTTGATATTGCAAAGCAGAACTGCAATGACCCATTGGTGCTGATAGAGCAACACGTAGACTTCTCTGAATATGTGCCGGATGGATACGGAACAGCTGACTGCGTTATTGTTTCAGATGATAAGCTGCACATCATTGATTTCAAATACGGCATGGGAGTTCTGGTAGACGCTACAGACAATCCACAGATGAAATGCTATGCACTCGGTGTCCTTGCAATCTATGACAGCTTATATGACATCAAGGAAGTATCGATGTCCATCTTCCAGCCGCGCAGTGAGAATGTGAGTACCTGGACAATACCGGTTGAGAAACTTAAGGCCTGGGCAGAAGGAGTATTAAAGCCAAAGGCTGAAATGGCCATGAATGGCGAAGGCGAATACTATCCCGGCGAATGGTGTACCTTCTGCAGGGCAGCAGTCAGATGCAGAGCAAGAGCAGAAGAAAAGCTGAAACTTGCACAGGAAGAATTCAAACTTCCTCCACTTCTTACAGATTCGGAAATAGAAGAAATCTTAACGGTTATTCCTGATCTTACAAAGTGGGCAAATGAGATTATGGCTTATGCTACCGAATCAGCTGTGAGCCACGGCAAGCAGTGGAATGGATTCAAGGTTGTTGAAGGACGCTCCGTCCGTAAGTACAAGGACGAGAATGAAGTTGCCAAAGCAGCCAAGGAGGCAGGCTATAAGGATATTTACCGTCAGAGCCTTATTACTCTTACAGAGATGCAGAAACTGATGGGTAAAGCAACATTTGAAAAGGTACTGGGTGACCTTATCTACAAACCAACCGGAAAGCCGACTCTTGTACCTAACTCGGATAAGAGAAAGGCAATGAATATATCAGACGCTAAAAACGAATTTAAAATGGAGGATTAACGATTATGGCAAACGTAAACAAAACTAAGGTAATTACAGGCAAGAACACAAGACTTTCTTATTTCCATGGATGGGAGCCTACATCTATCAATGGTGGTCCTGAAAGATACAGTGTATCTGTTCTTATTCCGAAGGATGATAAGGAAACGATAAAGGCGATCAACGATGCAGTTGATGCAGCTATTGAGGAAGGCATCGCAAAGTTCGGTGGCAAAAAACCTAACAAGGCGGCAATTAAGCTTCCTCTTCGTGACGGAGATACAGAACGTGAGGACGAGGCGTATGCAGGACATTGGTTCATCAATGCCAACAGTAAGACAGCACCACAGATTGTTGATAAGGCCGTAAAGCCTATCCTTGACCGTGATGAAGTGTACAGTGGTTGTTATGCTAGAGTTTCTCTTAATTTCTATGCATTCAACTCCAATGGTAATAAGGGTATTGCCTGTGGTCTTGGTAATATTCAGAAAATCAGAGACGGAGAGTCCCTTGGTGGTCGCAGTTCTGCAGCTGATGATTTCAGCACTGAGGAAGATGACGATTTCTTATCTTAATCTGAACCGACCCTTTAACTTTCTGCAGACGGTGGAGGACAATCCTCTGCCGTCTGTTTTACTTTGGAAGGAAGTGAGAATGTGAAATCAATTAGTATAGATATTGAAACCTTTTCAAGTGTAAGTTTACAGAAGTCTGGGGTTTATCGTTATGCAGAAAGTGATGACTTTGAGATTCTGCTTTTCGGATATTCCGTAGATGGTGGCGAGGTCAAGGTTGTAGATCTGGCAGTGGGAGAAAAGATCCCAAACGATATTATTGATGCCTTAACTGATGATGAAGTAATAAAGTGGGCATTCAATGCACAGTTTGAGAGAGTCTGTTTATCCAGGTATCTTCGTGATAATGGTGTATCTCTCGGGGGATATTGTCTTGATCCTGTGTCGTGGCATTGCACTATGGTATGGGCAGCAACTCTTGGACTTCCATTATCCCTTGAAGGAGTAGGTGCTGTTCTTGGACTTGAAAAGCAGAAACTCACAGAAGGCAAGAATCTCATCAAATACTTCTGTGTTCCCTGTTCCCCAACCAAGGTAAACGGTGGCAGAACAAGAAATATGCCATATCACGATTTGGAGAAGTGGACGCAGTTTAAGGCATACAACCTTCGAGATGTTGAAACAGAGATGGGTATCCAACAGAAACTATCCCGTTTTCCGGTAAGCGAAAGTATATGGGATGAGTATCATTTAGATCAGGAAATCAATGACCGTGGAATTGGTGTTGATATGGTTTTTGTTAAGAATGCCATTGCCTTTGATGAGAAGAGCAAGACGGCACTTACAAAACAGATGCAGGAACTTACCGGTCTTGAAAATCCTAATTCTGTACAGCAGATGAAGAACTGGCTTTCAGAGAATGGACTTGAAACAGACAGCCTCGGTAAGAAAGTGGTGGCCGAAATAATGAAGGATGCACCTGAACATCTTGTAGATGTGTTATCCCTTCGTCAGCAGCTTGCCAAGAGCAGTGTGAAGAAATATACGGCTATAGAAAATGCTGTGTGCATGGATAGCAGAGTAAGAGGAATGTTCCAATTTTACGGAGCCAACAGAACCGGCAGGTTTGCCGGAAGACTGGTGCAGCTCCAGAACCTGCCCCAGAACCATATTTCAGATCTTGCACAGGCAAGAGGTCTTGTAAGATGTGGCAACTTTGATGCCCTTGAATTTTTATATGATGATATCCCAGATACATTATCACAGCTTATCCGTACAGCCTTTGTGCCACAGGGAGATAACAAATTCATTGTTGCAGACTTTTCTGCCATTGAAGCGAGAGTCCTTGCGTGGCTTGCTGACGAGAAATGGCGAATCAAAGTGTTTGAAGAAGGCAAGGATATCTATTGCAGCAGTGCATCACAGATGTTCGGTGTGCCTGTTGAAAAGCATGGTGTTAACGGTCACTTAAGACAAAAGGGCAAGATTGCAGAACTTGCTCTTGGATATGGTGGTTCGGTCGGTGCATTGAAAGCAATGGGAGCTATTGAAATGGGACTTACCGAGGAAGAACTCCAGCCTCTTGTCTATGCCTGGAGAAATTCAAATCCTGCCATCACAATGCTGTGGTGGGATATTGATAACTGTGTAAAGGAAACAGTCAAGAAGAGAATCACAACCGAAACTCACGGCATACGATTTATGCATGAGAGTGGCTTTCTTTTTATCGTTCTTCCTTCCGGCAGAAGGCTGGCATATGTAAAACCAAAGATGGGTGTGAATCAGTTCGGTGGTGAGTCTGTTACCTATGAGGGTGTTGGTGGCACAAAGAAATGGGAAAGGCTCGAAAGCTATGGCCCCAAGTTTTGTGAAAATATCACGCAGGCAATTGCAAGGGATATTCTGATATATGCCATGCAGACTTTAAGGTGCTGTAATATCGTTGCTCATGTGCATGATGAAGTCATCATCGAGTGCAGAAAGGATATGTCCCTTGATGCCGTGTGTGAACAGATGGGAAGAACTCCACCCTGGGCGAAAGGTCTGCTTCTTCGTGCTGATGGCTATGAATGTCGGTTTTATAAAAAAGATTAATGAAAAACGTCCTTTTCAACCTCCTGCCAAGGCTATCTGGTAGGAGGTGCTTTTTTATGCAGATTACAAAATTAGAAGAAGGTATATCGGCACCAAAGTCAAACATAAAGGTGTTTACTAAGGAAGAATTACAACAGGAGTTTGACTTTATTCTTGCTGAAAAGATAGTGCGAAAAATGGCAAAAAAGGGTCTGATTTCTGATGATGAATTACACAAAATATCGGAGAAAAACCGACTTATTTTCTCTCCTTATTTAAGCGAAATTTATAAGTAATTGACTTGATATATATGAGTTTCTACAGGAATATGTCCATACGAAAGCGAGGTGAGTTAAGTGAAGAATGTAACAAAAATCGACAGGGTTGACCTTTCGATATTCAAAAAGACAAGGGTTGCTGCGTACTGCAGAGTTTCTACTGACAGTGATGAGCAGGAACTCAGCCTGGACGCACAAAAGAAACATTATGAAAGTTATATCAAATCCAACAGTGAATGGGAATATGCAGGGATTTATTATGATGATGGTATCAGTGGTACAAAAACGGCAAAACGAGAGGGTTTGTTAAGACTTATGGACGATTGTGAAAAGGGTCTTATTGATTTGGTTATAACAAAATCCATCAGCAGATTCAGCAGAAATACCACAGATTGCCTTGCATTTGTAAGGAAACTCTTGAACTATGATGTTTATGTCATTTTCGAGAAAGAGAATATCCACACAGGTTCTATGGAAAGTGAAATGATGCTTGCAATTTTGGCAAGTATGGCAGAAAGCGAGTCACGCTCCATTTCCGAGAATGAGAAGTGGAGCATCAAGAAGAGATTCCAGAACGGTACTTATATAATTGCCTATCCGCCTTATGGTTATGCCAATGTTAATGGTGAGATGGTGATTATTCCTAAACAGGCAGAAGTTATAAAAGAGATTTTTGCAGGATGCCTTGCCGGAAAGAGTACCCACATCATTGCAAAGGAACTGAATGAAAAAGGCGTTCCTACCAAGAAAGGTGCTAAGTGGACAGGCGGAACGATTAACGGCATTCTTGTAAATGAAAAGTACATAGGTGATGCATTGTTTCAAAAGACTATCACAGATGCAGCGTTCAAGCGAAAAAGGAACTATGGCGAAGAAGAACAGTATTACTGTGAAAATCATCACGAACCAATCATTGACAAGGATACCTTTGAAAAGGCAAAGGAAGCAATTAGGCAGCGAGGACTTGAAAAAGGCAACTGCACCGAAGATACATCAAAGTATCAGAACAGATATGCCATGTCCGGTAAAATAAAGTGTGGCGAGTGCGGAAGATCATTTAAGAGAAGATACCACTACACTTCACACGGCAAAAGCTATAATGCCTGGTGCTGTGGTGGTCACTTGGAAGACTCGAAATCCTGTTCAATGAAATTTATTCGTGATGATGATTTAAAGAGAACCTTCCTTACCATGATGAACAAGCTGGTATTTGGAAACGACCTGGTCTTGAAACCGCTCCTTATTTCCATTACAACAAATAATTCTAAAAAGAACGCAAACAGTGTGGAAGATATCGAAAAGGAAATGAAGAGCAATGAAGAACAGAGAAAGCAGTTGAATATGCTGCTGACCAATGGGTATCTTGAAAGACCTGTATTTGCCGAGGCTCATAATAAACTGATTATGGAATACGAGCATCTGGTAGCCAAAAGAGATTTATTATTCAGAATGGATGTTGCCGGATATACCATGGAGCAGGCTTTAAAAGAATTAGTCGATTTCCTTAACGATGCAAAACCTTTTACTGAATGGGAAGAATCCCTATTTGAAAGATTTATAGAAAAGGTAAAAGTGCTGTCAAGGGAGAAAGTTGAATTTGAATTTAAGTGTGGCTTAAAACTAAAAGAAAGGATTGATTGAAATGGCACACATACCACTTGGGTACAAAATAGTTGACGGATGTGCTGTGACCGATGAACCAACTGTCAAGCAGATTAAGGCAACCTACAGATACTACTTTGAAGGTAAATCACTCGTTGATGCTGCCGAGGAAGCAGGTTTCAAGATGAACCACGCTACGGTCAAGAGAATGCTTTCTAATAAGAAGTATCTGGGGACAGACTATTACCCACAGATTATTGATGAAGAAACCATAGAAAGGTTTCAGGAAGAACTGACACGAAGGGCAGGCAACCTTGGAAGGCTTGATAGAAAATGCAAGGAGAGGAATATTACGATACCTACATCATTTAGGTTCAAGCCTGCAGAACTTACCTTTGCTGCTCCCTTTGAGCAGGCAGAATACATTTACAGTTTGATAGATAGCGAGGAATAACACATGGCAGGAGCAAAGAATATAACAGTTATTCCGGCAAAAAAACGTGTAGGTAATACAGCCACTGCGGAGAGTAAGCCAAAGCTAAAGGCCGCAGCGTACTGTAGAGTAAGTACTGACAGCGAAGAACAGGCTACAAGCTACGATGCACAGGTTACGCATTACACAGAATTTATTAGAAAGAATCCTGAATGGGAGTTTGCCGGGATTTATGCTGATGACGGTATCAGCGGAACAAACACTAAAAAGCGAGAAGAGTTTAACCACATGATTGAAGATACGATGGCAGGCAAGATTGATATGATCATTACAAAGTCAATCAGCCGATTTGCAAGAAATACCTTAGACTGCCTTAAGTACATAAGACAGCTTAAGGAAAAGAACGTGCCAGTATTCTTCGAGAAAGAAAACATCAATACGATGGATTCCAAGGGTGAGGTGCTGCTTACGATTATGGCCTCCCTTGCACAGCAGGAATCGGAGTCGCTTTCAAAGAATGTTAAGATGGGTATTCAATTCAGATATCAGAATGGTGAGGTTCAGGTCAATCACAACTGGTTCTTGGGATACACCAAAGATGAGAACGGACACCTTATCATTGATGAAGACCAGGCTGTGGTAGTAAGAAGAATATTTCGAGAGTATCTGCAGGGAGCAAGCCTTAAGACGATTGCAGACGGACTTATGGCAGACGGCATACCTACAGCAACTGGGAACATGAAATGGCGTGGGGACGGCATTAGAAAGATACTTACAAACGAGAAGTACATGGGTGATGCCCTTTTGCAGAAGACCTATACGGTTGATGTTCTTACTAAGAAACGAGTATCTAACAACGGCATTGTTCCACAGTACTATGTTGAGAACAACCACGAAGCAATCATTCCAAGACAGCTGTTTATGCAGGTTCAGGAAGAACTCTTTCGCAGGGCACACCTTAAAACAGAGGGTGGAAAAACCAAGAGAGTCTACAGTAGCAAGTATGCATTATCGAGTATTGTCTATTGTGGCAAATGCGGAGATCTTTTCAGAAGAGTGGCATGGAAGGCCAGGGGTGCATCCTACAACAAATGGAGATGTGCCAGCAGAATTGAAAAGGGCCCAAAGAAAGGATGTGATGCCGATGCCATCAGTGAAGTTGAACTTCAGAATGCAGTGGTAAGAGCCATCAATAAGACCCTTGGCGGACGAGAACAGTTTCTGATTCAGTTGCAGTATAATATCGAGGAAGTGCTAAACGGGGACTCTACTGCAACACTTGACTACATTGACCAAAGGATGGCAGAACTTCAGGAAAAGCTTGTATTGTGCGTAAACAAGAATGCTGAGTACGATGTTATTGCAAATGAGATTGATGCTTTAAGGGAAAAGAAGGCAGCAGTTGTAACCAAGGATGCCGAGCAGGAAATGTTAAAAAAACGAATCGAAGAGATGCGACAGTTCCTGCAGACACAGTCAAGCCGAGTGACTGAATACGATGAGCAGATGGTAAGAAGACTCATTGAGAAGATTACGGTCTTTGATGACAAGCTTATCTTTCAATTCAAATCCGGCATGACACTTGAACTAAAGAGATAATTGAACAAGAACTACGATACGGACACCTTGCAGCAATGCAGGGTGTTTTTGCCGTTCATAGAAAATTTACAGAGTAGAATTGTGACAGGATTGAAAATATCAACCAAATGGTTTATAATACAATAGATTGAGATGCGTTTTTACATGGAGGATTAAGATGAAGACATCCGATATGATTAAAGAATTATGTAATAAAAAGAATGTAAGCGTTTCAGAACTTGCCAGACGGATAGGTCAGACTCCACAGAACTTTGGTAAGAAAATGAAACGAGATACTGTGACCTTGGAAGAATTGAAGCTGATAGCTGATGTCATGGGTGTTACCTTTGAGCAGTCGTTTATCTTCCCAGATGGAGAGCAGATAAAAACGAGTAACAAATAGGAAAGTTAGGAGGACTAAATAATGGCAAATGAACTACAGCCGCTTTCTTTACTTTTTCAAAACAGACTTTTCAGAATTCCGGACTATCAGAGAGGCTATGCTTGGCAGCAGTCACAGCTTACTGATTTTTGGGATGATTTAGTAAATCTTCAAGAAGGAAGATATCACTATACAGGTTTATTGTCTCTTAAGAATCTGAAATCTTCTGAAACAACATCATGGGGTGGTGACCTTTGGATGGTATCAAAAGGATTCAAGCCCTGTCATATTGTTGATGGACAGCAGAGACTGACAACTTTTGTTATTCTTTTAAATGAAATCGTGGAGTATTCCAGAACATTAAAAGAGAATGGAGGTTTATCCGACCGGGATATTGTGCTGGGATATGAAACGTTGGAAGATGTAGTTGCCAAATATATTTGTCAACATAGACCGCCGAATAAGCAGATAACTACATACCTGTTCGGCTATGAGGTGGATAACCCTAGTTCTGACTATTTACAGTACAAAATTTTTAATGAGCCTTATTCCGGGACCGTTAATGAAACGTACTACACAAGAAATCTGAAGTTTGCCAAGAACTTCTTTAGAGAGAATCTGACCGCCCTCTATGAGAGCGAAGGCATGGATGGAATCAATGAATTATACCTCAAACTGACGCAGAGGCTGATGTTTAACATTCATGAAATCGATGATGATTACGATGTGTTTGTAGCATTTGAAACCATGAATAACCGTGGTAAGAAACTCACAAACCTGGAATTATTGAAGAACCGACTAATTTACCTGACAACTCTTTATCCGGAAAGTAAGCTCGATAAGATGGATAAAGAGAATCTGCGTAAACAGATTAATGATACCTGGAAGGAAGTGTACTTCCAACTTGGCAGAAATGAGAAGACCCCGCTCTCGGACGATGATTTTTTGAGGGCACATTGGATTGTGTATTTCGCTTACTCCAGAAGAAAAGGTGATGACTATATTCATTTCCTTTTGAACAAGTTCTCTGCCAAGAATATTTTTGAAAAGAAAACGGTGGCTGTTGCCGATGACTCCTTAACGGTTGTTAGTGATACGGACTATGATTCGGATACTGACATTGAAGATGAATCTGGTGAAGTAGAAACTGTTGAGGTTTCCAAACTTGAACCTGGAGAAATCCTTGACTATGTAAACAGTCTGAAAGATATGGCAAAGTACTGGTATGATACTTTCTTCCCATTCCAGAGTGAGAATCTTTCCGATGATGAAAAGGTATGGGTGGATCGTTTGAACCGCATCGGCATTGGACATTTCAGACCTTTGATTATGGCTGTTATCAGCCGAAGAGACTTGAAACCGGAAAAGAGGATTGAACTGTATACAGCTGTTGAGAGATTTATCTTTATTTGTTTCCGTCTTGGATATTTTAATGCCACATTTAGAAGCAGTGAGTATTATCGTGCATCTCGCAGCATTTACCTCAAGGAAATGGACATTGATGATTTAATCAATGATATCAATGAAACTACGGATGCCAACATCGAATATGCACTTCCGAACTTTATAACCAAGATAGAAAAGCACTTCGATAACAAGGGCGGTTTCTATTACTGGAACTCTATCAAGTACTTCTTATATGAGTATGAGTACCAGCTTGCAAAGAAAAACAACCTGGATAAGGTGAGTTGGGAGATGTTTACAAAGACTGAAAAGGACAAAGTTTCTATTGAGCATATTCTTCCGCAGACTCCGTCAAGGTTCTATTGGCGTAATCAATTTAGACAGTTTAGCGGCGAGGAAATCGAATTATTGTCCTGCACTCTTGGAAACCTTCTTCCTCTTTCACAGAGTATCAATTCAGCATTGCAGAATGATAGTTTTGAGGATAAGAAAACATCCAAGAACGGTGGCCGAAGAGGTTATCAGAATGGATCGCATTCTGAAATTGAGGTTGCCAAGGAATCTGACTGGACAGCAGACCGGATTTATCAGAGAAGCAAGAAACTTCTGGAGTTCATGGAAAACAGATGGAAGTTTAGTTTTACTTCAGAACAGATGAATAAACTCATCTATGTTACATGGGTAAATGATGGCAGGGCTGTCCCAGCCCCGCTATCAGAAGAACCGGAAAAACCTGCTGATTCATCAAGCAAAGGAAAACAACCTTCTAAGCCCGTAGGCGATTTAGGGGAGCTTCAACTTAAATTTTGGTCAAGCTTTGTAGAATACTGTAAGGAAGAAGGCAGAGATACTGACATTGCTCTTCGTAAACCATTGGCACAGAATTGGTATGATATTCCTGTGAATGGTGCTGATTACCATCTTTCTTATACCGTTACACGCAGTAAGTATTTATCCTTACTGATTTATGCTTATAATAAAGAAGCGTTTGAAAGACTCGAAAGTAAGAAGAGCAAGATTGAAGAAATATTTGGAAACAAGCTTGACTGGTATTCCAGCCGTGAAGGTAGTGAGGCAAAACGCATCATCTATAAGCGTGAAGCCGATGTGTTCAATCCATCAAAGCAGGAAGAATACTTTGCCTGGATGATTGATAAATGTGATGAACTTAGCAATGCACTTGTGCAGGTCGGTGAAATGGATGAAGAACCGAAGGAAAAAGATAAGTTTTCAAAGTTGAAACAGTATCTTGAAAACTGTGGGAAGACCGAACTGACATTGACCTTTACTGATATTGAAACCATTATTGGTTGCAACCTTTGTAAGTCGGCATACAACTATTCTGCATACTGGACTCCATCACCAACCCATACAATGCCGAATACTATCCTAGCAGCAGGATTTAAAGTGGTATCGGTTGATTTGCTTTCTAATTCATTGTTATTACATAAACAATAGCAATTTTCGAAAGTTGTCTAATTTATAGGAGGTGTTGACATGAAAGTCTTGGATTTAGATATGGACTATTTTATGACTGAAATAGCAAGTACTCCATTTTCTTGTGAAGAAAGACTTGATGAAGAGTACTATGGGGATTCAGTATGGACTGAAGAGGAAGTTCGACAATTTTTAGAACAAAATTTAAGATTATCAAAAAATCACAAAATTCCAGGAAGAATTGTGACCGGTCATAATGAGGCGCTGATATTTTGGAAAGAACTTATTAATAGTAAAATGCTTTCAGATCCTTTTGACGTTGTTCATGTTGATTCTCATGCTGATTTAGGTTTGGGTGACGCATCATGGAGTTTTTTGCAAAGTGAGTTTCTTACACTTCCGATTGATTCAAGAAGAAAAATTAGCGAGTATGAGTTTTGCAATAAAATAAAAGGAATTAGTATAGGTGATTATTTACTTTGGGCAGTTGCCTATAGAATGGTTTCATCCATCACATATTGTGCGAATCCCAATGGGGACAAGAATGATTATGTACTGGACACTCTAAAGGATTTTCATGAAGAGTACATTTGGGATAAGCCTGTAAAAAACTTCATCCAGTTAAAGTATAATAAAATGATGGAAATGCCTAAGTATGATTCTTCTGATGCATATAAGAAAAGATATATTGAGGGAGCAATAAAAGATCCTGTAGTGGAACTACTAATAATTCCAACGATTGAGGATGTAAAATTTGATGGAGACTTTGATTATGTGGTTATGGCACAATCTCCAAATTACACTCCGGCAAGTGCAGATTTCATATTGGATATTTTCAGAGAGTATATCGAAGAAATATAATCAATATGATAGTTGCCAATTTACCTATACGAGCAATAAGGCAACTCAAGGTTTTAATCGGCTCGATACCCCCCGTTTTTAAGGTGAAAGGTGCGTTCCACCATTCCCTTGTACAGTAGGGGGTTAATAGGTTTTTTATTAGACAACCGAGCCATGTGGAGACTATCTGTTTGCTGTCAAAGGTGAACCCTAATAAATAATATGTAGCAAACAAAGAACTTTCTTTGCTTGACGCTTTACCTTTTTGCGCGTATCATGAGGAAAACGAAAGAAGAAGGAGATTCAGATGAAACGGTTAGAACGGGTATATTGCAGGGCATTTCAAGGTGTATTTCGTGCGGCATTGCCGTTCATGCCCTACAGAGAACCGAAAATTTTACATAGCATTGTCCAAATTCCCGATGTATTGCAGGAACGGAACATTTCTAAGGTGCTTCTGGTGACGGATGAAAGTATTCGTGGACTTGGCTTGACAAAGCACTTAGAGGAGGAGCTGCGGCGGCGAAGCATCTTCTGCGCGGTTTATGACAAAGTGGTAGCAAACCCGACGATTCAGAATATTGAGCAGGCGCGTGCGGTATATCTGAAAAGCGGTGCGCAGGCAATGATTGCCTTTGGCGGCGGCTCTGTGATGGACTGCGCGAAGGTAACGGGAGCAAGAATTGTGAAGCCGAGGAAGCCTGTTTATAAAATGAAGGGTTTATTGCGGATATGCAAGCCTTTGCCGCTATTGATTGCGGTGCCGACAACGGCAGGAACAGGCAGTGAAACCACATTGGCGGCGGTCATTACGGACAGCGGCACGAAGCACAAATATCCCATCAATGATTTTTCCCTGATTCCGCAATATGCCGTTTTGGATTATCATGTGACGTTGGGACTGCCGAAGGGCATTACCGCAACGACGGGCATGGATGCGCTGACGCATGCCGTAGAAGCGTATATCGGCGGCAGCACGACGAAGCAGACGCGCTTTATGGCAGAGCATGCGGTGCGCCTGATTTATGAAAATCTGCGGAAGGCTTATGAGGATGGGCAGAATAAAAAGGCGAGAGCGTATATGTTGGAGGCGGCATACTGCGCAGGGATTGCGTTTTCGCGATCCTATGTGGGCTATGTCCATGCAATCGCACATTCCCTTGGCGGACAATACGGCGTGGCACATGGGCTTGCAAACGCTGTTATTTTGCCGTATTTCTTAGAGGAATACGGAGATGCCTGTGTGCCGCAGCTGGCGAAGCTGGCGCGCTGTGTCGGGATGGTGCCGAAGCATACGAGTGACCGCAGGGCGGCGGCCTCCTTTATCCTCTGGGTAAAGGAAATGAACCGCTACATGCAGATTCCCGAAACAATCAAGGAAATCCGCAGGGAGGATATTCCTGCGTTATCGAAGCATGCCGCGGCGGAGGGCAATCCGCTTTATCCTGTGCCGGTGCTGATGGATGCGAAGGAGCTGGCAGGGATGTATGAAAAAATCATGGAGAAGGGAGCGAGATAAGATGCAGAAAAAGCTGGAAAAGCAACGGGCGTTTTTTCGCAGCGGAAGAACCATTCCGCTTGCCTTCCGAAAAAAGGCATTGAAACGCTTAGGAAGAGCCATTCGCCAACACGAAAAGGAAATCTACGCAGCACTGCGCGAGGATTTGAATAAATCCAAAACAGAGACGTTTATGTGTGAGGTGGGGATGACTCTGGCAGAATTATCCTATATGCTGAAGCACCTGGAGGGCTGGGCGAAAAAGAAATATGTCCGCAGTCCATTGGCGCAGTTTTCTGCTACAAGCTTTACGGTGAAGGAGCCGTATGGCGTGGCACTTATCATGTCCCCCTGGAATTACCCCTTCATGCTGACGATGGAGCCGCTGATTGGGGCGATTGCGGCAGGCAACTGTGCGGTGGTCAAGCCTTCTGCTTATGCGCCTGCAACCTCTGCGGTGATACGGAGGATTTTACGGGCGTGCTTTCCGGAGGAATATATATTTGTGGTGGAGGGTGGCAGAGCAGAAAATCAGGCACTCCTAGACCAGAGGTTTGATTATATCTTCTTTACCGGCGGTGTGACGGTTGGCAAAGAGGTGATGGCGAAGGCAGCGAAGCACCTGACCCCTGTGACGTTGGAGCTGGGCGGCAAAAGCCCCTGTGTGGTTGACCGTACCGCAAAGCTGGAGCTGGCGGCAAAGCGGATTGCGTTCGGCAAGCTGTTAAACTGCGGACAGACTTGTGTTGCACCGGATTATATTCTGGTGGAAAGAAGCGTCAAGGATGAATTTCTTGTTTATCTGAAAAAATGGATTGTGCGGATGTACGGTGCGGATGCAACGGAAAATGACGCGTATGTGAAGATGATTAACCAAAAGCATTTTGACCGCGTGACGGGCTTGATTGACCCTGAAAAGGTGATATTCGGCGGTGGCCGGAATGAAAGAACGATGCAGATTCAGCCAACCATTCTGGATGATGTGACGGCTGAGGATGCCGTGATGCAGGAAGAAATCTTCGGACCGATTTTCCCGATTCTGTCTGTGGACAGCATGGCGGAGGCGGAGGAATTTATCTGTAAAAGAGAAAAGCCGCTGGCGTTGTATCTTTTTACGCAAAATAAGGCCCTTGCGGAGCGATTCCTCAGATATGTGCCCTTTGGCGGCGGCTGCATCAACGATACGATTATCCATCTGGCAACAAGCAGAATGGGCTTTGGTGGTGTTGGCGGCAGCGGCATGGGCAGCTATCACGGAAAGAAAAGCTTTGAAACCTTTAGCCATGAAAAGAGTATTGTAAATAAGCATACATGGATGGATCTGCCTGTCAGATATGCGCCGTATCATAGGATACAGAGGCTGCTGCTGCGGCTGTTCCTGCGATAAATAAAAAAAGAACCGAAGGGTGCGCCCAGATAAGAAACCTTGCATTCTGAAATGCTGAAAGCTACGGCTACTGCGTCAGTTCCCCTTGACAGCCTAAGTCAAAGGATGCCTGCGGGAAACTTCCTTGTATCCGCAGGCTTTCAGCTATTTCATTTTCTTCATGTTTTCTTACTGGGACATACCTAAAGAATTTCTATTTTATTTTAAGGAAGAGATTCTTTCGGTTTTTGTTTACAGCTTTCTGAGCCGCAGCATGGCAAGGATGAATCCGATGCTGTAGCAAAGGATGGAAAGCAGGGCAAAGGGCGTGAGAAATTTATGGATGGTTTTGGAAAGCAGGAAGGCAATCAGCATCCAGAAGCCGCTGACAGCAGAGGACAGACAAAGAATCCGCAGGGTGCTGAGGGCGGTTTTTGTTGCGTAGGCATCCTGACAGAATTCCGCCAGAAGCTTGGATTTTCCCGCTAAAAGCTTCTGCCCTTCCTTTTGAAAAAAATAGGCAAGCGCAAGCATCAGAATAATATAAATCAGCATGAAGTTGCTCCTTTCGGTTCGGTTTTTATCAGTGTAGCATTTTATCGAAAGAAAAGCAAATTTCTGTTTGCAGGAGGGGAAAGATGTGCTATGATTTGCCCAGACGGAATTTGATGGAATTTGAAAAAGACAGAGAAAGAGTTTGGAAGTTTTTTAGGAGGGGAAGAACATGACCTATCAGGAGGTTCTGGAAAACGCAAGAAAAAGAATGGCACCCAGATGCAGGGTTTGCCCCGAATGTAACGGCATTGCCTGCAAGGGCGTGATGCCGGGACCTGCCGGGAAGGGGGCTTCTCGCACCTTTCAGCGGAACGTGGCATGGCTTGGGGAGCATGTGAAGCTGGAAATGGATGTCACAGGCGGCAATCAGGAACGAAATATGGAAATTTCACTCTTTGGGAAAACCTTTGCTGCGCCGATTTTCGTTGCGCCCATCGGCTTGATTCCGTATACCTATACAGAAGATATGACTGACAGGCTGTATTGCGATGCGGTGATGCTCGGCGCAAAGGCGGCAGGGATTTTGGCGTTTGGCGGCGGCGGCCCTAAGGCGGAAAATTTTTATGAGCCGCTGGAGGCAATTCGGGAGAATGGCGGCTGGGGGATTCCTACTCTGAAGCCTTGGGCGGTCGATGTGGTGAAGAAACGGCTGAAAGAGGTCGAGGCGGTGCATCCGTTTGCCTTTGCCATGGATATTGATAGCGCAGGTCTGCCCCATGCAGGTCTGGCGAATCCGCCTATGCTGCTGAAAACGGAGGAGGAGCTGCGAGAGATTGCCGCGGCAACCGATTTGCCGTTTATCGTAAAGGGTATTATGACGGCGGAAGCGGCGCAAAAGGCGGTCAGAGCGGGTGCGTATGCGATTGTGGTTTCCAACCATGGCGGCAGAGTGATGGATCATGGGCTTTCGACAGCAGAGGTGCTGCCTGAAATTCGTGCGGTAGTCGGCACGGATACAAAAATATTTGTAGATGGTGGTGTGCGCACGGGGGATGATGTGTTTAAAATGCTTGCCCTTGGCGCGGATGCGGTGCTGATTGGCAGACCCTATGTAATTGCGGCTTACGGCGGTGGTGCGGAAGGCGTGCAGCTGTATACGGAAAAGCTAAAAGCGGAGCTGAAGGATGCCATGACGATGACAAGCTGCAAAAGCTTGCAGGAAATCACGAGAGATAAAATTAGGCTTGTATAAATGCAAGGCTCCTTATTGGGACACATCTAAAAACCCTTTTCCTGACGAAGGAAGGGTTTTTTTGTGTTCTTGGGGAAAAAAGAAAGATGAGTTTTCTAAGAATTAGTTGCTTTTTCTGGGAAAAAATGGTACTTTTATAATGCAAAGCATAACTGCGTTGGTGCGGATATGCGTGTGAGTGTGAAAGAAACAGGAGAGGAAAAAGCAATATGGATAACGGTTTGGAAAAAAGATACGGCTTGCTGACGGCGATTGCCATGGTAGTTGGGATTGTTATCGGCAGTGGTGTATTTTTTAAAGCGGAAAAGGTGCTGACGGCAACCGGCGGCAACCTTTCCTTAGGAATTTTGGCGTGGCTTTTGGGCGGTTTGGTGATGATTCTGTGCGCGTATAATTTTGCGCTGATGGCAACAAAGCATGAAAAGGTCAGCGGCGTTGTGGATTATGCAGAGGTTCTGGTAGGGGGAAGATATGCCTATTTTTTTGCATGGTTTGCGGCGGTGATTTATTTCCCTGCCATGACATCCGTTGTGGCGTGGGTAGCGGCAAGATATTTCGGCGTTCTGATGGGCTGGGAAATCGTCGGGCCGCAGGTTATGACGTTATCAGGGCTGTTTCTGGTGGGCAGCTATGTCATCAATGCGCTTGCGCCGAAGCTGGCAGGCAGACTGCAGGTGACCACAACGGCGGCAAAGCTGATTCCTTTATTTTTGATGGCGATTTTCGGGACGATTTTCGGCTTGAAAAACGGGATTCTGGTAGAGAATTTTACAACAACGGCAGTGCATACCTTTACGAGTAAAAATCCTCTTTTTACGGCAGTGGTAGGCACCTGCTTTGCGTATGAGGGCTGGATTTGTGCAACCTCCATCAACGCGGAATTGAAGGATGCGAAGAAAAACCTGCCCTTGGCGCTGATTTTCGGATCTGCCTTTGTGGTTCTGGTTTATATTCTGTATTATATCGGGCTGGCTGGCGCAGTCAAAAATGAGGTCATGATGGCAGGCGGCGAAACGGGTGCGCGGATTGCGTTTGAAACCGTATTCACGCAGCTTGGCGGTACACTGCTGTTCATTTTTGTTGTCATTTCCTGTCTGGGCACGTTGAACGGGCTGATGATGGCGTGTACCAGAGCGTTTTATGCCATGGGTGTCAGGGATGAAGGGCCTCGTCCGCAGGTGTTCAAGGTAGTAGATACAGTGACGAAAATGCCGACAAACTCTGCGCTGATTGGTTTGATGATGGCGATGCTCTGGCTGACGTATTTTTATGGTGCGAATCTGGCACCAAAGCCCTGGTTCGGACCCTTTTGCTTCGATAGCTCTGAATTACCCATCGTAACGATTTATGCGATGTATATTCCCATTTTCGTGATGCAGATGAAAAAAGAAAAGGAGCTTGGCTTCTTTTATCGCGTAGTGGTGCCTGCTTTGGGGGTAATTGCGAGTGCCTTTATGGTTCTGGCGGCGATTGTATCTCTCAGAAAGGCAGTGCTTTACTATCTGATTTTGTTTGCGGTGCTTATGGGAATCGGGCTTTTGCTGAAAAATTACGGACACGAGGAAGAATAAAGCGGATCAGAAAAAGAGAGAAGGTCGTATGTAAAAAGATACATACGACTTTTTTTAATTATAATATTGACATATGTCAGAATAAGTGTATACTGGAGAAAGCGGTATATGTCAAAAATAAGGAGGCGTTTCTATGGCAAGACCAAGAAAGTGCAGACGCGTCTGTGGGATGCCCCGAACAAACAGCTTTGCGCCTATGGGCAGCCAGCTTTGCGAGGAACGCATCATCATGGCGGTGGATGAATACGAGACGATCCGTCTGATTGATTTGGCAGGCTATACGCAGGAGGAATGTGCCGCGCAGATGGGCATTGCCAGAACCACGGTGCAGGGCATTTATAACGATGCACGGCGGAAGCTGGCGGATGCGTTGGTAAATGGGAAGATGCTTTTTATCGAAGGCGGAGATATTGACATTTGCGAACGGGAAAATGCCGGCTGCGGACGAAAATGCGGACAGCTTTGCCGGAAGGAAATGAAGGATGAAAAGAATAAGAGAAATTTAGGAGATGAATTTGATGAGTGAAAATTGTTCTCACAACTGCGGCAGCTGTTCTTCTGACTGCAGCAGCAGAAAACCGGCAGATTTTTTGGTACCCCCCAATGAACACAGCAAAATCAAAAAGGTGATTGCTGTTGTCAGCGGGAAAGGCGGCGTTGGGAAATCCATGGTAACCTCTACTATGGCGGTTCTGACAAACAGAAGGGGCAAAAAAACAGCTATTCTGGATGCGGATATCACAGGCCCTTCCATCCCTAAGGCATTTGGTGTGACAGAAAAGGCGTATGGCACACAGATGGGGATTCTGCCCTGCGAATCCAAAAAGGGCATCGAGATGATGTCTGTTAATCTTCTGCTGGATAATGACACAGACCCCGTAGTCTGGAGGGGGCCGGTTATTGCGGAAACCGTAAAGCAGTTCTGGAAGGATGTTGTTTGGGGGGATGTGGACTATATGTTCATCGATATGCCACCCGGCACAGGGGATGTTCCGCTGACTGTTTTCCAGTCTATCGCGATTGATGGCATTATTATTGTAACTTCTCCGCAGGAGCTGGTTGGCATGATTGTGGATAAGGCTGTAAAAATGGCGGAAATGATGAATGTGCCCATTCTGGGTATCGTGGAAAATATGTCCTACTTTAAATGTCCCGATTGCGGCGGTATCCATCATATTTTTGGGGAAAGCCAGATTGAAGCGATTGCGGCAAAGCACAATATTCCCGTTGTCTGCAAGCTGCCCATTGACCCTGCGATTGCAGCAAAATGCGACAGAGGTGCAGCAGAGGAATACGAAGGCGAATGGCTGGATCCTATGGTAGATTTTCTGGAAAAAATGAGATAATAAAAACAGGGGAGAGAATAAAATGAAAACAAAAATTGCAGTGACCTACGAAAATGGCGAAGTATTCCAGCACTTTGGGCATACAAAGGAATTTAAATTCTACACCGTAGAGGATAAAAAGATTGTGGACAGCGAGATTGTTCCTACAATGGGCAGTGGACACAGCATGCTGGCGGATTTTCTGCTGCTGAATGGTGTAACTGTGCTTATCTGCGGCGGTATCGGCGGCGGTGCAAAGGCTGCACTGGCGCAGAAGGGCATCGAACTGCGCGGCGGTGTGAGCGGCAATGCGGATGAGAAGGCGCAGGCGTATGTGGACGGTACATTGGAATACAATGCAGCAGTAGAATGTACCCATCACCATGACCACGACCATGAAAACTGTAGCGAGCATGACCATCACTGCGGCGGTCACTGCCACTGAATATTTTAAGCCGAAAACAGGATTTTGCAGGCGGAGAGACACTATTTTAGTGTCTCTTTTTTTGTACAAAATGACAAAATGCGATTATTGCATTATGTAAACTGATTGAAAATGTTGAAAATACTGCAAAAATTTAAAAAAATGATGATTTTTTATGCAGATTTACTGATGGATATCGTAAAAAGGCGTAAAGATGTTGTTAAGATGTAGTTAAAAAGTACATTTATCACTGAGCAATAGTACAGTGCGTTTTCCATGATTTTTTGGGGATGATTTGTCAAAGGTTCTGTGTAAAATCAATAAAATGAAGGTTTTTCTGATTTTTGCGATATAAAAAAATGCTTGAATTTACAGGAAAAATCGCGTACACTGAAAAAGCAGAAATCGAAATGCAGGTTTCATAGATTCGATTGCAACGTAGTATCCGTTTTCGTGGGGACGGAAAATTTTTTTAGCCATGATATAAAGAATACGTTAAGAGAGAATAAAGAAACTGTTAAGATTTCAATAGCAATTCTATTGCACTTATAATCAATTACATTTTTTGGGAGGGAATTGTAAATGGAAACTTTTAACAACGTAGTGCTGTCCATCAAGGATTTCTTGTGGGGACCTATTATGCTGTGTCTGCTGATTG
>OLNK01000837.1_pt1 | contig 30046 bp, 24 predicted proteins | sample 1672791 | NCBI WGS metagenome assembly OLNK01 (sample SAMEA3136724, study PRJEB25190) | human gut metagenome | biome: human gut; feature: human-associated habitat; material: faeces | place: Austria | collected 2013 | reverse complement strand
CGAACGGCGCGCCCGCGCCCGCTGCGCGGCCCCGACCGCCCGTCACCTGCCGAAAGCCATTCCGAATGTGAAGCCTGCCGGCCCTCAACAGGGCCGGCAGGCTTTTGTATTATGATGTTCACGCTATGCAGAAGAGCATCCACGACATATTGCAGATGATCGAAACGCCGCTTATCAGCTTCACGGTGGTGGTGCTGAGCTGCGTGTGCTTCCTGCTGTCGTTGTGGATCATCATGATCTTGGTTAGGTTCGTGGTGGGATGAGCTCGCAACGGCACATCTCGCGCACCGGGCGGCGGGGTTAGGCACCGCTATGTGGCAGCGCTTCACATGGTATGACGTCAGGGTCATCGGCCATTACCTGGGCATGCTGGTGCTTTTCTCGTCCGTGGCGCTTATCGTGCCGTTGGTCACCGCCATCGTGTTCCGCGAATGGACCCCTGCAAGCCATTACCTTCTTTCCATAGGGCTATCGCTCATCGTCGGGTCGGCGTTGCGTTTCCTGCGCATCGAGCCCGGGCGTCTGAACCGCCAGCAAGCGTTGGTGGTCACGGGCCTGGCGTGGGTGGTCCTGGCGTTCATGGCCACCATCCCGCTGTATCTTTCGGGCCACTACAACACGTTCCTTGATGCCATGTTCGATGGCGTTTCGGGCATCACCACCACGGGCGTCAGCATCATCTCCGACCTTGACCACCTTTCCTGTGCCGATAGCATGTGGCGCTTTGTCACGATCTTGCTTGGTGGCTTGGGCCTGGTAGTGGTGGCGTTGTCGTTCGGTCTGTTCGGCAAGCGCTCGGGCGCCAGCCTATATATGTCCGAGGGCCGCAGCGAGCACGTGGTCCCCAACATCGTGCAAACCGCCCAGTTCATCGCAAAGTTGTCGCTGGGCTTCATCTGCGTGGGAACCGCTGTGCTGGCCGTCATGTGCGCGTTCGCCGGCATGGAGGCGTCGCGCGCGTTCCTCAACGGCCTATGGTTGGCCATTTCCAGCTTCTGCACCGGCGGCTTCGCGCCCATGAGCACGTCCATCCTGTACTACCATTCGTTCCCCATCGAAGTGGTGCTCATGCTCCTCATGATTATCGGGTCGGTGAACTTCGTGCTGCACTCCGAGCTGTGGAAGGGGCACCTGAACGTGTACTTCCGCGACATGGAGATCCGCACCATGTTCATCTGGATCGCCGTGATGACCTTGGTGTTCGCCGCGTCGGTGTCGGCAAGCTCGGATTTCTCGAACCTTGCCACCATGATGCGCCGCGGCGTGTTCCTGATCGTATCGGCGTTCTCCACCACGGGCTTCCAGAACGTCACCACCAACCAGCTGACCACATCGCTGACTTCCGGCGCGTTTTTGGTCATCGCCGCGCTCATGTGCGTGGGCGGCGGCGCCGGCTCCACGTCGGGCGGCATCAAGTTCAACCGCATGGGCCTGATCATCAAGTCGCTCGTGGCCACAGTGAAGGAGACGCTAGCGCCCGACTCGGCGCGCGTGGTGGTGTCGTACTACCACCTGGGAAGGCGCATCCTGTCGCCTGAAGTGGTCAAACAGGCCATGACCGTGTTCGTGCTGTATGTGGTCACCTACGCCGTGGGCGCGCTCGTGGGCATCGCGCACGGCTACGACGCCACGCAGTCCATCTTCGAATCGGTGGCCATGGCCTCCAACGGCGGCATCTCGTCGGGCGTGTGCTCCCAGGGCATGCCCGCGTCGCTTGAGCTGTTCTATATGCTGGAGATGTGGGCCGGCCGTCTGGAGTTTCTCACGTTGATCGCGCTCATCGTCGAGGTTGTGGTGACGCTCGACCCTCGCAGAGTGGTGAAGAGCAGGCTGGTGAGGCGCTCATGATGCGGAAAGGAATGGCCGCCGCGGCGTTGGCCTTTGCGCTGGCGCTCCCTGCGTTCGCGTGCCCGCAGGCAGCCTTCGCCGACGAGCCTGCCGAAGGCGACAACGCCGTCAATGTCACGCAGCTGCCCGACAGCTCGTTTATCTACGACACGTCCATCACGGACCTGAGCACGGCTGATACCTATTACGACAAGCAGACGGTGCAGGTCACCGGCGAGGTGGTGGGTGATCGCATCACCGCCGGCGACGGCCGCCATTGCTGGCTGCAGCTGGCATCGCCCTCCGATTCGTCCACGGTGTCCGTTTACCTTACCAACGAGTCCGCCGACAAGGTGGACACGTACGGCGCCTATGGCCGCAAGGGCACCACGCTGCAGGTGCGCGGCACGTTCAATCTGGCGTGTCCCGACCACGATGGCGCGTCCGATCTGCATGCGCAGGTGGTGACGGTCACGGAGAAGGGCAAGGCCACTCCCGACGAGTTCGACATCAACGCGTTCACCCCGGGCATGGTGACCGTCATGATCGGCCTGGCCATGATGGTGGTGTTCTATTTGCTGCGCGAACGCCAGCGATAAGGCTACAAGGAGGAAAGCTTGCAGAGAGCGCAGGTTGTGAAACTGGACCGCGGGTATCCGCTCGTGCGATGCGAGGATGGGCGCCTTGTGCGCTGTGAACACGCAACGGCCCTGGTCAAGGGCGAGAAGGTCCGCGCCGTCATCGGCGACTTCGTCGAGGTGAACGCGCCGGAGGGCCACGACAAGGGCATCATCGAGTCCATCTGCCCGCGCGAGCGCGCCTTCGTGCGCAAGGATCCCACCGAGCGCGCCGTCCCCCAGGTGCTGGCGGCGAACTTCGACCGCGTCATCTTGGCCCAGCCGCTGGCCGAGGTGAACCTGCGCCGTCTGGAGCGCGAGCTGGTACTGGCGTACGAGACCGGCGCCGCCGTCACGGTGGTGCTCACGAAGGCCGATCTGGCCGAGAGCGAGGAGCAGGTGGAGCAGGTGGCCGACCGCGTCCGCACGCTGGCGGGCCCCGACGTGCGCACGTTGGTGGTGTCAGACGGCAACACGGAAAGCGTGGAGGCCGTGCGCGCCCTCATGGCCCCCGGCACTACCACGGTGCTGGTGGGGAAGTCGGGCGTGGGGAAGTCCAGCCTGGTCAACATGCTCGTCGGCGAAGAGGTGCAGGAAACGGGCACGGTGCGCGAGGGCGATGGCAAGGGCCGCCACACCACGGTCAGCCGCGAGATGGTGGCCATCCCCGGCGGCGGGTATGTGGTGGACATGCCCGGCGTGCGCGGCCTGGGGCTGTGGGACGCCGACGCGGGCATCGGCGCGGCGTTCGCCGACATCGAGCAGGCGGCGCAGCAGTGTCGTTTCCGCGACTGCAAGCATGAGAACGAACCGGGCTGCGCCGTGCGCGCCGCCGTCGAGTCCGGCGAGATAGCCCCTGAGCGTTTCGCCAGCTACCAGGCGCTCAAGCAGGAGACGGCCACGTTGCGCGACCGCCGCGAGGAGGCCCGTCGCATGCGCGGTGAGAAGGCCAGCGACAAGAAGCGCGGCGGCCAGGGAGGTCGCCCGGGCCGCGGCAAGCGCCGCCGCTAGCGCCTGCGACACGCCGGCGGGACGGGAGCGCCGCCGCTAGCACCTGCGACGTCCATGGCGTCTCCATCCGATTGCCGGGCCGTTTCGCGATCGCTTGCCAAACACGCTACAATATAAGGGTTAACCGAAAGCAACGCGCACGTCGGCGTGCGGCTGCTGCGCCCGGTCCACGGCCGCGGCCCGGCAACCCGCATTCGGCGTAAACGGACCCGAAACAAAGGACGTGCATGAATCCGGTCATCGTAATCCCGACGTTCGTGTCGCCGCGCCGCCGAAAGGACTCCGGCAGCGTGATCGCCACGTACGACCACACCACCCCGCTGAGCAATCCCGGCGAGCTGCCGCGCCTGCTCACGTCTTTGCAGAAGGTTCGCGGCATCGGGCAGATCATCGTGCTGGTCGCCGCCGAGCCCGCCATCTCCGACCAAGCCGCCGAGAAGGTGCAGGACATAGTCTCGCGCTTCCCCAGCCTCAACATCGCCATCATCGGCGCCGACGAGTGCAACCTGGTGCAGCAGCGCATGGAGCAGCTGGGCCTGGGCAAGCTGTCGAAGGAGATCGGCCTTACCGGCTACGGCGCCATCCGCAACCTGGGCCTGGTGCTCGCCAACGTCATGGGCTTCGACTCCATCGTGTTCCTCGACGACGACGAGGTCATCGACGACGCCGACTTCCTGCAGAAGGGCGTCTACGGCCTGGGCAAGCTCACGCGCAAGGGCGTGCCCATCTTGGCGAAGACCGGCTACTACCTGAATTCCGAGGGCTCGTACCTGTCGAAAAGCCAGGACAAGTGGTACAACCGCTTCTGGCAGCAGGGCAAGGCCTTCAACAAGTGGATCACGAAGGCCATGCGCGGCCCGCGCCTGTCGCGCAGCAACCATGTGTGCGGCGGCTGCCTGGCCATTCACAAGGAGGCGTTCAAGCGCCTGTCGTTCGATCCGTGGGTCGCTCGCGGCGAGGACCTGGACTACATGTTGAACCTGCGCATGTACGGCAGCGACATCTGGTTCGACAACCAGTGGAGCCTGCGTCACTTGCCGCCGGCGTCCACCAGCGAGGGCATGCGCTTCCGTCAGGACATCTACCGCTGGCTCTACGAGTACCGCAAGATGGAGTACAGCCGCACGCAGATCGACTTGATGCAGGTCAAACCGCAGTCCCTCGAGCCCTACCCGGGCCCGTTCCTGGAGCCGGGCATCACGAAGCGCATCCGCATCACGGCCATCCTGAGAAGCCTTGCCCGCAAGGACAAGAAGGCGTACCGCCAGGCCGCCAAGGCCGCGCGAACCGAGGCCGTCATGTACGCGCAGCGCAACTGCTCGAAGTACTTCGAGTTCCAGTTCGTATGGCCCGAGCTCATGGCCCGTATGGATGGCGACCAGATCCTGCACACGGCCATCGTGCAGTCCGTGGCGCGTCGCCAGGCGGCGGCGAGCATGGCGGCGGCGTTCCCCGTGGCGGGAGCCGGCGCGGGCGTCGACCCGGGCGTGACCAGCGAGATCCGCCTGAACATAGCCGAATAGGGAAGGCGGCGCGGCGCAATGGACGTGTTCGCTGCCTTCATCGCGCCCGCTTTGGCGGGCGTGTTCGTCGGCGTGATGTCGGGGCTTCTCGGCGTGGGCGGCGGCACCATCATGGTGCCCATCTTCCGCCTGGCGTTCGGCATGAGCCCGCTTGCCAGCACGGCGACCAGCCTGTTCGCCATCATCCCCACGTCCATCTCGGGCGTGGTCGCGCATGCTCGCGCGAAAACCTGCGTGCCCAAACTCGGCTTGGCGCTAGGCGTGGGGGGTGCGGTCATGTCGCCGATGGGCGTGTGGCTGGCAAGCGTCTCGCCCGGCTGGCTGGTCATCTGCGTGGCGGCGATAGTCATCGGATTCAGCGCGTTCAAGATGTTCAAGAAGGCCGTGAAGTGCGCGCCCACGCCCCGCGCGGGGCGTGCGGGCGGCAATGCACAGGGTGCGAGCGCGAAGGCCATGCCCGACCAGCCTGTTCTTTCCCGCAAGCAGTACCTCCAGGGCGCGTGCATCGGCCTGATTGCCGGCTTGGCTTCCGGTTACGTGGGCGTGGGCGGCGGCTTCATCATGGTGCCGCTTATGCTGGCCGTCCTGGATATCCCCATGAGCTTGGCCTCGGGAACGTCGCTTATCGCCATCATGATCTTGGCCATTCCCGGCGTCATCGAGCAGGGCCTGCTCGGCAACATCGAATACCTGGCGGGCATTGCCATCGTGGTGGGCAGCATCCCCGGCGCCCTGGTGGGCGCGCGGCTGGTGCGCGTGGTGCCCGAGTGGCAACTGCGGTTCATCTTCGGCGGCTTTTTGCTGGTGGCGGCCGTCATGCTCATGCTCAACGAATTCGGTATACTGGGCTGACGCCGCACGCGGGCCTTTTCGGCTTGCCCGTCGTGCCCGATAAGGAAGGAGTCGGCGTATGAACGTCGATATGGAGGACAACCGCGCAAGGCTTCCGCGCTACTTCACGCTCGAGATGCTCATGTCGGTGATGGTGGCGCTATCGGGCCTTGTGCTCATCTGGAACCTGGTATCGCCCGTCGTCAGCGTGTTGGCGCTGTTCATCGCGGGCATGGTGTTCACCCTGTCCATCACCGTGCTCATCCGCCTGCTCATGGACCCCGACTCCGTGCGCGCTCGCCAATCCAGCAACGTGCTGCAGCTGGCAAGCCAAACCCTTGAGGCCATGGGCGAGGAAGGCCTGGACAGCAAATCCGCCCAGCGCATCTGCAGCCTGCTTCTGCCCTCCACCGCGGCCATCGCCGTGGCCATCACCGATGATCGCTTCATCTTGGGTTACGCCGGTTACGAGGAATCGCATAACCTTTCCGGCAGCGTCATCCGCACGCACGCCACGTACTCCACGCTGTCCGACGGCAAGACGCGCGTGCTGTTCACCCCTGAGGAGATCGGCTTCCCCAAGGGCACCCATGGCATCAACGCCGCCATCATCGTGCCGTTGACCGTGGGCAAGGACGTGAAGGGCACGCTGAAGTTCTACTATCGCCGTGCCGGCCACATCAGCGAAACCCAGAAATCCATCGCCACCGGCTTCGGCCAGCTGCTGTCCACGCAGATGGCGGCATCGGCGCTCGAGGAGCAGACGGCCCTGGCCACCAAGATGGAGCTCAAGATGCTCCAAAGCCAGATCAACCCGCACTTCCTGTTCAACACCATCAACACCATCGCGTCGTTCACGCGCACCGACCCCGCGCGTGCCCGCACGCTGCTGCGCGAGTTCGCGAAGTTCTACCGCAGCACGCTTGAGGATTCCGGTGACCTGATCGAGTTCCGTCGCGAGCTCGAGCAGACGCAGCGCTACTTCATGTTCGAGCTGGCGCGTTTCGGCGAGGACCGCCTGGAGCTGATCTGCAACGTGGAGCCCGAGGTCGAGGACATGATGGTGCCGCCGTTCTTGATTCAGCCCCTGGTGGAGAACGCGGTGCGCCACGCCATGCCCTCCGAGGGCAAGCTGACCATCCGCGTGGAGGGCGTGCGGCAAGGCGACGATGTCATCGTCTCCGTCATCGACGACGGCAACGGCATGACTCAGGAGGCTTGCAACAACATCCTTCATCCCGGTTCCACGACGGGTTGCGGCATAGCCGTGGGCAACGTGCATGATCGCATCTGCGGATATTTCGGCGCGGGCACGCATTTGGAAGTGGAAAGCGAGCTGGGCCAGGGCACCACGGTGCGCCTGGTTTTGGTCGAAGGCGCTTTAAGACAGTATTAGGAAACGAAAACGGCCCCGCGGATGCGGGGCCGTTGATTGCGAATGGTGCCCGAGGCGAGAGTCGAACTCGCACGTCTTTCGACAACGGTTTTTGAGACCGCCGCGTCTGCCATTCCGCCACTCGGGCATTGAGCTTTACCATTGTACCGGATGATTCTGGTCCGCACAACAGGAAATGGAGATGACTTCATGGTTGAGAACGCAGCATTGACGGAGATGCCGTTGGACGAGCTGCTCGAGCAGCGCATCGACCGTTACCTTGACGAGCATTGGGAGGATATCGTCACCGATATCGATAGGCTTGTGCGCATTCCCAGCTTCGAGGACCTTGGCGCGGCGGCCGAGGGCGCGCCGTACGGTCCCGGCCCGCGCAAGGCGCTCGACGCCGCGCTCGCCATGGCGAACGACATGGGCTTCGAGGTTCACGACGACGCCGGCCACGTCGGCTATGCCGATCTTGTCGGAGCCTCCGAAGAGCAGCTGGGCATCATCGGCCACATCGACGTGGTGCCGGCGGGTCCGGGCTGGCATTTCGAACCGTACCAGGTCACGCGCAAGGACGGCTATTTGCTGGGCCGCGGCGTCATCGATGACAAGGGCCCGAGCGTGGTGGCGCTGCACGCCATGAACCTGTGGCGCCGCATGCAGCTCGACGGCCAGGCGCCGCAGCTTCCCTATACCCTGCGCTTCGTCTTCGGCGTTAACGAGGAAACGCGCATGGACGACGTCCATTACTACCGCGCTCATCACGCCGACCCGGCGTTCCTGTTCACGCCCGATGCCGAGTTCCCCGTGTGCTACGGCGAGAAGGGCATCTATCACAGCCTTATGACCAGCGCTGATGTGCCCGTTGGACAGCGTACGGTGATTTCGCTCGAAGGCGGCACGGCGGTGAACGCGGTGCCGGGCCATGCGCAGGCGGTGGTGCGCGCGGGGGCGTGCGAGCTCCCGGCGGCGCAGGGCATCGAGGTGGAGCTGCTCGACGAGCGCGATGCCGCGGCGACCCTGGGAGCTGCCGGTGCGCAGACTGGCGCGGCAGGCTGCCGCCTGGCGCGTATCACGGCCACGGGCCGCAGCGCGCACGCGAGCCTGCCGCAGGGCGGCGTGAGCGCCATCGGGATGCTGATCGGTTACTTGCTGGAGAACGGCCTGATCGGCGAAGGGGAGCGCGCCTACTTCCAGACGGTTGCGAGCATTGCGGCGGCAACGGACGGCAGCACGGTCGGACTTGCCTGCTCCGACGCCGATTTCGGCGAGCTCACCATCGTGGCGGGCCATGCCGCCATGCGGGACGGCCGCTTCACGCAGACCATCGACGTGCGCTATCCCACCACCATCACGGGCGACGAGGTGCACGCGAAGCTGGAGACGCTGGCGAAGGCGGCGGGCGGCACGTGCGAGAAGACGCGCGACGACGCGCCGTTTTTGCTCGACCCGCAGGGTCCGGCCATCCAGGCGCTGCTGGCCTCGTACAACCAGGCCACGGGCGAGGACGCCAAGCCGTTCACCATGGGCGGCGGCACGTATGCGCGCGAGTTCTCCCGCGCGGCAAGCTTCGGCCCCGAGAAGCCGTGGGAGCAAACACCCGAGTGGGTGGGCGGCATGCACGGGCCCGACGAAGGCGTGGGCGAGCAGCTGCTGAAGGAGGCCTTCCGCATCTACGCGCTCACCATCGGCAAACTCATGAAGCTCGACTTGTAGGGCAAGCGCGGTCTTGTCAAGTGTGCGTGCTAAAACCACCGTTTACCGCTGAAACCGACCGTTTAAACCCCTAACTCGACCGTTCGCAGCGCAAATTGTTGGGAAAAACGGTCGGCTTTGCGCAAGGGAACGTCCTAGCGCGTCGCCGTATGCTACACTGCAGGAAGAAATGATTCTCAGATTCGCCATCTGATAAAAGGAAAGCAAGGAGGCCCTACTTATGTTGAAAGCGATGATCGTCGACGACGAGGCCCCTGCGCGCTCCGAACTGAAGTTCCTGCTCGACGAACTGGGTCAAACGGAGGTCGTCGCCGAGGCGGCAAGCGTGCGCGAGGCCATCGAGAAGCTGAAGGAATATCCCTGCGATGTCATGTTCCTTGACGTGAACATGCCCGAGGCAACCGGCCTGCAGCTCGCCGAGGCCCTGCAGCACCTGAAGTTCCCGCCTGCGGTGGTGTTCGTCACCGCCTACAGCGAGTTCGCGCTCGACGCCTTCAAGGTCAACGCCATCGATTACCTGGTGAAGCCGGTCGAAACCGATCGTCTGTCCCAGGCCATCACCCGCGTTCGCGAGCATGTGCAGCTGCATGCGCAGGCCCAGAAGTCCGAGCGCATCCCGGTTGAGAAGGCTGGCAAGAAGATCCTCATCAGCATCGATAAGATCCGTTTCGTCATGGCACGCGACGACTACGCGTACCTGCAAACCGACACGGACCGCTACTTCAGCACCGTCAGCCTGGCGCAGCTGGAGAAGCGCTTGGACGGCCACGGGTTCTTCCGCGTGCACCGCGGCTACCTGGTGAACCTGTCCATGGTCGAGGAGATCGAGCCCGTCGCCGGCGGCACGCTGCTGCTCACGCTCAACGGCGTGGAAGAGAAGATCCCCGTCAGCCGCCGTCGCGTTTCCGCGCTGAAGAAGGCCCTCGGCCTGTAATCGCAGCTGGTTGGGCTCGGGAATATGAGCAAGTATCAGGCCGGTGCCGAAAGGCGCCGGCCTTTTTGCCATCAGATACGTACGGTGCTCGGCCGTGTGGCGCGTGCTTGCAGGTTTGCGCGCGGAATCTGCGGGCGAAGCTACTGAAGTGACAGGAGTGGGGTAGAGGAGTATGCGCGGAGGGGGTGCGTAAGTTGCGAAGCGGAAAGGTCGCTGCGGCGTTTGCCGTGTTGCTCGTCGTGTCGTTCGCGGTCATGAACGCCATGCCCTCCGATACGCTGCCGGCTGCGTTGTTGCAGGAAGCGGTGCTAGCGTTGGTGGCGTTTGCGGCCGTGGGGTTCGCCATCCCCGATGCGCTCGAATGTTGTACAAAATCGGTGCAACAATGGAATACCGTGCGTTTTACGGCGACCGCCTTGCTCTTAGCGGGTCTTGTCGGCGGCGCGATAACGCTTTTGGCCTGGTTGTTTGCCAGTGGTGGCACTATGGCGTGCTTTGCGTCCACTGCGTTGTCGTCGACTGCCGATCTTATGGAAAACCTGCTGCTCTTGTTAGGCATCTGCCTGCTCACCGGTCTGTACGAGGAATCGTTCATGCGTGCGCTGGGCATAGAGGCGTTCGAGCGGGCGTTGGATACGAAGCGCGCCATCTTGGCGTCGGCGGCGTTGTTCGCGCTGCTGCACGTGGGCGCGCTCGACGTATCGGCCGGCCAGCTGGTGCTTTTGCAGGCGGTGTTGAAGTTTGGGCAGGCTCTGCTGTTTAGCGTGATCCTGGGTGCGCTGTATGTGCGAACGCGTCGGTTATGGCCTTGCGCATTCATCCATGCCGGCTTCGATGTTCTGTATATGGCGCCAAACGTGCTCCTAACAGGCACGATGCCCGAAACATATGCATCGGGGGCGGTGGGCGACACCGTGCTGCTTGCGGTGTCGGTCCTTATGCTCTCAGGTATCGTCTTGAAAATTCGCAAAGAAATTGCGTGATAATACTTGCGTGCATACGTCTTAACGTGTAATATACATATCCGCTTTGAGAAATCAGGCGCCAATTCGCGGGCGTGGCGGAATTGGCAGACGCGTACGGTTCAGGTCCGTATGGGGGCAACCCCATGGAGGTTCAAGTCCTCTCGCCCGCACCATTCGAAATCGAAAGACCCGCTTCGGCGGGGCTTTTTCGTATATGGGGACAACTGCAGCGCCCTGCCATTCGTTCCGCAAACCTACCTATTTCGGTGTGAAACGCTGTGCTTCATTCTTGTTGATGCAGCGTTGCTTTCTTCGGGCCTGTCTTGCTTGCTACTATAGTGCGGAAACCTTAATACCGTGGCGATAATCCCCGAAGGAAGTATGCTTATGGAAATGCTCGAGTTCGTGTTGCTGTTGTTGGCGGCGGTGCTTGTCTCCGCCGTGCTCGACCAGGTCACCCCGCGCGTGTCGTTGCCGTTGGTGCAGATCGCGTTGGGCGCCGTCATCATTTTGCTGGTGGGCACGCCCGTCGATGTGGCAATCGACCCCGAGCTGTTCCTTGTGCTGTTCATCGCTCCTTTGCTGTTCGACGAATCGCGGCATGCAAGCAAACGTGGGCTGTGGGACAACAAGGGGGCCATCGTATCCCTTGCTGTCGGCCTGGTGCTCGCCACGGTTTTGGTGGTCGGTTTCGTGCTGAACTGGCTCGAGCCTTCCATCCCGCTTGCGGCGGCGTTCGCCCTGGGTGCGGCGTTGGGGCCCACCGATGCCGTGGCCGTCTCGGCCCTTGGCAAGGATATTCACCTGTCCAGCCGTCAGAAATCCCTGCTCTCCGGCGAGGCGCTCATCAACGACGCATCGGGCGTCGTGTCGTTCCAGTTCGCTATAGCGGCGGCGATCACGGGCTCGTTCTCCCTGGCCAACGCTGCGCAAAGCTTCGCCATCAGCTTCTTTGGCGGCATCGCGGTCGGCCTGGTGGTGGGCTTGCTGGCGGTGCTGGCGCTCGGCGCCATCCGTAGCTACGGCTACGAGAGCATCACGGTGCATGTGGTGTTCGAGGTGTTCACGCCTTTCATCACGTTCCTGGCGGCCGAGCATTTCGGCACAAGCGGCATTCTGGCCGTGGTGGCTGCCGGCCTGCTCATCGCGCTGATGCCGCACAAGCCCACGCCCGCCGCCGCGCGCTTGAAGCTTGCGTCGAACAGCGTGTGGGAGGCGCTCGTGTTCGTCATCAACGGCGTGGTGTTCGTCATGCTGGGCATGCAGCTGCCGAAGGCGGTCATGCCGTCGTGGCACAGCAGCGAGACCAGCTCGCTTCTGCTGTGCGCCTTGGTGCTACTCGTCACGGCGCTGGTGGTCGGTGTGCGTTTCCTATGGGTGCTTATCATGGAGCGCATGCATCGCGGCTCCAAGCCGCGCACAGGCGGTCAGCTGATACGCGATGCCCTGGTCACCACGCTTTCGGGCCCGAAGGGCGCCATCACGCTGTCCATCATCATGACCATCCCGTTCACCCTTTCGACGGGTGAGGCGTTCCCTCAGCGCGACAACCTTATCTTCCTGGCATCGGGCGTCATCCTGTGCACGCTGCTGTTGGCGAACTTCGTGGTGCCGCTGCTTGCGCCAAAGGAGCAGGCTGACGAGCGGGACGAGCAAGCGGTGAATGCGGCGCACATCGAGATCCTCAAACGCGTCATCCGCCAAGTGCGCGAGCAGAAGACGCCGACTAACGAGGCTGCCACGCAAATCGTCGTCCGGCAGTACAGCGAGCGCATCAAGCGGCTGCGCCGCAAGAACACCTCGGCCCCGTGCTTGCTCGAGCTTCGCGCTACGGCCATCGAGCAGCAGAAAGCCCAGGTGGATAAGTATATCCGCGAAGGACGCATCTCCCGCGCCGAAGGAGAGCGCGAGATCGAGCGCCTTGAAAGCTCAAGACGCACGCTTCTGCGTGCGCATACGCGTCGCCAGGCGTTGGGCGAGGTATGGAGTCGCTTGAAGGTAGGCACCGTGCACACGGCGCGGCGCGTCGATCGCGCGGTTCGCCACGTGGTGGACGATGAATCGCAGATCGAGCAGCATCGCCAACTTCGCATCGAGCTGGAGGAGTGCGCGCTTGCGTACTACAACCTTCGTATGACCGACGAGAACCTCGAGATCGCCGATGGTGCGGGCGTGCTTGCGGCGGAATGCCGCTCCACGCTGGCGTTTTTGCGCGCGGCCAATGAGCCGGAGAAGCTGGCCAGCGCCAACGTTGCGGGCAGCGTCGTCGGTATGGACGCCGGCGGCATGCGCGGCGCGCTAGAGGGCATGGACACGCAAAAGATCCAGGTGATCAAGGCGCGCGTGTCCGATGTGGAGGCAGACGCCCTGCGCATCGAGCTTGAGGAGATCCAGGCGATGCGCGACGAGGGCGCCATTAGCCGCGAGACGGCGCGCAACTTGCGCGAAGAAGTATACTTGCTTCAAATGACCATTGGAGATTAGGAACCGAATGAGCTCGTACACCACCATCGAGGGGCGCGCCGTCGCCGAGATCGAGGAGAAGAAAAGCCGCTTCATCGCCAGCCTGGCCCATGTGGAGACCGAGGAAGAGGCGCTGGCGTTCCTCGAGGAGATCCGTGCGGCGAACCGCATGGCGCGTCACAACGTGTATGCATATATCCTGCGCCAGGGCGGCGCGGGTGCCGCAGGGCGCGTTCGCTATTCCGACGATGGCGAGCCTCAGAAGACCGCGGGCCTGCCCACTCTCGAGGTGCTGCAGCATGCGGGGCTGACCGACGTGGTGTGCGTGGTCACGCGCTATTTCGGCGGCGTGCTGCTGGGCACGGGCGGCTTGGTTCGCGCCTACACCCAGTCAACTCAGGCGGGTATCGATGCCGCGCAGTTGGTGGTGGTGTCGCGCTGCGTGGATTTGCGCATCCGCATAGCGTACCCGCGTTACGAGCAGCTGATGCGTCTGGCGGAAGACCACGGCGCCAAGGTGCTATCGACCGACTTCGCCGATGCGGTCACCATAAACCTGCGCATGCTCGATGGCACGCAGCAGCCTCTGCTCGATGCGCTGACGGCGCTAGAGCGAGGTCAAGAGGACGTGGAGGTCAGCGACCCCATAGACGCCGCGTTCTAACTTGCCGCCTCGGATGCAGCGCCTTCAGCGCGTTCCTTTAGATGTGATGCTTTTCAGCATGGGGCTCCTGATGAGGTCATTTGGCATGCCGTCTTTTGGCGCAACGCTTCCCAGTAGGGCGGGCGTTGCAGTCCCTGTCAGCACAATGCCTGCCACCAGGCGGGCATTGCAGTTCTTTAGGACGTGTACTGGTCCATGAAGTCCAGGATCTCTTGGCGGGAGTGCAGGCCCGTTTTCGCGTAGATGCGCTTGATGTGGGCGTGTGCGGTGCTGGGGCTGATGTAAAGCTCCTCGGCAACGCGCTTCTGCGTCCAGCCCAGCGCGTACAGCGCAAGCACTTCCACCTCGCGATCGGAGAGCAGGAACTGCTTGCCCATCTGTTCGGCATTGTCTCGCATGGTGGCCTTGCGGATATCGGCGATGGAATCGCCCTCGTCAAGGCCCATCAGCCGCACCAGCCGCATCCCGTGTTTGGAGCCGGGCTGCGCGTTGCGGCTCTCGTCCGCCGTTTCGTCCTGATCGACGCTTTCGATGGGCATTACCCCTGCGCATTGCAAGGGGCTGGCGCCACCGGCGCCCACAGGCGCCGCATTCACGCAAGCGCTGCATTCGCTGTAGCCGCCTGCGTTGTCTTTCAGGATCGTAAGAGCCTCAACGTCCGCTTGCGCTCGCGACAGCTGCTTCTCCAGGCGGTCCATGCTGCGTACGTGCAGATCGTGGCGCTCATCGGCTTCCATCTGGGAGACCTTGAGGAACTGGCCGAGCGCAACCTGCGTGGAGATGACCACGCAGGTGCCCATGATGGCATTGATGAGCAGGTCGTTCGTGGAAAGCGATTGCATGTTTATCAGCGTCACGCGTGCGATGGCGCGGCAGCCGAGCCACACGATCCAGCCGCCCAGGGCGTAGTAATACGGGTCGCGCCAGCCGAAGCTCATAAATGCGATGATGATGTACCAGGTGAACGCTACCAGCAGCGCATTGAGCGTGGTGGTGAACACCGCGCCGATGTCCGGCATATCGGGGAAGGCCGCATACAGCACCAGTGCGGCGCACGCGAACAGCTCCAAGAGGATGAACATGCCCACGGTCATGACGCTCTTGCGCTTGCGCATCATCAAGGAAATGATGATGATGCAGATGGCTATGGTGAGCAGGCCATATGCAACCCGGGTGGCGGGCTGGAACGCGATGGGCGTACCGTCGGGGTAGCCGCGCAAGAAGCCGTCCACGATGGAGAGCACGCCGATGCTCGATGCCGTCGCCGTGAGGAAGCGCTTGCTCGACAGCAACGTGGTGGCGAATCCGAAGAAGTCGTCGTTGGGCGTGAACGACTCGATATCGTTCGCCAGCTTGTTCTTGCGCGCGCTCAGCATGCAGGGGAACTGCAGGAGGGCGAGAGCGGCGGCAACGTAGAAGCCGTAGGTGCCGATGAGCGAGCAAACGTAAATCTCCACCTCGCTGATGGCAAGGGCGCTGAACACATACAGCACGGCGGTGGTGCTGCCGCATCCGCGTGCGCGGCGCAGCCAATAGAAGATGGCGAACGATGCGAAGAACGTGACGGCCGCGCATAGCCAGAAATGCACGTTCGGCCAGAAGGCGCCTGCAATGTGGGCCAGGGGAAGCAGCAGCACGCCCAGCGCCTCCAATGCAACGCACGCGCGCATGATGCGGTTGGTGGTGCGCTTCTTCAGGCGGATCTTCCGCATTCCGATGACAAGCATGATAACGGCCATGAAGGAAAGCGCCACGAGCATGCTGCCATCGGTGAATATCCCCTCATCGGTGCGGGTATAGCTGCCGTAGCCGGCAACGATAAGACCCGCGCGCGCGAAGCACAGGCCCAAGATGGAGGGGAGAAGCGGGATGTACAGGCTGAGCAGCTTCATGCCGGTTGGCATAGGGTGAGCGGCGTCGTCGGGCGCAAGGCGGCCTGTGCGCGTTCGAGCGCTCGGCTTCGCACCGACGGCGCTTGAAGCGCTTGCCGGTTGTCTAGAGGCAGATGCCCCTCCCCGCCCTTGTGCGCGCTGAGCGATCGAGTCGCCCGCTTCGTTGATCCTCACTGATCCTCCTGGTATATGCGGCGCGATTTGCCAGGTTGCCGTCCCTCTCCCCAAAAGGCCGGCTTACTTGTTCGCAAATTCCCTCAAAGAGGGTATGCGCGAAACGCCATGTTCGCCATCATAACATATGGTAAATAATGCATAGTAGCAGCAACGTTAACTGTAGGGGGTATCGATATGGCGAACGAGCAGGAAATCACGTTCGATGAGCCGGATGAGGGCCGTGACATCTATCACGAGCCGGACGATCGTGCGCTCATCCGCACGAAGGACGTGTACCAAACCGAGCTGGACAACGGCGTGGAGGGCTACTCGGAAACGATGCTCGCCATCGTGGCGAACTTCAAGAACGCCGGCAAGCCCGAGGGCTTCAACGTGCAGAGCATGGTGGGCAAGTCGAAGCGCGGCGAGGTGGCGTTGCGCCTGTTCGCGGTGGTCGACGACTCCGTTGCCGACCCGGTGTTCGTGAAGGTGGGCTTCAAGAGCCGCGGGTGCCTTGCCATGACCGGCTGCGCAAGCGCCATCTGCTCCATGATCGAGGGCAAGACGTTCTCGCAGGCGTTGGAACTGACGCCCAAGGATGTGGAGCTTGCGGTAGACGGCGTGCCGAAGGGCAAGGGCCATACCACCTTGTTCGCCATCGAGGCCGTGCGCGGCCTGGTGGGCGACTGGATGTATCGTTGCGGCATGCCGCTTGCGGAGATGAACGAGAAGCTGCCCTGCGACGAGATGTCGGTGGCATGCCTGATGTGCGAGCATTGCAGTCTGCGCGACACGCGCGTTGAGATGAGGGTCAACGAGGCCATCGCGAAGCAGAAGGCCGGCGAGGCGAAATGAGCGAGCAGGTGAAGACGGCCGGGGAGTCCCTGGGCCAGGATATCGTTTCGGAAGACGCGGAATCGGCCGTGGGGGAGGTTGCTGCCAACCAGGGCGTCGAAACCGCTGGGAATGCGGAAGCCGTCGCTGCCGGCGTCGATGAGGAACCTGAAGGGGAAGCGGCCGACGAGCCCACGGAGGAGGAGCTTGCGGCCGCACGCGAGCTGGCGGAGAACAACGCACTTGCCGATGTGTTCGATGACGTGCGCAAACAGTCTGCCGACAGCCACCTGGTCACGCCCGAGCGTTGGCCCGAGATCGGCCTGGTGCCCGAGCATATGACGGCCGAGGACTTCGAGATGTTCGTGTACGAATGGCTCGAGGATTACCAGGCGGAACACAAGGAAGAGATCGAGGCGGAGCGCGCCGCCGAGCGCGCGAAGGCCGCCGCGGTGCGTTCTGCCACTCGAGCGGTGGGCGTGCCCCCGAAGATTCCGAACCGCCGCTTGGAACAGATCGAGGCCGACAACGAGGCGAAGGCGGCCGAGGCTGCCGATAAGGCGCCGGAAGCCGTTGAGGATTCCGTTGAAGCCGAATCCGCCGCGGGCGTCGATGCTTCCGCACAAGTCGATAACGCTGCGAAAGCCGCCGAAAGCGCCGCCGTCGCCGCAACGCCTGCGGTTTCCGAGCCTGCCCCGGGTTCCCCTGATGACGCAGCCGAAGACGACCAGCCCGCCGAGGACGACAGGAGCCCCTTCGCCGGTCTGCGCATTCCCGAGGGCTACCGCCTTGAGCAGATCGAGGGCGAATGGGTGCTCGTGGAGGACGAGAACGCCGCGCCCGTGCGCAAGGAGATCAAGTGCAACCGCATCAAGGTGCTCATGGGCATGCACAGCTACTATCTCTACGACGAGACGCTCATGACTGCCAGCTACGCGCGCTGGGCGTTCCTGGCGGCCGAGGACAACCCGGTGGTCACGTTCGTCGAGTGCGTGCGCGAGGATTCGCGCGTGTACCCGCGACCTTATGCCGCCGAGTGCCTGAAGAACCCGCCCTTCCGCATGACCGACGAGCAGATCGAGGAAACGTGGCGGACCGTGCGCGATTCCGGCAACTATCCGGACATCGAGCGCACCGAGGCATCCAACGGCGACGTGTACTACTATTCCACGCAGTACCTTGAGTCCGGCTATGCGGCATCGCTGGCGGAATACGATGCAGTGGAGCGCCCTGCCGACGTGTAATGCCCGATGAGGGCCTAGCGCGCAGCAGCCATACGCAACGCAATGCGTCCCGAGCAGTCTCGCTCGGGACGCATTTTATTTGCTAACCCTAGAGCGCAAAAACGCCCCCTGCTGTCTGCGCAGCGGGGGGCGTTTGCGATCTAAGCTTGCTTTGCCGGTCTAGCTTGCCAGCTTAGCGTTTACGGCAGCAGGTTCAGGCTCTGCAGCTCGGCCTTGACGTCGTCCATGCCGTAGTAGTCCAGGCAGTCGGCAGTCGGGCAGCCCTTCTCGGAATCCCAACCAAACTTCTCGTACAGCATGGTCAGGCCCTTCTGGAAGTCTTCCTTCTCCATCTTGTCGGTGCCCTTGGTGAACGGCTCCTTGTCCGGATCCTTGGTGAACGGCCACTGGGTGATGACGTCGTGGATGGTGCGGCAGTCGTTGCAGCCCATCTTGCCGTCCTTGTCGGTCATGCCACGCACGGTGTTGGCGCGCTGCAGCGTCATGATCTTGGCGGCGCGCTTGTACAGCTCGTCGGTGGTGATGTCCTCGCCGGTGACGGCCTTGTAGAACTTGGCCTCCAGGTCAAGGTCGCCGCGGTAGTTGCGGCTCTTCGACGGGGACTGGGCCATCGGCCACACCCAGTTGCACAGCGTCAGCGAGTCATGCAGCACGTCGGTAACGATGGACCACCACGTGAAGTTCGCCTTGTGCTCGTTCATCGGCTTGTAGTCCTTCTCGGCGTCCAGAGCGTCCTCGCCGCCCCACAGCTCGGCAGCGATCTGCTGCTTCAGCTCGTGCGGAAGGCCGCACTGCAGCATGTTCTGATGCGAGTGGATCATGGGGTCGCGGTTGAACACCATGTTCAGCAGACCGCCGACCTGGCCGTAGGACTCGATTGCATGGTGCACCGGCCAGCCGCGGTAGTTGATCAGGCAGCTAGCGGTGGTGTCGAACCACTCCATGTCGTCCCAGCGCGGGCACCACACGATCGGGCCGTGGCCAAGGTAGGACATCTCGTTGTCGTTCTGGGCGATGTGCTTGAGCAGCTCCACCATGATGGTCGGGTCGTTCTTCTCGAACTTGGTCCAGTCGAACATGTTGTACTCGGCCTCGGGCAGCACCTTCTTGAAGATGCCCTTGGACACGCAGTGCGCGATGTCGCGGTAAATCTGAGCGTAGTTGCACCACATGCCCAGGTCGTCCATCGTGCCGCCGACAACCTGGTCCCAGATCAGGCCGTCCTCGGTGGAAGCCTTGACGGAGGTGTGCTCGCCCAGGATCTTCACCATGTAAACGGAGAACGGGAAGTTCGGCACGCAGGTGTTGCCGGTGATCTCGAAGCCGCCGTTCTTCTTGGCGTTCGGCACGCGCATGTCGGAGTAGCAGTGAATCGGGCAGCTGTGGCAGCCGTTCATCTTGATGGTGTACTTCTCGGCCTCGGGACCCTCGTCCTTGGTGGTCTTCATGCAGCGGTAGCCGACGGTGTTGATCTCGCCCGGCTTCGGCTCGCCGGTCTCGATCGGCTCGCCCTCGGCGTCGGCCCAGTACAGACCCTTGCGAGCGGTCCAACGGGTGCCCTTGTCGTAGTACTCTGCCCATTCCTGCTGGGTAGACGGCACGACATGGTTGTTGTTGGAGCCGACGATCTCGCGCAGCATGTAGTCGGACAGATCGGCCAGGGCCTTCGGGTCCTTGACGTTCACGCTGCCGTTGCCCTCGACGACCAGGGCCTTGAGCTTCTTGGAGCCCATGATGGTGCCCAGGCCTGCGCCGGCGGAGTGGTTACGGGAGTTCATCATGACGGCGTAGGGCAGCAGGTTCTCACCGGCAGGGCCGATGGTGGCCACGCATGCGCGGTTGCCCTCGATGGTGTTCAGGGTCTCGGTGGTGGCGCGGGTGCCCATGCCCCAGACGAAGGAGGCGTCCTTGATCTCGACCTGATCGTCCTTGATGTGCAGGTACACCGGCTTGTCGGACTTGCCCTCGACGATGATGGCGTCGTAACCGGCCAGCTTGATGCGGGCGCCGATCATGCCGCCGCAGTGTGCGTCGACGACCAGATGGTCCTTGGTGAACGTGGACAGGAAGCTGATGGTGGTACGGCCAGCCAGCGGCACGCCGGAGGCGGTCAGCGGACCGACGGCGTAGACGATCTTGGATTCCTCGGACAGAGGATCGGTGCCAGCGGGCACCTCATCGTACATGATCTTGTTAGCAAGGCCCATGCCGCCGATGTATTCCTTATAAGGTGCGGTGGACTCGGTGGTGATGCTGCCCGTCGTCAGATTGACGCGCAGGATCTTGCCGGCCCAGCCGTATGACTTCTCGTCAGCCATGTTGCATCTCCAAATCTCTTCTCGATACATGCGTTGCGTGACATGTCGGGCGATTCGGGTGCAGACGACAATTCGTCACTGGGCAGTGTTGCGCACCTTATGAATCGGGTATCCCCTCTTTGAGGGTAATTTGTGGAAATGGCCTGGTAAACGGCGAACGGATGGGATTTTCCGGCGAATGAGGGGACAAATTCGACCGCATTGACCCCCAAAGAGGGGATACCGAAAAAGCGGTGAGCCGCATACTACTTACTGTTGCGTGACCCGGAAAGGGCGAAGAGTGTGCGCCGGAAATCAGAAGGGACGAGGCGGACGAGGCCTCGGCTGAGGGAGGAACCGGCGCAAGGTAGCGACTCACCAATATATGTGAGGGGGAGTACTGAGAATGTCAGATACGAATACAAGCGGCAGCGCCCCGGTTAAGAAGAACATCACCCGCCGCGACGTGCTGGCCATGGCCGGCTGCGGCGTTGCGGGTTTGGTCGTCGGCGGCGCGTTGGCCAGCTGGGGCGTCACCCAGGAGTCCATCGCATCCGGCCGCATCGAGCTGCGCACCACGCCCACCAAGATGATCGTCACCGATCGCGCCCGTTGCTCGGGCTGCCAGCGCTGCGAGATGATGTGCACGCTGAAGAACGACGGCCGCGTGTGCCAGCACATCGCCCGCGTGCGTGTGTGGGATAACTATTACTGGGGCAAGTCCGCCGACACCGGCGACGGCTCCTTCGGCGACGGCAAGGGTGCTTGCGAGTTCACCGTCGAGCACTGCAAGCAGTGCGCCGACCCGCAGTGCGTGAAGTACTGCCCGGTCCACGCCATCTACGCCGACGAGAAGACCGGCGCCCGCACGGTCGACACCAAGAAGTGCATCGGCTGCGGCATGTGCAGCCAGGCTTGCCCCTGGAACATGCCCCGCGTCGACACCGAGACCGGCGTGTCCACGAAGTGCATCTCCTGCGGCCGCTGCGCCGAGCAGTGCCCCAACGGCGCCATCCAGTTCATCGATTGGCAGGATATCGCGCAGAAGATCATCGACGAGGGCATCGTTCGCACGACGACCGCGGTCACCGCGTAATCGTTTCGGGGCGATATACCTCGCATGATGCGAACGCCCGCGCGGCAAGCGCGGGATGTGAAAGGTCGAAAACCTTATAACCGCGACCAAGGAAAGGAGTGAGCGCGAGATGATGGACGACGCAGCGGTGTTCTCGGTGCTTTCGAAGTGCTTCGGTTCCGTTGAGAAGGACGAATGGAAGCAGATGACGCGCAGCGCTGCCTGGGCCGAGTTCATGGACGGCGTTCGCCGTCTTTTGCAGGACGACACGCGTTTCGGCAAGCAGGCAACCCCCATCGAGCGCATGCATGTGCGCGCGCCCATGCAGGAATTCCTTTCCGCCAACGAGGTCGACGAGCTGTTCTGCCCTCCGCTTTTCGATGAGAAGCAGGGTTTTGCGGCGCGTCACTTCACCGGAGGGCTTCCCCAGTCGGCGATTCCGGTGGAATCGCTGTACACGGATTGGAACACTCCCGACAACGTGAATCCGCTCATCGGCAAGCAGAAGGGCCTGTACCTGGGCGCTTCGGCGCGTTACATGCGGGCATTGATCGAGCAGCTGGGCCTGGAGGTGCCGGCGGAATACGCCGACTGCCCCGATCACCTGGCATTGGAGCTTGACCTGGTGGCAGTTCTGCTGCGAAGCGGCATGGACGCCGAGGCTCGACAGTTTGTGGCCGAGCGCTTCGATTGGTTGACCGACTACCGGTTGAAGTTGCTGAAGCTTGACGATGACGCGCGGTTCTACATCAGCCTGGTCGACGTGATCTTGGGCATTTGCGCGGAACAGCGCGCGGAGTCCGAGTCCGACCAGACGGCTTGATGGCGGTTCGCATCATGGATGAAACGATGACGCAGGATGCATATAGAGAGGAATCAGCAATGTCAGAAAACGCTATTACCAGGCGAAGCTTTCTGGCCGGCAGCGCCGGGGTCGCAGCAGTAGCGGCCGGCGCGGGCTTCATGAGCTTCGGCGCCTGGGAGCAGGCTGACGCGAGCGGGACGAAGGATGTGGAATCCCACACCGCTTACTCGCTGTGCAACTCCTGCTCTTCCAAGTGCGGGTTCAAGGGGTACGTGGTCGACGGCAAGCTCACCAAGATGATCGGCGAGCCCAGCCATCCCCACTGCGAGGGCACGCTGTGCGGCCGCGCATACGGCTACGCGTCCATCGCCTACTCCGAGGACCGCTTGACCGACCCCTTGAAGAAGAACGCCAAGGGCGAGTTCGAGAAGATCAGCTGGGACCAGGCCTACTCCGAGATCGCCGAGAAGGTCAAGTCCATCATCGGCTCCGACGGCCCCGAGGCCCTGGCCATGGTCCAGGACCCGCGCCCGTCCGGCTCCTACTACACCAAGCGCTTCATGCAGGCGCTCGGCAGCGCCAACGTGTACACGCACGGCGCGGCCTGCAACATGTCGAAGAACTCCGGCTTCACGCAGGTCATCGGCGCGGGCGACTACCTGGCCGACGTCGAGAACGCCAAGGCCTGCATGTTCATCGGCCGCAGCTACGCCGACGCCATCCGCCCGAGCCAGCTGCACGCCCTGGAGAAGGCGCACGAGAACGGCGCGTACATCGTGCTGGTCGACCCGCGCCTGAACAACTCCATCGCCTTCGCCGACGAGTGGCTGCCCATCAACCCGGGCACCGACCTGGCGCTGGTGCTGGCCATGAGCCACGTGCTCGTCGACCGCGGCCTGTACGACAAGAAGTTCGTGTCCGAGCAGGCAACCGGCTTCGACGAGTGGGCCGCCACCCTGGGACAGTACACGCCCGAGTGGGCAGCTGAGATCACCGGCCTGAAGGCCATCGACATCGAGCGCATCGCGGTGAAGTTCGCCGAGTGCGCCCCGGCCGCCTGCATCGAGCCCAGCTGGCGCGGCGCCTATGGCTGCAGCTATGCCAACTCCGGCGAGACCGCCCGCGCCGTGGCCTGCTTCAACGGCCTTCTGGGCTGCTGGAACCAGAAGGGCGGCGCCCTGTTCAGCGCGTCGGTCAAGGCCGGTGACGTGGACAAGGCCAAGTTCCCGTCCGTGCCCAAGGTCGAGGCGAAGATCGCCGGCCAGTCCGAGTACCCGCTGTCCCTGTCCGGCATGGGCGTCAACGTCTACGCCGCGCAGCTTGCCAAGGAAGGCAAGATGAAGGGCATGTTCTTCTACAACTCCAACATGGTGGCGGGCTATTCCAACCCGGCCTACCTGCAGGAGTGCCTGGCCAACCTGGAGCTGTCGGTGTGCATCGACGTCCAGATGACCGAGACGTGCCACGCGTGCGACTACGTCCTGCCCGACACCAGCTACCTCGAGCGCCTCGAGCTCCCCGAGTTCTACGGTGGCAAGATCCCGGCCGTGGCCATCCGCGACCAGGTCATCGAGAAGGTGCATCCCAACACCAAGCCCGTCGACCAGATCTTCTCCGAGCTGGCCGATGCGTGCGGCGTGGGCCAGTACTTCGACTTCACCGTCGAGGAGCTCGCCGATGCACAGCTCAAGACCGTGGGCCTGTCCCTCGACGGCCTGCGCGCCTGCGGCGTGAGCACCTTCCCCGAGAAGGCGTTCAAGTACGGCTCGTACCCGAAGTGGAAGACGCCCTCCGGCAAGTTCCAGTTCGCCTCCGATGCCTGCGAGAAGGCGGGCCTGCCCCGCACCCCGCAGTGGCTCGAGCCCGCGGTGGCCGTGCCCGAGGACGGCAAGTCCTTCCGCCTGATCGGCGGCAAGCAGGCCATCCACACCCACACGCAGACCGCCAACAGCGAGCCGCTCATGGCCATCACGAAGCAGTACGGCCTCGAGCGCGTGTGGATGAACGCCCAGCGCGCCGAGGAGCTCGGCATCTCCGACGGCGACACCGTCGAGGTCTCCAACGAGCAGCACACGGGCAAGGTCCAGGTGAAGGTCACCCAGCGCATCAACCCCGACGCGCTGTACATGCCCAGCCACTACGGCTGCTCCTCGAAGGAGGAGAAGACGGCGTACGGCGTCGGCCTGCGCCAGATGGACTACGTGCCCTTCCGCATCGAGCCCGGCTACGGCGGAATCTGCTCCCAGGAGGCCGTCGTCACCGTCAAGAAAGTAGGTGCATAGCATATGGCACGCTATGGAATGCTTATCAACACCAAGAAGTGCATCGGCTGCTACGCCTGCCGCACCGCGTGCCAGCGCCAGAACGGCTTGGATCCCACCGACTCGTTCATCCGCTTCGAGGAGCGCGAGGTCGGCGAGTACCCGAGCGTGAGCGTCGAGCACGTGCCGCTGCAGTGCATGCACTGCGAGGACGCGCCGTGCGCCAGCGTCTGCCCGACCGGAGCCGCCCACATCGGCCCCGACGGCATCGTCGAGGTCGACCAGGGCCGCTGCATCGGCTGCCTGTACTGCATGGCCGCCTGCCCCTACCAGGTGCGCAACCGCAACGAGAAGACCGGCGCCGTCGACAAGTGCCGCTTCTGCAACGTGTCCAACTACACGAGCGGCACCGAGATGTGCAGCTGCGTGACGGCCTGCCCGACCGGCGCGCGCATCTTCGGCGACCTGGACGACCCGGACTGCGAGCTGGTGAAGGAGATCGCCGCCACGCACGCGGCCCCCATCGCCGGCGACCTTACCAAGTCCAAAGTCTATTACGTGAGGTGATGCTGAGATGGAGTACACACCTATTTGGAGCGGCATCATCGCCTGCTATCTGTTCCTAGGCGGCCTGGGCGGCGGCGCGTTCGCCACCTCGGCCTTCCTGGCCTGGCGTCATCCTGAAGCGGTCACCATGCGCAAGCTCGGCCACTGGATCGCGCCGATCGTCGTCATCGTCGGCCTCGTGCTGCTGATGTTCGACGCCAAGGCGGGCCTGCACAACCCGCTGCGCTTCGCGCTGCTGCTGACCAACTTCGGGTCCGTGATGACCTGGGGTGTCGTCATCCTGGCCGCGTTCGTGATCGTCGCGCTGGTCGCGCTGATCATGGACCTGAAGAAGCGCCGCGTGCCCATGTGGCTCGAGATCGTCGGCGCGGTGCTCGGCATCTGCGTGGCCATCTACACCGGCTGCCTGCTGGGCGTGTGCAAGACGTTCCCGCTGTGGAACAACGCGCTGCTGCCCATCCTGTTCCTGGTGTCTGCCGTGTCCACGGGCATGGCCGCCGTGCTGCTGGCCGGCGTGTTCAAGTGCCCCGAGGAGTTCAACCGCGTGGGCGTGCTCAAGAAGTTCCACTTCTGCTTCCCGTGCATCGAGATGCTGCTGGTGGCGGCGCTGCTGTTCATCACGGCGACCAACTCCACCGCGGGCCTGGCCTCGGTGCAGGCGCTGGTGTGCGGCAAGTACGCCGTGGTCTTCTGGGTGCTGTTCGTCGCCGTGGGCCTGGTGATCCCGACGGTGCTGGAGACCAAGATGCTGTTCTTCAGCCCCAAGGAGTTCGAGGAGTCCCGCAAGGCCCACATGATCAGCGCCGGCTCCGACATCGGCGTGCTGGTCGGCGGCTTCGTGCTGCGCCTTCTGGTGCTGCTGGCCGCGCTGCCGGTGACCATGACGGTCGCCTGGACGCTCTAGCCGCCCGCGGGGCGGGGCGCCCGGCCCCGCGCCCATCGCGGGGAGCGGGAGCCCTTCCCGTCCGGGTCCCGTCCCCTTCGGGGGAGGGGCGCCCGGGGCGGGCCCCTTCCCTTGGAGCGGCGGCCTCCCCGGGCCGTCGCCCTCCCTTCCCCAGGCCGTCGCCCGCATCCCCGGGCGGCGGCCCTTTTTGCATTTCATTTGGGGGAGGATGCCCCGCTGCGGGGCCCGGTCGGACGCTTCGGGGACGTGGCCTTATCTGTCCGGGTTTCGCTCGGGGGTGAGGTTCTTCGGCCCGCGCGGCGTGCCCGGACGCTTTGGGGACGTAGCGCTAAGCGTCCGACGGTCGGACGCATGACGCTACGCCCCCAAAGCGTCCGCTTGAAGCACCCGGGATGGACCTGAAGGCGCCTCGAAGCTGCCGCTTCGGGGAATCCGGACACATAGCGCTACGTCCCCGAAGTGTCCCGAAGTGTCGCAGCCGCTGCTGGTTGAGGAGGCCCGCGGCCGTCGCCCGTTGAGGAGGGAATAATGAGTCGCTTCTTCTGCGGGCGGCAACCCCGTCACCTTATTGCGCCTTCATCCTCCGGGAGAATGCCGCTTCTGACCGTAGAGGTTGCGGATAATCGCACGTTTTGTCCGGCCGTGGCCAAAAGGTGCGATTATCCGCAGGTTGCGGGGGCTGCGAAGCTGTTTTTGGCCCTGCTTCCCTGCTAAACGCCGAAGAATCGCGAGTTATGTCCGCTTTGCGGTCTGGTTTGTGCGAAGAATCGCCTGTTTTGTCCCCAACTGGCCAAAACGGGCGATTCTTCGCACGCGCAGCCCGCCGTCCGGCCTTCGCGCGCGCAATCGTGCAGACCGGCTGTTGTGTGCAATCGTGCCGCTCCTATGTCGTTGCTGGTGCAATCGTCGTGCGCGGCGTACCATGGATGTGTTCAAACCCCGGTTACATTGCCGGCTTTTCTGTCCTGAAGGAGGATGCTATGGATGCAAAGGTGTACGAGCTGATCAACGATCAGATTCGCAAGGAGCTGTATTCGGCGTACCTGTACCTGTCGTTCGCCGACTACTATCAGGAAGAAGGCTTGGAAGGTTTCGCCCATTGGTACGAGATCCAGACGCAGGAGGAGCGCGATCATGCGCTTATCTTCCGCAAGTATCTGCATGAGAACGGTTGCAAGGTGAAGCTGCAGGCCATCGACCAGCCCGACAAGACCTTCAGCAACCATCTGGAGCCGCTTGAGGCCGCGCTGGAGCATGAGAAGTACATCACCGGCACCATCAACGACATCTACACCGCCGCTCTTGAGGCGAAGGACTATCGCACCATGAAGTTCCTCGATTGGTTCATTTCGGAGCAGCAGGAGGAAGAAGACAACGCCGAGAAGCAGGTGTCTCGCATGAGGCTGTTCGGCAACGACGCCAAGGCGCTCTACGACCTTGATCAGGAGAACGCGGCCCGCGTGTACGCCGTTCCCAGCCCGCTGGCGAACGCGTAGATTCACGACGAAGACGGTCTCGCCTGGCTTGCGGGCGTTCCGTTCGGCTCCGGCAAACGCGAATGCATGCTGACAAGGCGTTCCGCTCTGGCGATTCCGAAAGCATGCCGGCATGGGGTTCCGCCCTGGCAAGCGCGAATGCATGCCGGCATGGCGTTCCGCTCCGGCACACGCGAAAGCACGCCGATAAGGCGTTCGAACCCGGCGATTCCGGATGCAAAACCACGCTGAAAAGACGCTCCGATGCGAATCGGGGCGTCTTTTGCGTTCGGGTTGAAACAGTTGAGAGTGTGTGGGGTGCTGCACACACCGCGCCTTGTCGGACACGATTTGCGGTTTTGGGGTCGCTGTGCTCGCGTTCCGGTGATAGGCAGCGGGCAAATCCCGATGCTGTTGCATATCCTGCGCCCTGCCGGATGCTGCCTCGCGGTTTCGCGGTGCCAATCGACTGGGCGCGCTGCGTCGTTCACAGCGCCTATCGATTGAGCGTGCTGCATCATTCACAGCGGCTATCGATTGAGTGTTCTTTTGAGTGGTTTATGCATAAATCATGAAGCATTATGCATTTCTATAAAAACTCACAATTGCCTGTATCCGTGGCTATAACACCAGTTCAAATAGCGAAAAATGACTGTTTCGACCAGGTAAACAGGCGATTCGAAAGGTTGCATGAATCAATATGGCATGCAAGAATATTCATTGTCCGACAGCGGATAACATTGCAAAACTCAAACGACTATCTTCGCCAAATCGACTGTCTCGGGTTTGCAGGTTCCGTCGCCAAGCGGAACGCGGGTTGCCAAGACCCCGCACATTGCCTGTCGGGATTCCTTTCGAAAGCCGGGTCCTTCCTACCCGGCTTTATTTTTTCTTGTGCACCTGCAAGAAATCGCTTCGCCTTGCGCCGGCGTTCGCTCCTACCGAAAGCGTTCGCTCCCGCCGCTACCTGGACGCGTCTCTGCTCAAGGAGTAGCCGTACCGGCGGCTGGCTGCATAGTCGGTATAGAGAAACGTCCACATCCCCGTACCAAAAGGAGGGGACGATAGCGCGGCCGCGCTCGGAACATCTCATATTCTTTTCGGTTGGTCGTTCTGGAAGGCAGTTGCGTGACTCGCGCTCGTATGCCATGGTGCTGGGCGATTTGCGGCGTCGCAAAACCGCCTTTTATCGTACCGGGCATCGCGCAACTATCTATGGTGCTGGGGCGGTTATGCGACATCGCACAACAATCCTTTATCGCATGAGCGCGGCAATCTTCACCCGATAGCGCCAGGCACCGGGTTCGCGCGTTATACTGAGCGCATCGTGCTGCTTGCGGGCGAAGGTGAGCGGCGCGGCATCCCGAAACCGAGGAAGGCGGTTCCCATGGAAGACTTCGAGTTCGTTTCCCCAACGCATTTCGTGTTCGGCCACAACGCCGAAAGCAAGGTCGGTCCCATGTTGGCCGAGCGCGGCGCGCGCAAGGTGCTGCTGCACTATGGCGGGCAGAGCGCCATCAAGTCGGGCCTCATCGACCGCGTGTGCGCATCGCTTGAGCAGGCTGGCATCGAGTACGTGAAGCTCGGCGGCGTGCGTCCCAACCCCGAGATTGGCCTGGTGCGCGAGGGCGTCGCGTTGTGCAAGGAAAACGGCGTGGACTGGGTGCTGGCCGTGGGCGGCGGCTCGGTGGTCGACTCCGCGAAGGCCATCGCCAACGGCGCCTGCATCGATTACGACGTGTGGGAGCTCATCACCAAGAAATATCCGAACACCGAAGTGCTGCCTATCGCTGTGGTGCTCACCATCCCGGCAGCCGGCAGCGAAGCGTCGAAGAACACCGTCATCAGCAACGACGAGCTGGGCATGAAGACCGGCTACGCGAGCAACTACCAGCGCCCGAAGCTGGCGTTCATGAACCCCGAGCTCACGTTCACGCTGCCGCCGTTCCAGACGGCCGCCGGCATCACCGACATGTTCTGCCACCTGCTCGAGCGCTTCTTCGACGACGTGGGCGCCGTGCCCGTCACCGACGGCATGAACCTGTCCGTCATGCGCACCATCCGCGCAGAGGCCCCGCGCGTGCTGGCCGAGCCCGAGAACTACGATGCCCGCGCGAACATCATGTGGGCGGGCATGCTGTGCCATCAGGGGCTTTTGGGCATGGGCCGTCACGAGGACTGGGCGACGCACGGCCTTGAGCACGAGCTGTCCGCCTATGACACCACCGTCACGCACGGTGCTGGCCTGGCCTGCCTGTTCCCGGCATGGATGGAGTACGTCTACGACGCCAATCCGGCGCGCTTCGCGCAGTACGGCTACGAGGTGTTCGGTTTGGCGCCCACGGGCGACATCGAATCTGATGCGCTATCCGCCATCGACGAGACGCGCATGTTCTTCGCCAGCCTGGGCATGCCCATCAGCTTGGGCGAGCTCGGCCTGGACGAGGACAACATCGAAGACGCCATCGCCGAGATGATCCCCACCCTGTGCGAGAACAAGGGCGAGCCGTTCGGCAGCTTCAAGAAGCTGACCATGGAGGACGCCGCCGAGATCTACCGCTTGGCGCTGTAAGGAAATACGTTCGCCTGCCGAATGCCGGCAGG
>OLNK01000828.1_pt1 | contig 30330 bp, 22 predicted proteins | sample 1672791 | NCBI WGS metagenome assembly OLNK01 (sample SAMEA3136724, study PRJEB25190) | human gut metagenome | biome: human gut; feature: human-associated habitat; material: faeces | place: Austria | collected 2013 | reverse complement strand
CCCGTCCGCTGGCCGTACCGGCGGCGTCCTCACCTGCTTAACTAAATCTCCATTTGCCACACCCCCCAATATATGATAAAATAAAAAAACTTATAGAAAAAAAGGAGTACACAAATGAAAAGAGAGCATTTGTTTTCCCTGGATTTTGTACGGGTGCTTGCGGCCGTGATGATCGTTATTTTCCATTACAATGCGGTTACTCTTATGATCCCGGAAGTCAATAAACCGATACTTTTATTTGTCCACTATGCCAACGGAAGTATGGGACATATCGGTGTCTCCCTGTTCTTTATTCTGGCGGGAGCGTCCCTGATGTATTCTTCGATGGAGAAACTCGATTTAAAACAGTATTTTAAAAAACGTTTTCTCGCTATATTCCCAATTTACTGGACGGTTTATTCGGCTTTTTTTGTATATAATTATCTGATTAAGAGAGTATTCACCTTCGATAAGCCGTTATGGAGGCTGCTGCTCAGCGTAATTGGTATGGATGGGTATCTGAATTACCTGATTCCCAACTATTATCTTTTGGGAGAATGGTTTATCGGCTGCATTCTCCTGATTTACCTGATGTTTCCTTTCCTTCGTAAATGTATGCTCAGATGGCCGGTGCTTACCCCTGTGGCAGTCGGTATGATCTATGTTCCGCTCACGCTGTTTTATCCGTTTAAGATGGATATCCAGTTCTTTTTCCTTCTCAGGGTGCCGGAAGTGCTGTTCGGGATGTATTTTATAAAATATTTGTATGGAACGAAACAGCAGAGGGAAAAATATAACTGGAAATGGGGATTGTGTTCGTTTGCGGCCGTTTGTACGGTAATGACGATTAAGACGTCAATTCCGGTGCCGTTTAAAATCCTCTGGACCGGGATACCTATTTTCCTTTTCCTTGTCTGGGCCGGCCAGCTAATCCGGAATGCGGTTGTAAGGAAGGGGATTTCAATTTTTTCATCATATACGTTCGCCATATATCTGGTTCACCATATCCTGGTGGGAAAATTTGTGTTTCCTCTTGCGGGCAGGCCGGTGGGGCGTCTGGAGAATTACCTGGTTTTTGGAAAATATTTTTTGTTTATCAGCGTGGTCGGCCTGGTATTTTACTGGCTGAGCCGGATTTTAACGCAGGTTGTGACCCTTTTCATCCGGGTTTTAAGGAATCCTTCTTGACAAAAAGGAGCGAAACCGCTAGACTAAACCTATGTTGGAAAATCAAGCATAGAACTGTATAATACAAAGGCTGTGAAGAGAAGAGTACGCAGAAAGAATGATTACAGAGAGTCCGGATGGGTGGAAACGGATGTCAGTAGAACTGCCGAAGATGGTCTCGGAGCTGCACTGCCGAAGTATGAACGGGAATGAAGCATGGCCTGCAGGCCGCCTGTTCATTTTAAGCAGTGACGGAAATAAGGTCCGTTAACACCGCAGGCTGTGAATACGCAGTGCATCGCCAGGAGCAGAGCCGGGATGCAGATTGCTGGAGACAGCCGCTGAGGCATCCGCTGTGAGGCGGCATGCAAATTAAAGTGGTAACACGGGAAAATAAGTCTCGTCTTTAACGGTGAATTAATCACCTTTAAAGACGATTTTTTTATTTAACAGGAAAGTTCTCCTGTTAAATAAAAACCGCTCCGCGGAGGATCGCACTGCGGCGGCAGGGAAATATGCAAAATTATAATCATTACAGGAGGAACAAATCTATGTGCCGGAATTGCAAAAAACCATATTATATAACAACGGCAATCGCCTATACGTCGGGCAAGCCGCATATCGGCAATACCTATGAAATTGTCCTGGCAGACAGTATTGCCAGATATCAAAGGGAGCAGGGCTTTGACGTCCGTTTCCAGACTGGTACGGACGAACACGGTCAGAAAATAGAACTGAAGGCTGAGGAAGCCGGAGTTACGCCGCAGGAATTTGTTGACGGTGTGGCTGCCCAGATTAAGTCAATCTGGGATTTGATGAATACGTCTTATGACAAATTTATCCGTACTACAGACAAAGAGCATGAGGAACAGGTACAGAAAATCTTTAAAAAGCTCTATGATAAAGGTGATATTTATAAAGGACATTATGAGGGACTTTACTGTACGCCGTGTGAATCCTTCTGGACGTCGTCCCAGGTAACGGACGGCAAATGTCCGGACTGCGGACGCCCGGTCGTTCCGGCCAAGGAAGAGGCATATTTCTTTAAAATGAGTAAATACGCCCAGCAGTTAATTGATCATATCAATGAGCATCCGGAGTTTATACAGCCGGTATCCCGTAAAAATGAGATGATGAACAACTTCCTGCTTCCGGGACTTCAGGATCTCTGTGTATCCCGTACTTCATTTAAGTGGGGAATTCCTGTATCCTTTGACCCGAAGCATGTTACCTATGTATGGCTGGATGCGCTTACGAACTATATCACAGGTTTGGGATACGATTGTGACGGTAACCACGGAGAATTATTTGGAAAATACTGGCCGGCGGATTTACATCTGATCGGCAAGGATATCATCCGTTTCCACACAATTTACTGGCCGATCTTCCTGATGGCTCTGGAGCTTCCGCTTCCCAAGCAGGTATTCGGCCATCCATGGCTTTTACAGGGCGACGGCAAGATGAGCAAATCCAAAGGCAATGTGCTTTATGCCGATACGCTGGTAGACTTTTTCGGAGTGGATGCCGTTCGCTATTTTGTTCTCCATGAGATGCCGTTTGAGAACGACGGAGTTATCTCCTGGGAACTTATGGTAGAGCGTATGAATTCCGATCTGGCAAACATCCTTGGAAATCTGGTGAACAGAACGATATCCATGAGCAATAAATACTTTGGAGGCGAAGTGGCGAATAAAGGAGCTGCGGGTGAGGCAGATGCAGACCTGAAGGCGACTGTTCTGGAAGCGGTGAAGCGGGTGGATGAGAAGATGGATAAGCTGCGTGTGGCGGATGCCATCACGGAAATCTTCGGAATCTTCAGAAGAAGCAATAAATATATCGATGAGACCATGCCCTGGACACTGGCTAAGGATGAGGCTCAGAAAGACCGCCTTGCCACGGTGCTTTATAATCTGACGGAGGCGATTACAATCGGAGCTTCCCTGCTATATTCGTTTATGCCGGAGACGGCAGAGAAGATTCTGGCGCAGTTAAATACGCAGAAGAGAACGCTGGAGGAGATGGGGACATTCGGCCTTTACCCTTCAGGCGGTAAAGTGACGGATAAACCTGAAATTCTTTTTGCACGTATGGACGTAAAAGAGGTTTTGGAAAAGGTAGAGGCCATGAGAGCTGCCGAAGAGGTACCGGCAGAGGAAGAGGCAAAAGAGGATGAGAATGTGATTGATCTGGAAGCAAAACCTGAGATCACATATGATGATTTTGCAAAGCTCCAGTTCCAGATAGGTGAAATTATTGCCTGCGAAGCCGTTCCGAAATCGAAGAAACTGTTATGCTCCCAGGTCAGGGTGGGCAGCCGGGTAAGACAGATATTAAGCGGTATCAAGGCAAACTACACACCGGAAGAGATGGTCGGGAAGAAGGTCATGGTTGTGACTAATTTAAAACCGGCTAAGCTGGCGGGAATGCTGTCGGAGGGAATGCTGCTCTGTGCAGAAGACAGCGAGGGTAATCTTGCACTGATGAGGCCGGAGAAGGATATGCCGTCCGGAGCCGAAATCTGTTAAGAAACCGGATATGGATTTTTGCAGGAATTGCAATCGGCTGGTGATTTGCCCCGCCCGGAGATATGGTTTCCGGACGGGGCCTTGCTCTATCCGGAAACTGGCCGGACAGGAGAGGAGACGGTTAAATGGCGGAGAAAAAGACAGCCCTTGAAAAGGAATGGGAATCGTTTCTGAGACGCGAGAAGAAATTGCTCAGAAAATATGGCAGAAGAAAAGAGCCTCTATTGGAAAGAAAATTGCAGAAAGCAGTTCCGGACGGCTTGAGCGAAAAACTGGAAGCCGCGTTTTACCGGGCCTTCTGCATGATTTTGGAAAATGGAACGGCGGCAATTGAGAAGACTTTTCCCAAAGACAGGCTGGAAGCGGAATATAAGACGAGGGAATATGCCGGAACGGTTTATCCGGTGAGAAAGAACCTGGCGGCGGGCCGGAAACTGGCGGCCAGGAATGCGGCTGCCGGGGTGGCTGGAGCCTGTGCAGAGGGGGCGGTGCTGGGCCTTCTGGGGATTGGCCTTCCCGATATTCCTATTTTTCTGGCCGCGCTGCTCAGAAGCCTGTATACCCAGTCCCTCCATTTTGGCGTGGATTATGGAAAGGCGGAAGAGCAGGTGTTTTTGCTGGAGCTTCTGGCCCTGTCTCTCTATAACGGAGACGATTTTATGGAGCGGGACGCCGAAATGAACCGAAAAATTTACCGCATGGCCTGTGAAGATGACAGTCAGACAAAGCGTGAAACGAATCTCAAACAGGCTGCGCTCAAAGCATCCGGCGCCCTGTCCGGGGAATTGCTGTACATGAAGTTTTTGCAGGGGATCCCGGTTGCCGGGTTAATCGGCGGCCTGTATGACGGCATTTATATGAAAAAGGTAACGGATTATGCGGCGGTCAAATTAGAAAGAAGGTATCTATTGGCAAAATCAGAGGCAGATCACAGATAGAAACAGTTACTATTCACGGCCCATATTCCGCGAGGTGTTTTCGTGCGTATTTTGCACGGAAATCCCGAGTTTTACGGCGCGAAACGGCGTTTTTTGCCGTTTCTGTGCATCGCGGAGCGTGTTACTGTTCGCGGAGCTGCGCTTTTTCAGTAGGGCCGTGAATAGTAACACGCTCCGCGATGCACAGAAACGGAAGAAAACCCCGATAATCGTTGTTTTTTAACGGAAGATTGGCTATAATGGTGCATGAATACAAAAACGGAGAAGAAAGCCGGAGGAAACAAATGATTTTTGATACACATGCCCACTATGACGATGAGGCATTTGACGAAGACAGAGAAGCATTGCTTGAGGGCCTCACAGAGCATGGGATCGAGGCCGTAGTAAATATAGGAAACGATATGCTCAGCACAGAGCATACACTGGAGCTTACAAAGCGTTATCCGCAGGTGTACGGCGCTGCCGGGGTGCATCCCAGCAGCAGTGCGGAGCTTGACGAGGAGAAATTCAGCCTTCTGCGGACAGCGGCCATGGATCCCCAGATTGTGGCAGTGGGTGAGACCGGTCTTGACTATTACTGGGACGAGCCGGACCGCGGGATACAGAAGTACTGGTTTGGCCGCCAGCTGGAGCTTGCCAGAGAGGTGAGAAGGCCAGTTGTCATCCACAGCAGGGATGCAGCCAAAGATACATTTGATATTATGAAGGAACACCGCGCGGAAGAGATTGGAGGGGTTATCCACTGTTTCTCTTATGGCAGGGATATGGCCAGAGAATTCCTGAACCTGGGATTCTACCTCGGAATCGGCGGGGTCCTTACGTTTGGCAATGCAAAAAAGCTGAAAGAGGTGGTGGAATACGCTCCGCTTGACCGTCTGGTCCTGGAGACCGATTGCCCCTATCTGGCGCCTGTTCCCAACAGGGGAAAGAGGAATTCGTCCTATAATCTTCCTTACGTAGCGGATGCAATGGCGGAAATTAAGGGCCTCAGCCGGGATGAGATTATCAGAGTGACGAACAGGAATGCCAAGCAGCTCTATCGTCTGGCTCCGGGAAAAGCAGAAAGGAACTGATATGCGCATAGATTTGGGAAATCCAAAGAACACGATAGAGATAATACAGAAGTACAATTTCGCTTTCCAGAAAAAGTTCGGACAGAACTTTCTCATCGATACACACGTTCTTTCCAAAATCATCACGGCTGCCGGGGTCACGAAGGACGACATGGTACTTGAGATAGGGCCGGGGATAGGAACGATGACACAGTATCTGGCAGAGAATGCGGGCAGAGTGGTGGCTGTTGAAATCGACAGCAATCTGATCCCGATTCTGGAAGAGACGCTGAAAGACTATGATAACATAACCGTCATAAACGAAGATATTCTCAAGCTTGACATAAATAAGCTGGCGCAGGAATATAACGGAGGAAGGCCGATCAAGGTGGTGGCCAATCTTCCCTATTATATTACCACCCCGATTATTATGGGACTTTTTGAGAGCGGGGTCCCCATCGATAATATTACCGTTATGGTGCAGAAGGAAGTGGCCGACCGGATGCAGGTGGGACCGGGAACAAAGGACTACGGTGCTCTCTCTCTGGCAGTCCAGTACTACGCCGAGCCGTATATAGTGGCGAATGTGCCCCCCAACTGTTTTATCCCGCGTCCGAATGTAGGCTCCGCGGTTATACGCCTGACGCGCCACAGGACGCCTCCGGTGGAGGTGGACGACAGGGAGCTGATGTTTAAGCTGATACGGGCATCTTTCAACCAGAGGCGCAAGACGCTGCTCAACGGTCTGAACAACTCACCGGAAATCAATATTTCGAAGGAGAAGATAGCGGAAGCGATTGAGGCGCTGGGAGTTTCGGCATCCGTCCGGGGAGAAGCTCTGACGCTCAAACAATTCGCAGAGCTTGCCAATCTGCTTTCTGTGGAGAAAACGGAAATATAAAATGGAACCGGAATCCGGAGAGCGCCTTTTTACAAAGAGGGCGGTTTTCGGATCCCGGCAAAAAGAGGTCCGGCAAATTAATCTGGAAATAAGATAAAAAATCCTTGACAACATAAAGAAAATCGAGTAAAATTATTTACGTTGCTGGTAACACCAGTACGGTGAGAGTCAGTTGATTTCTCAGGAGGCCCAGATAGCTCAGTTGGTAGAGCAGAGGACTGAAAATCCTCGTGTCACTGGTTCGATTCCGGTTCTGGGCATTTGAAACATAATTTAACAGATTACATTATGCGGGTGTAGTTCAATGGTAGAACACTAGCCTTCCAAGCTAGATACGTGGGTTCGATTCCCATCACCCGCTTTTTTGTTGCTTAAAACCCGGAAAACCAAGCGTAAAGAGGTTTTCCGGGTTTTTGCGTATCTTGCGCCTAATCGGCGGTCTGATTATTCCATATTGAGTGGCATACTCTGATAAACTTCTTGAAATGAGGGGGAAGAAACGTATCTTTATGATAAACAATATAAAAATACCGCTTTAATTCCATATCAGATATCGTACAATACCTTAAATTTTTCAGCTTCACATCATTAATAAATAATTTTTTAGCCATGATTGAATATGCTTTGCTGTTGTTTACTTCAAACTTAATCGAGTCTATATTCCGATATACTTCTTTCAACTGGAATTTATATCCCCTGGCCGCTAAGGCATGTTCGAAATATTCCCGGGTAGAATTGCCTTTCTCCCGCATGATTAATGGATGTTCCGACAGATCCTTTAGAGAAATTGAGGACCTGTTGCAGAATTCACTGTGTTCATTGTAAATAAACACAAAATCATCTTCAGCAATTTTACTGCATACTAAATACTCGTGATCAAAAATTTCTTCCGTCAGTACGAAATCGATTTCTCCGTTCAACAGTTTATTCTTAAGAATATAATTATCGTCTACAATCATCTTTGTTTTTACATCGGGACAATGATAATGATAATCAGACCAGATCTCATTCAGGATGCTGGAAATGGTGATAAGAGTGGTGCCGATACGGATCACTTTGCCAAGTGAATTTTTAATGGCTTCTTCCATTTCCGTATACAGGCCTATGATTTTTTTACTGTAATCAATGAATATTTTTCCCTGTTCCGTAATGACGAGTTTTTTGGACAGGCGTTCAAAAAGTTTTACATTATAAGCTTTTTCAATATCCAGTATCGTTTGGCTGACAGTGGACTGCGAAATGTACAGAGTTCTGCTTGCGGCGCTCATATTGTTGTATTTTGCAACCTCTAGCAATATTGTCATCTCTCTGATTGTCATTTAAGCCTCCCAACTATCGATTTTGCCTATGATGTTATCATATTTTACTGTTTTACCGAAAATATGTCAAGTGTTATAATCGAAAATATAAAACGGCCGGATTATAGATATTAATAAAAATAAAGGAGGAAGAGTATGCAAAATGCGCTTACAATATCTGGGAATAATTTGACATTGGATGATATTTACCAGGTAAGCCATAAGCACAGGCCTGTTGAAATCGAAGAGAAATCAATGGAACTGCTGGTTAACACCAGGAAACTGGTCTTTGAACTGTCCGGCAGGGGAGTGCCGATCTATGGCTGTAATTGTGGAGTCGGCTGGAATAAGGACAAAAATGTAACCAGTGAAATGATTATCCGGTTTAACAGTAATATGATGCATTCCCACGCCGTGGGAGTGGGACCTTATGCTCCGCAGGAGGATGTGAGGGCAGCCATGCTGATCCGCCTGAATACTGTTTTATTGGGGTGTACGGGTCTGAGCCCGGAGATTGCCGTGCTTTTAAAGGAGATGCTGAACCGTGAAATCCATCCGTTGATTCCGGAGCGCGGTTCGGTGGGAGAAGCAGATATCGTAAATCTTTCATTCCTGGGTCTGGCCCTGATGGGAGAAGGTCTTGTGAATTACAGGGGAAAGGAGATAAAAGCAAAGGATGCTTTTAAAGCGGAGGGAATTGAACCTGTAACATTAAGGGAGAAGGATGGTCTTGCAGTCATCAGCTCCAATGCATTTTCAGCCGGACAGGCAGCCAGCGTACTATTTGAAACCGAACTGCTGCTTAAGACGGCAGACATTATTGCCTGCATGTCGCTGGAGGGATTGAGCGGGAATGTTTCATCCCTGCGGGAGGGGGTACATAATAAACGCCGGTATAACCGTCAGACGGAAACTGCTGCAGACATGAGGAAGTATCTAAAAGGCAGTTATTTGTATGAACCGTGTTCCGGCCGTCCGCTCCAGGATCCGCTGTCCTACAGATGCGTTCCGCAGGTTCACGGAGCTGTCAGAACGGCTATGGATTACGCCGCCTCCAATTTGACCATCCAGTGTAACTCTTCGGATGACAACCCATGCCTGCTTTATGAAGAAGGCGATATTGCCTCCAATGGAAACTTTGATCCGCTCTGCTGGGTTTTGGGCATGCAGAATCTGGGAATCGCGCTCTGCCACATATCCAGGCTGTCCTGCCTTAGAACAATTAAGCTGGCAAGTCCCGGTTTTACGGGATTATCCCGGCACCTGACACCGGATGAAGGCACAATCGCCTTTTCCACCATTCAAAAAAGCTTTGCCAATCTGGATGCAGAGATACGCATGCTTGCAAATCCAGTAACAATGAACACGTATTCCCTCTCCGGTGACATGGAGGATATCAGTACCAATGCGCCTCTTGTCATGCAGAAAGATAAAAAAATTATAGATAACTTGTTTTACATTCTGGCAATAGAACTTTTGCATGCAGGACAGGCTATGAGCCTGAGAAATGCAGGGAACTGCGGAAAAGGAACCGGGGCCGGATATAAGGCACTCAGGCGTGTGGTTGATTTTTACGATTCGGATAACAGAATTCTTTCAATTGATATCGATAAGGCGTATACGCTTTTAAAATCGGGTGACTTTTTAAAATCGGTGTTAAATGGTTTGGAAGACTAAAACAGTAAGGGGAAAGGGGAATGAAACAATGACAGATGGAAAAGTCAAAACGGGAGCCAAACACATTTTGCTGAGAAAAGGGGTTTTTTATCCGACTTTCATATTTATGCTCTGCGCTGTAATTACCGGTATTTTTAAAAATGAATGGCTTCAGGCGGCATGTAAGAGTGTCTTCCGGTTTTCTCTGCTAAAGTTTGGCTGGCTCTATCAGATTGTCGCAATGGTTTGTCTGATTTCAGTTGCGGCAGTCACTTTTTCAAAAATAGGCAGCCGCAGAATCGGGGGCAAGGATGCGCGGCCGGAGCATTCTTTTAAATCATGGTTTGCAATGTCACTGACCGGAGGCATATCAGTGGGTATCGTTAACTGGGGAATCAATGAACCCATGGTTTATTTTGGAAATGTTTACGGCGAATTGGATGCGCTCGGAATACAGCCCGGAACATTGGAGGCGGCAAGATTTGCTATTGGGAGATGCTTTTATAACTGGACATTCGTACCTTATTCATTTTATGGAATAACGGGCCTGCTGATCGCCTGGTTGTTTTTTAATAAGAAAGAAAAATTTTCGGTTGTAGCAACCCTGAAACCTCTTTTTGGAGACAAGGTCTACAATAATACAATAGCCAGTATTATTGATTCTCTCTGCACCATAGGTATAGTCCTCGGCATGGCAACCGGACTGGGGACCGGACTTTCCTTTGTCCTCTCAGGATTTAAGGTTGTATATGGAATTGATACGAGCATTATCGTATGGATTATCCTGGGTACGGCAGTCACCGCCCTGTTTACCGGCGCGGCCTGGCTGGGAATTGACAAGGGAATAAAGAAGCTGGCTACATTTAACAGTAAAATATTCTATTTCCTGCTCATCATACTGTTTGCGACAGGACCTGTTGTTGATATCTGCAAAGCCCTGCCGATCGGCCTCGGCGAATGGCTGACAAATTTCTGGGTCTGGGGCCTTGATCCGGTTGATATCGGAGGGGAAGCTCTCACGGTCTGGTGGACATTGTTTGACTGGACGGTCTGGATTGCCTATGCGCCTGTAATGGGATTATTTCTGGCTAAGATATCTTATGGAAGGACAATCCGCGAGTTTATGATTATCAACTGGATATTACCTTCTGCTTTCGGCCTTGTATGGTTTTCCGTATGGGGGGGAACGGCCCTGAACTGGCAGATGAACGGTGTTGTGGATTTGGTCACAATTTTGAAGGAAAATAACGCTACCGCCGCCGTATGGGGATTTTTGCAGCATCTTCCATTCCGTATGGGAATCGTCCTGATACCGGTAGTAATGGTCACTTTGATTCTTTCGTTCTGTACCGCGGCAGATTCGATTACACATACGCTGGCATCCCTCTGTGTTTCACAGGAAAGAAACAACGATGAGGCTCCTGCTTCTCTGAAACTGGTATGGGGAGTGATCATAGGTTCCGTTTCAGTTATTATGGGAGCGCTTGCCGGAGGTGTGAGGGGCGTTGACGGCCTGAGGCAGCTTTCATCGGTGGGGGCGTTTATCGTACTGGGGGTTTTCATACTACAGCTTATATCATTTATTAAAACATTTTTTATGAGCGGTGAATTAAAGGAGTAAAGGATTTTAGAGAACAATCAGGAAGAAAGAGGAGCATATGGAAATTTTATATTTGAATTCTAAGGATATTGAGGAAATTAATCTTACCAACGATGAAATTATAAATGCGGTGGAAGACAGCTTAAAAGCACAGGGGGAAGGAAAAACCTCCATTGAGCCGCGGGTTCATATCCATCCAAATCCGGAATACCACGGACATTTTAATGTGCTGCGAGGCTATATTGAGCCTAAGCATGCGGTGGGAGTCAAGATTGTGGGTGACTATGTCTTTAACTATGAAAAAAATCTTCCTTCTGAAATGTCACTGCTGAACTTGTTTGACCCGGAAACGGGAGCGCCTTATGCCGTAATCGACGCAACTGCGATTACCACCATGAGGACAGGGGCAATAACCGCGGTTGGGGCTAAAAACCTTGCCAAAAAGAAGAATAAGATCCTGGGCCATTTAGGCTGCCGCGGAACGGCGTTCTGGAATGTTGTCCTGCTTGACCATCTCTATGATTTTGAAGAGATAAGAATAAACAGCAGAAGACGTGAATCAATGGAATCTTTCGCAAAGAGCCTGGAAGAACGGTTACACAAAAAGATAACGACTACGGAAAACAGCCGGGAATGCCTGGAGGGCGCTGATATTATGGTGGAGGCCACCCGCCTGATGGAACCTATGCCTCTGCTGAAGACGGAATGGATCCGGCCGGGAAATTTTGTAGTTCCTTACGGAACTATTTGCGCCAATGAGATAACCCTGACGGATGTCATGGATAAAATTGTTGTTGATGACTGGGGGCAGTGCAGGGAAGGCGGCAGGCTGGGAAGCCTCAGTCCGCATGTGAGAGCTGGCAAGCTGACCGGTGAAACGCTGTACGCGGAGCTGGGAGATATTGTGGCGGGAAGAAAAGCAGGAAGGGAAAGTGATGAAGAAAAAATCCTGTTTTGGCACAGAGGTCTTTCCATCAACGATATCGCGCTGGGACAGCTTTACTATGAGAAAGCGCTCGCTTCGAATATCGGAACAAAGCTGTTTTACAGATAAAAACTAAAAGACCCGTCCGGAACGTAACAGTCCCGGACGGGTCTTTAGTGATGGCGGCGGCCTGTGCGCAGAGCGTGCAGGTTAACGTTGCCTGAAAAATCCTATTTTGCAAAATCTTCCTTCCTGAACAGGGAGCGGAGCAAAACTATCCAGCCCCAGGAGAGGGAAAAGGACGGCATGCAGGCCAGCAGGACTGCCTTTACAGGAGGAATGGCCGAAAAGCAGATGGGACCGAAAAAAATAACGAAAGTGGCTACCAGCATGACCAGCAGTGTGATTTTTTCTTTTCTGGTATTTGGGGGAGTAAGAAAAATTTTTGTTAAATCCATTTCCACCTGTCTTTTTTCCATGCTTTTCATCTGCACATTTCTCCTTTTTTAATTGATAGATAGTTATATATAACGATTTGATAGTATGAATCAGTTTAACGTACCCGTTATGGATTCGACAATCCGGATCAGGTGTCCGGAATGAATCAGTTCCCTGAGGTATTCGATGTAAGGATGGAGGAACATATCCTGTTCCATGATGGGGACATGTCTGCCGATTTCCTTCATAACAGCTTCAGTGGCTGCACTCCTTTTAACGTCGGTATCCAGGAACTGCTGCGTCTCATAGGCGGAAAGCAGCTCGATGGCCAGGATATACTCCAGCTTTTCGGCTGCAGAGCCCGCTTTTTTGCAGGCGTTGTATCCCATAGCCACATAGTCCTCCTGGTTTCCGCAGGTAGGCGTGTTGTCGATGGTTGCGGGGGTAGCCAGAATCCGCATCTCATTCAGCAGGCCGGCCTGCGTATACTGAGGGATCATCAGGCCCGAATTAAGGCCCGGCGTCTTGATGCAGAACCACGGATTTCCGGACAGGCTTTCGTCAATCAGACGGTTATTTCTGCGCTCCGACATCTTGGCAAGGGCAGCGGCGGCAATGCAGGCGCTGTCCATTTCGATTCCCACATAGGAGGAGTCCGCATTGCAGGCTGAGATGACATCCTCATTGCCCTGTCCGGGCCAGATGATTGGATTGTCACAGCAGGAATTCATCTCAATCTCAATGACTTCCTTTGCATCCTTCAGTGTTTTTTTAGAAGCGCCGTGAAGCTGCGGAATGCAGCGCAGGGACAGGGCGTCCTGTACGCGGCTGCCTTTATATTTTTCGATAATACCGGAGCCGTTTAAAATCGTTCTCACATTTTCTGCTGTTTTAGCCTGTTCACTGTGGGGGCGGACAGACATAACACGTTCGTCGAAGGCGTTCATCACGCCTTTGCATGCCTCCAGTGTGGCGGAGCCGATGATGTCGGCTGCTTTGGCCGCGTTTAGCAGGTCGTAAATCGCCAGGGCAGCCATAGCGGTGGGGGAGGTGGTTCCCGATACAAGGGCAAGCCCCTCCTTGGAGCTTAGCTCTAACGGTCTCATTCCCGCTCTCTTAAGCGCCTCGCCGCCCTCCAGCAGTTCACCTTCATACCAGGCCTTACCCCTGCCAAGCAGCACAAGGGCCATATGGGCTTCCGGCGCCAGATATCCGACGCTTCCGTCTCCCGGTGTCCAGGGGGTGATGCCTTTATTCAAAAAGTCTTTATAATATTCTAAAATGGTCAGGCGGACTCCGGAATAACCCTGGCCCAGATTTTGGAGCACCATAAGCATGATTCCCCTGACCCGCTCAATAGACAACGGTTCCCCGACGGATACGGAGTGTGAGAGGATGATGTTCTCCTGGAGTTTGGCCGTTTCATCTTTACCGATTGCTTTGGTGCAGAGAGCGCCGAAACCGGTGGTGACTCCATACATGACTTTCTCTTCGGAAACCCATTGTTCTACCAGTTCCCGGGATTTTTCCACTCGTCTGCAATATTCATCCGAGAATTCAACGGCTGCGCCATATCTGGCAACTGCAATGAAATCGTCCAGTGTGATAGGAGCGCCTAACACGATATTTTTTATATTGTTGGCTGTATTTATACTATTTTCCATATTGATTTGATTTTACCTTCATAGAAAGTTACTCTGTCTGCGTGTTACTCTGCCCGGATATTACGTCAGGCTTCCCCGGTTTTGGCAGTTCCGGCCTGAATGTTTTTATCCGTATATTCGGCGCATTCTTCAATGTCCTTTTTCGTCTGCGGGTCAAAGAAGAACACTTTGATGGAAGCGATTACCTGGAGGATAAAGATAGCCAGTACGACGAAACCGCCGCAGGCCGCCAGGTATTTAACTCCGTCCACACCCTGGGAACCGCCGCCGAATGCAACCATGATGCAGGCGATGAGTCCGATGGAGACACCCCAGACTACTTTCTGCCAGAGAGCCGGCTCTTCATCGTGGCGGGCGCCTTCCGTACAGAGGGCCGCAATCGTGGTTGACATGGTATCGGCCGTTGTTGAGAACGCGGCTATCAAGGTGATGATGATAACAGGAATCAGGATTGCTCCCAACGGTACATGCTTTAAGAACTCCCAGATGCCGGATACGGCTCCGCCTTCATTGATGGCAGCGATGATATCGGCTTTGCCGCTGATCTGCCAGTCAAGAGCTGTGCTGCCCCATACGGAGAACCATACGAAACCGAAAGATGCCGGGAGAATCCAGTTGATAATCAGGAACTGCCGGATTGTTCTGCCATAGGCAATGATTGCAAAGAAGATACCCATTAAAGGAGCATAAGCGATCCAGATTGCCCAGTCATACATCGTCCACCAGGTAACAAGCGCTTCTCCGCCTACTGTGTAAGGGTCGAATCCCCACATCCAGAAGCGGTCGAGCCAGTAGCCGAGTCCTACATTTGCCATGTTGAGGATGTAAACGGTCGGCCCGATGATGAAGAGAAGGATTAAAAGCACATAGAAAATTTTTGATGTCATGCCTGCCAGCCACTTGATGCCTTTATCAATACCGGCTACGGATGCTGCCGTGAAAGTTACTGTGATGATTGCCGTAAGGATGAACCATACGACAGGACCCTGCGCGATGCCGTAGGCTGCGGAAAGTCCCGTACCAATCAGTGCAAGTCCTGCGCCGAGGGAGGCTGCCAGACCGAGTGCAATTGCCAGTACGGATAATACGTCAACCAGCGCTTTCCAGAAGCCCTTCGTCACCTTCTCGCCAAACAGCGGTGTCAGTGAAGCGGAAACGGATAATTCCTGTTTGCGGTTGAAATACATGTAGGCGATGATAACGCCGGAAAGTGCATACATGGCATAAGGAATAACGGTCCAGTTATAGAAGCTGCGGCCCATTGCGAAATAGGCTGCCTCATTGGAATAGGCCTGAACTCCGTAGCCGTCCAGTTCCCCGTATACATTGCCGAAATAAATCAGAACCTCATTAACGCCGTACGTAATCAGTCCGGTTGCAATACCTCCCGTCAGGGTCATGGCAAACCAGGAGCCGAATGAATACTTTGCTTTTGCCTCAGGTCCGCCCAGCTTAATCGTACCGATTTTTGAAAAGCACAGAAGACTTACCAGAATCAGAGTTACAACTGCAATTACCTGATAGAGCCAGCCGAAGTTACCCAGAGACCATGTGAAAATTGCCTTGGTGACTTCAGTGAGCCATGCATTGTTCACGATACCGAGAATGGCGGCCCCGCCTACGATTAAAAAGCAGGGAATAAATACGCTCCACCGGATCGGCTTAGAATTTGAATTTTTTTCACTCATGTTTTTTGTTGTATAGAGTTTCCCCCATGGAACTCCATACTCTCCTTTCCGTTTTTCTGATATTATATAAAGCAAAAACCGTGCCAACTTTTTTTGTTTTTGCCGGAGTGGTAAAAAATATATTATAGTAATACACAATTTTCGTTGTATTTAACAGTATTTTGAAAGAAATTAAAAAATAAACAAATTTGCGGCTGTCTGCTTTGGAAAAAAACAGAGTGACATATGGAAGCGTTTTCTGTAAAGAATGAGTCGATTTGCGCCAAACTATTTTGCTTTATGCCAAATGATTTGGCATCTAAACTTGACGGAAGAATCTTTTTTGTGGTACTATGTTTCGTAAAAGATACGTGCTGAGATGAGGGAACGGGATGAAAATTTATGATTTTTACTTTGTACTGGACAAAAATCAGGTGATGCTGAGAACGGAATGGGGGAATCCCCGGTCGGAGGATATGTACCGGCTGCTGTTTTCAAACTGGATACTGAGGGGTGAAAAACCTTCGGGTGTATTTCCGATGGCGGACGAGGACCAGGATGGGGAGCTGTTCTGGGATGAAGATCATTTTACTTTTGAAAAGATAAAGGTGTCAAAGGAGAGATATTACCTCTTTTTCAAAAAAAGGAATGATCAGGAGTATCTGTTTGCCAAGACGCTGGATCATATTTCAGACGGGATCCAGATTTATGATAAGAACGCCTGTGCCGTATTCTTTAATAAAGCCAGCCGGGAAATTGCCCATATACCTTCGGATGTCTCCATTGAGGGAAGATATCTGCTGGACATGTATAATCTGGATGAAAATATAAGCACGATTATGACATGCCTCCGGACCCAGTCTCCGGTAATCAACAGGGTGGATCATTATAAGTCCAGTGACGGGATATCGATTGCCACGGCGAACACGGCCTATCCGATCCGGAAAGGAAAGGAGATTTTAGGCTCCGTTGTATTTGAGCAGACCAGCGATATTGTGAAGAGATATAATAAAAAGATGCAGGAGATTGAACAGGCGCTGAAGCTCTATGAGGAGCATTCCCATTATACACGGTTTACAGGATACACCTTTGAACATATAATCGGCCATGGAGTAAAATTAAAAGAGGCGGTCGGCATAGCCAGAAAGGTGGCGTCCCAGAACAGCTCGATTCTTCTGGTGGGGGAGACCGGAACAGGCAAGGAAATTTTCGCGCAGAGTATTCACCGGGCCAGCGGCCGTAAGGATAAAAGGTTCGTCGCCCTCAATTGTGCGGCCATTCCCGATTCCCTGATTGAGAGCCTTCTCTTCGGCACGCAAAAGGGAAGTTTCACTGGCAGCGAGAATAAGCCGGGTTACTTTGAGGAGGCCGAAGGCGGAACGCTCTTTCTGGATGAGCTGAATTCCATGAGCCTGAGTATGCAGTCCAAGATACTCAGAGCGATCCAGGAAAATACATTCCGCAGAGTGGGAGGACAGAAGGACATAAGAATGGATGTACGTATTATTTCCTCCTGCAATGAAGATCCCTTCCGTGCAATTGCTGATAATCAGTTCCGCAAGGATCTGTTTTACCGGTTATCGACGGTGATGATAGAACTGCCGCCTCTCAGGGAGCATAAGGAGGACTTGGAGGAGCTGATCCGTTACAGGCTGGACGCCACGGCCTTTCAATACGTTCACTCGTTTTCCGGAATTTCTCCCGAGGTTATGGAAATCTTCCGGTCCTATTCATGGCCGGGCAATGTCAGGGAACTGTTCCATGTGCTGGATTACGCCCAGAATGTGGCGGACGGAGAGACGCTCCGGCGGGAGCACCTTCCAGGCTATCTGAGAAAATTCGGTGAGGAGAGCCGGGGTGTGCAGACTTTCCAGCCGGCAGGGGAAGACAAAGCTTCGGGGTTTATGCCGGGAGTGGAGCTTCAGAGTATCATGGATGCTTATGAACACAAGGTTCTGCAGAAGGCGCTGGAGCATTATGGATATAATATCACGAAGACGGCGGACGCGCTGGGGTTGAGGCGGCAGAGCCTGCAGTACCGGATTAAGAAGTATGGAATTATAATATAAGGGGCGCCGGACCGGAATAAAAAATAAAAAAATTGCAAAAAAGTGCTTGCCATTGAGCGTGAATTATGATAGAATACTTCTCGTTGACAGGTTTGTTAATTGAACCTGAGAGACATATAATATTATGCGCGAGTGGCTCAGTGGTGGAGTATCGCCTTGCCAAGGCGAGGGTCGCGGGTTCGAATCCCGTCTCGCGCTCTTATAAAAGAAAGTATCATGCGGTTTCCTTTCGGAAGCCGTATTTTTTTGTGCAGAAAGTCTACCCATACATCCTGATTAATCCCAAATAGCATATATCTGAAACAACAGATGAAAATTTTGTAAAAATTTGCGCTTTTCTGAATTTTTGAAATAAATAAACATTTTTGTATATACATCCAATTATTTCCTATATACCCTCTTGATTTATGTTGATACAATATGAATGTCGTAATAATATCGGTATAATTCACCGTCATTATGACTGAAGCGGCGAGCGTTTTTTTACATATGGCCGCAGGTGTAAGACGGAGTGGATTATTAACCGAAGAAATGTGGAGGGGATTTATATGAAGAAACGGAAAGCGACGCTTTGTCTTGCTCTGGCCGCTGTGTTTGGCATTTCATCAGTGGCGGGGTGTTCAAAGACTCCGAATAACAGTGGGCAGGATGAAAAGGCTGCCGAAAGCCAGGCAGGCAGCGCTGTAGGGGGAGCAGACGGCTCCGGAGACGGTTCGGGAAGCTCCGGCGAATCAACCGCCATCAAAGAAGCGGGGCCAGATCCTAATGCGTCCGTATTTGCAGGAGAGGAATGGTTTGATCAGAGGGGAACGTTTGAGGTGAACCGGGAAAAGGCTCATACCAGCTTTATTTCCTTTGCATCTGAGGAAGATGCCAGGGTAAGGGAGAAGGAGAAGTCACCTTTTTACCAGTCTTTAAACGGAATTTGGAAGTTCCAACTGGTTGACAGCCCTCATCAGAGGAACACAGAATTTTACAGGACGGACTACGATGTCAGCGGATGGGACAATATCGATGTACCTTCCAACTGGCAGACGGAAGGTTTTGATTATCCGAAATACACAGATACCAGGCTGCCTTGGGAAGGAGTGGAAATTCCGGAACTGGGCGTGTCCCCGACTTTGTATAACCCGGTAGGCTCCTACCGCAGGGACTTTAAAACGCCTGAGAACTGGGACGGCAAGGAGGTTTTTGTCTCCTTCCAGGGAGTGGAATCCGCTTTTTATGTATGGGTGAACGGTGAATATGCAGGCTACAGTGAGGACAGCTACACAGCCGCAGAATTTAACATCAGCCCGTATTTAAATGCAGCCGGTGAAAATAACACGATTGCGGTGCAGGTATACCGCTGGTCTGACGGAAGTTATCTGGAGGATCAGGATTTTATTCGCTTAAGCGGTATTTTCAGAGATGTATTTTTATACAGCAAAGACCGCGGCGCTTCCATTTTTGACTTTAATTACACCACGGATCTGGATGACAGCTACGTGGATGCAGTGATGAATATTGAGGCGGTGCTGCGCCGTTTCGACGAGTCTGCCGGGGGCGGACATACTTTGGAAACTGCGCTGCTTGATAAGGACGGGAAAGAGGTGTTCAGGAAAACGCTTCCTGTCACATTTGATGGAGAGGAGGCAGTGATCTCTGAACAGGTTTCCGTAAGCAATCCTGCAAAATGGTCGGCGGAGGAACCAAATCTTTATCAGATGGTGCTGACTTTAAAGGACAGCGGCGGCTCAATTCTGGAAAGCGCCGGCTGCAACGTGGGATTCCGGGAGGTTTCCATTATCAATAACGGGACTAACCAGGCTCAGGTCGTGATTAACGGTCAGCCAATCATGTTCAAGGGAGTTAACCGCCATGAGACGGAACCGCAGGGGGGAAGGCATATCACGGAGGAAAGCATGATTCAGGATATTCTTCTGATGAAACAGCACAATATTAATTCCGTGAGAAATTCCCATTACCCCAACGAGCCAAGGTGGTATGAGCTGTGCGACGAATATGGCCTTTATATGATTGACGAGGCCAATATTGAGTCCCACGGGCTGAATGATTATATACCCCAGAGCGATCCGGAGTGGATGAAAGCATGCCGGGACAGGATGACCAGCACCATTGAGCGCAGTAAGACACACCCAAGCATTCTTTTGTGGTCCCTGGGAAATGAATCCTATAACGGTGATACCTGGGCTGATTTGGGACGTCTCTGCAAGGAACTGGATCCGTCACGTCTGGTACATTACGAGGGGGACCGGGATATACCGGAGGTTGACGTCTGGTCCCGTATGTACCGCCGCGTTAACAAGCCGGATGTGATGGACAAGACTGCCAACCCCCTGGTCTGGTGGGGCAATTACGGTACCAAGCCGGCTCTCCAGTGCGAATATGCCCACGCAATGGGCAACGGCATTGGAAACTTGAAAGAATACTGGGATATTTATGAGAAATATCCGATTTTACAGGGCGGTTTTATCTGGGACTGGGTGGATCAGACCGTGGAGATGCCGGTTCCGGCGGAAAAACGCCTTAAGAATGACGCGGGAGATTTGGCAATTACTTTAAAAGGCAGCCTGGAGGATGGCGGAAATGAAGGAAAGGCAATGAAGGGCTATGCTGTCTGCTACAATGACAAAGCGCTGGCCTTTTCCGGAAAGATGCCGTTTACCCTGGAGGCATATGTATATCCTGAGGATACGGTGGCTTCAACACCAATTATCACCAAAGGAAATGATGAGTGGAAGTGTACCGAATCCTACGGCTTACAGAGAAAAGTATTCTTTAATCAGGAGACAGGAGATCCGGTGGAGGATTATCTTGAATTTTATATCTACAACACAGAGTGGAACGAAGACGACGGTGTTTATACCAAGGTATCGGCCTCCATTCCCACACCTGATAACTGGGCCGGACAGTGGCACCGGATTGCGGGAACATTTGACGGAGAGAACCTGAAGCTGTACCTGGACGGAAAAGAGGTTGCCGCGGCGAAGGATTCCCACGGAATCGCCAGGGGAGGCAATGCGGTCGGCATCGGCGCGGATGTAACCTATGACGCACAGAATCCAAACGTTCCGCCGGTCTTTAAAGGATTGATTGACAATGTACGTATCTACAATAAGGCGCTGACGCCGGATGAGATTAAAAAAACCTCCCGCAAACCGGATGAGAACGCACTTGTATGGCTGGATTTTGAAGGGGCGGAGGATGTGACATATCCGCAGCCGACTTATTACAGCTTCGGCGGTGACTGGCAGGATATACCCGCAGGGAACCCTAATAATAAGAACTTCTGTGCTAACGGGCTTGTATCAGCTGACCGTACAGTACAGCCTGAGTTAGTGGAAGTAAAAAAACTGTATCAGAATATCGGTCTGGAAAACGGCGATGTGATGAACGGTAAAATACTCACAAAGAATAAATATTTATTTACAAACCTTAACCGGTTTAATGGGTCCTGGGAGCTGATAGAGGACGGAAAAGTAATACAATCCGGTATATTTGCGCCGGAGGAACTGAATATTGCTCCTTTGGAGGAAGGGATTCTTACCGCAGCCTTTACAACGCCTGAGTTCAAACCGGGGGCTGAATATTTCCTCAATGTAAGCTTTATCCTGAAGGAAGACACCTCTTGGGCAAAGGCAGGACATGAGGTTGCAAAGGAACAATTTTATCTGCCATTTAACGTACCGAAGGCTGATGCGTCGGAAGCGGAAATGGATCCGCTGACTGTGGAAGAGGCAGATGCTGCGGTCAATGTGGAAGGAAAAGACTTTGACCTGGTATTTAACAAGAAAACGGGCACCATAGATTCCTTCCGGTTTAACGGAATTGATTTGATAAAGAACGGCCCTGTTCCCAACTTCTGGCGCGCGCCTACGGACAGTGACCTGGGCTTTTATTCTCAGTTGGAGATGGCCGACTGGCGCTATGCAGGTTAAGACAGGACAGTGACGGACGTGACAGTGAAAAAAGAAACGGATCGTGTGACATTTACAGTGAGCGCAGAGCTTCCTACACGCACCACCTCCGGATACAATCAGGTATATACGGTATACGGAACAGGCGATGTGGAAATTACCAGCACATTAAAGCCAGGAAGCGCGGACCTGCCAATGATACCTGAAATAGGAAACATGCTGACGATTCCGAAAGATTTTTCCAATATTACCTGGTACGGACGAGGACCGGAAGAAAATTATATTGATCGTCAGACCGGTTACGGAGTTGGAGTCTACCGTAAGAATGTAGACGAATTCTTCATTGATTATATTAAGCCGCAGGAAACAGGGAACCGCACGGATGTCAGATGGGTGAGCCTGACCAATGATCAGGGCGCCGGGCTTCTGGTGAAGGCGGCAAAACCAATAGAATTTAATACTCTTACCTATACGCCGGAACAGCTTACCAATGCCCTTCATTCCTATATGCTGCCGGAAGGCCAGGATATTACACTGCGCATCAACATGCGTCAGATGGGGCTGGGAGGCGACAACTCCTGGGGAGCAAAGCCGCTGACTAAATATCTGAATCCCTCGGATCAGAATTATCAGTACACATATACGTTAAAGCCTGTTAAGACGGACAATGCGGATGAACTCATGAATGATTACCGCACACCGATTAAGTAGAAGCGACAGGCGGTATCTGCACCCGGGGCGTGTACGCTGCTGCGTAAATTTCAGCCGGAAATTTTGTGATATTACTGAAGTTGTAATAAAATAGTCGTAAAATATTAATTAAAAGGTAAATATAGTCAATTGTCTGACAGATGAAAAAATGCTATACTGTTGCTATGCTTATTCGGTAAAAGAAGGGCTGTACGGCAATAGCCGTTTAAAAGTGAGGAAAAAGGAGAAAAACAATGAAAAAGATGATCAAGACAGCAGCAGTCATCATGTCAACCATTATGGTATTTTCCATGACAGCATGCGCAAAGAAAGCAGATCCGAAAGAGGTATTTGACGCAGCAGTTAAGAAAAACTCGGAGCTGACATCCTTGGATATGGATACGACAATGAAAATGACCATGACCCAGGGCGAGGAGACCATGGACATCACGGTTGATATGAACATGAAGATGAGCAACATGAATGAGGACTCCATGCAGTACCTTGCCGACACAAAAACTTCTCTGATGGGCCAGAGCATGGATGCCAGGATTTTCTATAAAGACGGATATTATTACATGGACGGAATGGGCCAGAAGATTAAATATCCGATGGATTTGACCGAATTGATGGAATCTGTTAAACAGAGCACCGAGAGTACAAACCTGCAGTCCGAGCAGATGAAAGAGATTACCATGGCAAAAGAGGGGGACAGCACAATCCTTACTTTTACCGCTGACCCGGAAAAAATGAATGCTTATTTATCGGAAGTTATGGGCAGCATGAGCGGAATGGGCACAATGGACGGTATGGAGATGACCTTCAAAGAGGCCAGCGGAACCTATACTGTAAACAAAGACGGATTCTACACAGACATGACAATGAAGATGAGTGTGGATATGGCAATGGAAGGCGAGTCTATTTCCATGGTCCTGGATTTAACCGGTAAAGTGAATAACCCGGGACAGGATGTGACGGTAGAGCTTCCCGACACAGAAGGATATACCGAAGTGGAGATGCCGGCAGCCCAGTAACAGGCTGAAACGGCTGAAGCAGTCCAGACAATGTAATAAATCCCGTACGGCCTTTTATTCAGGCTGTACGGGATTTTTTGCCCCGGTTAATCGTTAATACCGGCCCTGTATGCGGAAAGTTCCTCCTGATAGGCAGCCGTCTTATGGTAACCGTAACGTTATGATTTTAGCATGCAGGCTGATAATCGGCAACCAGTTTCCCGGTGAGATGTATACAAAAAACAAAGTACTTAAAAAAGAACTTGTGTTATGGCGGAAGGTGAGTGTAAGATTGGGATGGAACATATTTACAAATTTTTAACATTTATTATTTTATTACTTTTAAGGGGAGTTTTATTAGTATGAAAGAACTGAAACCACAATTGTTTCTATCCATGAAGGAGTATTCCGGAAAACAGCTGGCGGGGGATTTGACAGCGGGTGTTATAGTTGCCATCATTGCCCTTCCGCTGTCGATTGCTCTGGCGCTGGCCTCCGGTGTGACACCGGAACAGGGGCTCTATACGGCTATTATCGCCGGTTTCATTATTTCCTTTTTCGGCGGCAGCAAAGTACAGATCGCAGGCCCGACAGCCGCATTTGCCTCAATCGTGGCGGGTATTGTGGCCCGGAACGGAATGGACGGGCTGATTATTGCTACCGTACTGGCCGGAATTATCCTGGTTGCCATGGGACTTCTGCATCTTGGAAGCATGATTAAGTTTATTCCTTTTACAATTACCACCGGCTTTACGGCCGGGATTGCCGTGACTATCGTGATTGGGCAGATTAAAGATTTTATGGGGCTGGCCTTTGAAAAGGCGCCTGTGGAAACGATGGAGAAACTGGAGCAGGTAATTACCTGTTTCGGGACGCTGAACGTCCAGGCGCTGGCAGTGGGGCTGATATCGCTCGCGATTCTTATCATATGGCCCAGATTCTTTAAGAAGATACCGCCGTCCCTGATTGCCGTTCTTGTGTCGGCCGTGCTGGTAAAGGCGGCAGGGCTGAATGTCAATACGATAGGGGATTTATATACGATTTCTTCCTCCCTCCCGGCTTTTCACCTGCCGGAGGTATCCTATGAACTGGTAAAAACCGTTTTGCCGGATGCATTTACCATCGCAATTCTGGCGGCGATTGAATCATTACTCTCCTGCGTGGTAGCCGACGGTATGATCGGCAGCAGGCATAATTCCAATATGGAGCTGGTTGCGCAGGGGCTGGGCAATGTGGGTTCTGCGCTGTTTGGCGGTATTCCGGCGACAGGGGCAATTGCCAGAACCGCGGCCAATATCAGGAATGGAGGAACCTCCCCTGTAGCCGGAATGGTCCATGCCGTCGTCCTTCTTCTGACGCTGCTGCTTTTGATGCCTTATGCGGCCTTGATTCCAATGCCGGCCATTGCGGCAATCCTGTTTATGGTGGCTTATAACATGAGCGGATGGCGCACGTTCGCAGAGATTATGAAGACATCACCGAAAAGTGATGTGACCGTACTGGTACTGACCTTTTCGTTAACCGTTATCTTTGATCTGGTTGTGGCTATCGCAGTGGGGCTGATTCTGGCTTCCCTGCTCTTCCTGAGCCGGATGGCTGATGTGGCGGATGTGCAGGAATGGGATTATCTGGACGATTATGAAGAGGGCAAGGACAACAGGAACCTGAAGCCGGTTCCCAGCCATACAACGGTATTTGAAATTACCGGACCAATGTTTTTTGCTGCCGCCGACAAGATTCTGGAAGTGCCTTTTCATGAAGAAAAGAAGGTGATGATCCTGAGAATGAGAAGTGTTCCGGCTATGGATATCACTGCGCTGAACAGCCTGAGAAAACTAAACAGTGTCTGCAGGGAGAAGGGAATCCGGCTGATGCTTTCACATGTCAATGAACAACCGATGAGGGTTATGAGGAAGGCCGGCTTCTGTCATGAGGCAGGGGAAGAAAATTTCTTTGGCTGTATTGACGAAGCGCTGGCAGAAGCGGAAAAGACGGCCGTATAAGGGTACGGCCGATAAATGAATACATGATAACACGGCAGAAAGCCAAAGTCAGCAGCATGAGTGATGACTTTGTCTTTTTTGCCGTCTCTGAAAAACTATTCCAATTGTACTTTTTTTAACGGGACAGATAAGCATAATATTGATGACGAATAAGGGTAAAACCTTTAATTATCAAGGCCTGACAGAGACAGCCGGAGCTGATTCGGTTATCTGAGGGATAAAGAAACGGATATAAGAACGAAATATTGTCAGAAATCTAACAAAATACTGTGCATTTGCTAAGAATACAGGGCGTGATGGAGGGTGTTTTCATCCTGATAAGATTATAATAAAAAGTTTTCAAATATCTTGACAAGGATTTTACAAAATGATAATATTTTTCTAAAGAGAATAACATATCTTGTAATGTTATATAATGAGCTGGCGCGGTGAAACAGCCATTTTTTATGCATCTACATATTATATAATGATACATAATAACATGCTAAATATTATACGCATTAAGCGCATATGCAAACAGGGCTGCTGAATCTGGCGGAAGAAACAGAGAGTAAAGAGAAGAGAGTGTGAGCGGATGGGAGAAGTTTTACTGAAAGTAGAGAATCTTAAGATGGTATTCCAGAATAAGAAGTCCTCATTTGCTGCGGTGGAGGGACTCAGTTTCACTGTTGAACAGGGAAAAACCCTCGGAATCGTAGGCGAGAGCGGGAGCGGAAAGACGATGGCGTCTCTCTCCGTACTGCGGCTGCTTCCGAATCAGGGAAGGGTGGCGGAAGGTGAGATTACGTTTAAGGGAAAAAATCTTCTGAAGCTGAGTGAAAAGGAGATGCAGGAATTAAGAGGCAACGAAATGTCGATGATTTTCCAGGATCCCGTCATGTCCCTGGATCAGATTTATACGGTCGGGGATCAGATTATTGAGGCGATTCTGACTCATGAGAAAATGCCGAAGGCCGATGCCAAAAAGAGGGCGTTATCCCTGCTTGGCGATGTGGGAATTCCCCATCCGGAACGCGTGTACCGCTCCTATCCCTTTGAGCTGTCGGGCGGTATGTGCCAGAGGGTCATGATAGCCATTGCGCTGAGCTGCAATCCGAAGCTGTTGTTTGCGGACGAGCCCACGACGGCCCTGGATGTGACGGTGCAGGCCCAGATTATGGAGCTGCTCAAGAAGATTCAGAAAGAATATAATATGGGGGTTGTCCTGATTACGCATGATTTGGGAGTTGTGACGGATGTGGCTGACGATATCGTGGTTATGTATGCGGGAAAATCGATGGAGATTGCACCAAAGGATACGATTTTTAATTCACCGTGCCATCCTTATACCCACGGGCTGATCCGATCCATCCCACAGCTCGATACAAAGGCGGAACGGCTCTACAGCATTCAGGGAACGGTTCCCGACATCAGGAATTTTCCTCCGGGCTGCCGTTTCTGTACGCGGTGTCCCTTTGTTCTTCCCGTATGCAAAGAGAAGGAGCCGCCGTTTGTAAAGCTAAATGAGAAACATTTCGTCAGATGCCACAGGGCGGAGGAAATTGCGAAGGGAGGCCTGATTGATGAGTGAAGTAATTCTGAAAGTGGATCATCTTAAAAAGTACTTCCCTGTCAAGGCAAAGATGTTTTCCGGTAGCAAAGGTACGGTCCATGCGGTGGATGACGTAAGCTTTGAGATAAGAAAAGGTGAGACATTCGGCCTGGTAGGGGAATCCGGCTGCGGCAAAAGCACCCTGTCCAGGACAATTTTAAACCTGGTGCCTGCCGATGGGGGAACCATAATATTCAATGGAGAAGATATCACGAACCTGAAGGGAAAGAAAATGGAAAAAATCCGCCGTAAGATGAGGATGATTTTCCAGAAGCCGTATGGCTCTCTGAACCCGAGGGAAAAGGTGAAGGAGATAATCGGGGCGCCTCTTAAAATCCATCATACGGTGCCGGAAAGCGGGCTGGAGGATGAGGTACTCAGGCTGATGGATATGGTAGGCTTGAACCGGGAGTGGCTAAACCGCTACCCCCACGAGTTTTCGGGAGGCCAGAGGCAGAGAATCGGAATTGCCAGGGCGCTGGCAGGAAACCCGGAGTTAATAATCTGCGATGAGCCGGTGTCGGCTCTGGATGTATCAATCCAGTCACAGGTTCTCAACCTTCTGAAGGATCTTCAGAAAGATTTTAAACTGACGTATCTGTTTATTTCACATAATTTATCCGTTGTGAAATTCATGGCGGACAGAATAGCGGTAATGTATCTCGGTGTGATCGTGGAGCTGGCCGACAGCGGGGAAATCTATGAAAATGCGTCCCATCCTTATACAAAAGCGCTTCTGTCTGCGATTCCGGAAGCAAAGACGACGCAGAAGAAAGAACGGATTATATTAAACGGCGATATACCAAGTCCGGTAAACCCTCCGGCCGGCTGCCGGTTCTGCACACGGTGTCCTTTTGCACAGGATCGCTGCCGGACGGAGAGGCCGGAGCTTGCGGAAATAAGGCCGGGTCATTTTGCCGCCTGCTTCCTGGCCGGGAAAGGGGGCAGCTGATATGGTGAAATTTATAGCAAAAAGACTTGCAATCTCAGTGGTATTACTCTTCATTGTGACAACTTTGGTATTCGCATTTGTACATATGATGCCCGGCGATCCGGTCCTTACGATGCTGGGCGTCGACAGCAACCCTGACCCGGTCACGGTGGAAAAGATCCGCACGGAGCTGGGACTGGATCAGCCGATTCTGGTACAGTATGGCAATTATCTGAAAGGAATTGTAAAGCTGGATCTGGGGAAATCCTATTCCGAGAAGATTCCGGTGGTACAGGCGATTGCATCACGTTTCCCGAGGACGCTGGAGCTGGCCTTCGTGTCCCTGGTGCTTGCCTGTCTGGCGGGGATTCCCCTGGGGATTATCGCTGCGGTTAGAAGAGGGAAACTTTCCGATTTGATGCTGACAACAGTGGCATCGGTGGGAACCTCGGTGCCGGTTTATGTTCTGGGGTATCTGCTCGTGGTGGTTTTTGCGCTCAATATATTCAATCTTCCCATTGCAAAGCTGCCGGCCAGCGGGTTCACCGCATTTTCCAAGGATCCGGCCATGCATATACAGAAGATTATCCTTCCTGCCGTCACACTGGCCCTTGGTGTGGCAGCATCCATCATGCGGACGACGCGCTCCTCAATGCTGGACGCGATGGCGGCGGAATCCATCCGGCCGCTGCGTGCAAAAGGGCTGTCGGGCGGCAAAGTCATCAGAAAGCATGTAATCCGCAATGCGATGATTCCCGTTATCACGATTATCGGCCTGCAGCTTGGAAACCTGATTGGAGGAACCGTACTCTGCGAGACGGTATTTAACTGGCCGGGAGTTGCCTCCCTTCTCGTAAAGGCCATCAATCACCGTGACTATCCGCTGATACAGGGATGTGTGCTGCTGATCTCGGTCGTTTACATTTTTACCAACATGATGGTCGACATAATATATGGAATTCTGGACCCAAGAGTGAGATAGGAGGGATAAAATGTTAAAGAAGTGTTTCAGCAATAAGAAGTTTGTTGTTGGCTTTATCATACTGGTACCTCTGATCATTGTTATGATATTTGGCAATTTCCTGGTTCCCAACGATCCGTATGCGCTTGATACGGTCAATATGCTGAAAAATTCATCGGCAAAATATCCTTTGGGAACGGACGAGTACGGGCGCTGTATCCTGACCCGTCTGATTCTGGGAATCAGGCCGTCCATGATGGTAGCCCTGGGAGGGACGGCCATTTCATTTGCGGGAGGCACTCTCCTGGGGGTGGCGGCAGGATATCTGGAGGGAAGGATCGGCGCCGTCATCATGCGGGGCATTGATATCATCCTCTGCTTCCCGCCCATCCTTCTGGCGATGATTATTGCGGGACTGTGGGGCGCCGGTGTAATTAACCTGATGCTTGTAATCGGGCTCCTTTACATTCCCCATTTTTCACGTGTCGCATATTCTTCCACACTGCAGGTCAGAAAAATGGAATATGTGGAGAGCGATTTATCGATCGGCGCGGCGCCGTCGGCTATTATGTGGAAGGCTATTTTCCCGAACATCATATCGGTTCTGATTGTTCAGGTGAGTACCACAATCTCAAACGCGATTCTGCTGGAATCGGGACTCAGCTTCTTGGGGCTGGGCGTTCAGCCGCCCACACCGTCCTGGGGGCAGATGATTGGCTCGGCAAGGGGATATCTGAATGTCAACGTCATGTATTTGTTCTGGCCGGTTGTCTGCCTGTGCCTGACGATTCTGGCGGTTAACCTGATGGGGGACGCAATCAGAGATATTCTGGATCCAAAGCTTAACAACAGTTTTTAAAAATAAAAGGAGGAAGATTCATGAAAAAAAGAAGTTTGAAAAAAGTTGCTCTGACACTGGCGGCGGCACTGGCGGCATCTGCTGTACTGACGGCCTGCAGCTCCAAGACAGGAGGCAGCGACACGCAGCCCGCATCAGCAGAGGCAGGGGGTGCCACGGGAACAGAGGGTACGGCCGGAGAAGAGGGCGGCAGCAAAAAGGATACGTTAAATGTGGGGATCAGCGCCGAACCGGCCACACTGGATCCTCATCTGCAATCGGGACAGGCCACGCGTCTGATTAAGCAGCAGATTTACAGGGGACTGATGACCTATACCGCTGATTCAAGCATTGAAACGGACGTGGCGGATTCTTACACGGTATCCGACGACGGGCTGACCTACACCTTTTTATTGAAGGATGCCACCTTCCACGACGGTTCCCCGGTAACCGCAGAGGATGTGAAATTTTCGATTGAGCGTGTGATGGATGAATCGGTAGCAG
>OLNK01000810.1_pt1 | contig 30905 bp, 25 predicted proteins | sample 1672791 | NCBI WGS metagenome assembly OLNK01 (sample SAMEA3136724, study PRJEB25190) | human gut metagenome | biome: human gut; feature: human-associated habitat; material: faeces | place: Austria | collected 2013 | reverse complement strand
GTGGATATAACTGTCGGCTTTTTTGTGGGATAAAAGAACTACCGTCTCCACATGCTTCGTCTGCGGGAACAGGTCTACCGGGCAGAACTTGGCGGCGCGCCAGCCGAGGCGGGTGAAGGCGGCGACGTCGCGGGCGAGGGTCTCGGGGTCGCAGCTGACATAGACGACGCGGCGCGGCTTCATTTTGTTGACTGCCGCGATGCACTCCGGCGTACTGCCCGCGCGGGGCGGGTCAAGGAACACTACATCCGGGTGCAGGCCCTCCCCGGCCGCGGCGGCCATCCATTCGGTGGCGTCGGCGCAGACAAAGCGGGCATTTGCAATTTTGTTGCGGCGGGCGTTGGCGGCGGCGTCCTTCACGGCGGCGGGGTTGCGCTCAACACCGATGACCTGTTTGGCCAGCGGCGCAGCGCAGAGGCCAATCGTGCCGATGCCGCAGTAAGCGTCAATAACCGTCTCGCGGCCCGTCAGCTTGGCAAGCTCCAGCGCTTTCTTGTACAAAACCTCGGTCTGTGTGCGGTTGACCTGGTAAAAGCTGCGGGACGAAATGGCAAACTGCGTGTCGCACAGCGTATCCAGCACAAAGCCGGGGCCGTAGAGCGTTTTCTCGCGGCTGCCCAGCACGGCGCTGGAGCGAGTGGGGTTGATATTCTGCACGATGCTGACGACCCAAGGCGCTTGTTTGCGCAGAGCCGTGCAGAAATTCTTGCTGCCGGGCAGGTCGGGGCCGGGCGTGACCAACGTGACCAGCACCTTACCGCTGCAGGAGCTGCGCAGCACGGTATGGCGCAAAAGACCGGTGCCGCGGTCCTCATCGTAGGCGGCCCAGCGGCAGGCGCGGGCGGCGTCCAGCACGGCGGCGAGCGTCTTATTCAAAATTTCCTCCTGCAAAAGGCAGTCTGCGCCGGGCAGGACGCGGTGGGTGCCCTCGGCATACAGGCCGCAGACGAGTTTGCCGCGCTGGGTGGCAAAGCTGGCAATGGCCTTGTTGCGGTAGTGCAGCGGCTCGGCCATGCCCTGCACGGCCTTGACCGGGGCAAGCCCGCCCAGCAGCTCCTGCAGGCGGGCCTGTTTTTGGGCAAGCTGTTCACGGTAGGGCAGCGCCAGCAGCGGGCAGCCGCCGCATTTTTTCTCGTAATTGATACAGATGTTGGGCATAGGGAACGGCCTTTCTCTTGCACATCGTTTGCAAGGCGTGCTACAATGGTAATAAGAGCAAATCCAAAACGGAGGTACTTACTATGAATGTATTGTTGATCAACGGCAGTCCGCACAAAAACGGCTGCACCAACGCAGCCCTGACCGAGATGGCCAAGGTGCTGAACGAAGCGGGCATCGAGACGACGATTTTCCACATCGGCTCTGCGCCGGTGGGCGGCTGTGTGGGCTGCGGCGGTTGCAGCAAGGCGGGCAAATGCGTGTTCGGCGGCCCTGTGGCCGACGTGCTGCCGCTGGTCGAGAAGGCCGACGGCATCGTGTTCGGCGCGCCGGTCCACTACGCCACGGCGGCGGCCAGCATGCTGGGCTTTATGCACCGGCTGGCCATCAGCGGCGGCAAATATCTGCGCCACAAGCCCGCGGCTGTCGTGACAAGCGCCCGCCGCGCGGGCACGACGACGGCGCTGGAGGCCATGGAGAAAGTGCCGCAGTTCTTTGAGATGCCGCTCATCAGCTCTACCTACTGGCCGATGGTCCACGGCGGCAAGGCCGAGGAGGTTCTCGCCGACGAGGAGGGCCTGCAGATCATGCGCAACCTGGGCCGCAACATGGCGTGGATGCTCAGGTGCATCGAGGCCGGCAAGGCGGCGGGCATTGCGGCACCTGTGGCGGAGAATGACAAGCGGACGAATTTCATCCGGTAAATTTGGCAAATAAAACGGGAGGTCAGAGACCTCCAGCGGGCGGCAGAGCCCCTCAGGCCTCGCGCGCTCGGCCAGCTCCCCACTTCGTGAGGAGCCTTTTGCGCGGGCAAGGCCCACGGAAAGCCTCCCCTGTAAGGGGAGGTGGTCGAGCGCAGCGATGACCGGAGGGGCTTTTGCCGCTTTGCCTTTACGCCAAACTCTTGCTCCGGCCCCCGTTGACGTCGTCCTCGGTCACGGCCTTGGTCGTTTTATCGGCGGTCTGGGCGTTTTCCGGGGCATGGCCGGTGGGCCAGACGTTCTGCAAAAGTGCGATGATCGGCTCATAATCCTGCGTGCGGGCAGCGGCCGTGACATAGATCGTCTCGCCGCAATCGTAGTCGATCTGGGCAAAGATCGTCTGGTAGCTGCCGCAGTCATAGCGCACTGCCGACACAGCGGCATCGGGTACGGTAAATCCGATATCATACCGGACCGTGCCGGTCGTTTCCTCCAACTCCTGCCCCGACTGGGCAAGAAAATCCGTGTAGGTGTCGGTGGTCTGCAAAAGCACCACCGTGTAACTCAGCTGGTTGCCCGTGGTCAGCGACAGCGTGTCGTCCTGCGCCATGACGGGCTGCTCCCATTGGTTCTGGTCATAGACGACAGTCACGCCGTTGTCGCCGTCGCAGGTGGTGTAGTCCGGCTCGGCGCTTGTCACAAAGCTGTCGCCGCCGTAGAGGTAGAGCATCACATCCTGAAAGCTGCACCCGGTCAAGATCAGGGCAGTCAGCGCGGCGAGGGCCGCAGCGGTCCATTTTTTCATAAGTCTGTTCCTTTTTATAATAGCATAATGGCGTAAAAGCCCAGCGCCGACGCGGCCAGCACAAAGGCGTTCCAGCCAAGCACGGCAAAGACGCTGCCGAATGCGAGACCAGCCAGCACGTCGCTGATATAGTGTACGCCGGTCACGACGCGGGAAATCGCAATGAGAACGCCCAGCACGGCCAGCACCGCGCCGAGCGGCGGCAGCACGTACCACGCCGTCCCGGCAATGGCCGCCGCCGAAAAGCAGTGGCGGCTGGGCATACTCTGGCCGGTCTTGTCCTTGGGGAAAAGCGGCGTAAAGCCCAGCGCCGTGTAGGGCCGCGGGCGGTCAATGAGCTTGCGCACCAGCGTGCCGACGACGAACGCCGACGCGGGCACGACGAGCGCGGGCCAAAGCTGTCCCATCCGGTGCCACGCCAGCCAGGCCAGCATACCCAGGTACAGCAGGTAGACGAGCGCCACGGCGCTGCGGCTGACGAGCCGCAGCGCCTTTTTGGCGGCTGGCCGTGCATTGAACCACCCGATGACGGCGCGATATTGCTCTGCGTTCATAGGGGCATCCTCCCGGAAATAATTGTACAGTATAAGAATAACATTCTGCAAAAGGCTTGTCAAACGACGGGTGGAATGTTTATAATGTGTTTACACACTAGCCCCGCATGGGTGGCTGGAAAAGCCTTGTTTCCGCCCGAAGCATTTCGGATTACCGCAGGGCTCTCTCCCCCACGCAGAGGGGGCCAAGAAGGAAAACGGGAGGTTTGTCCCTTTGTTTGGTTTTGCAAATGGGCTGCTGGCGTTTCTGGCGCTGGCGGCTGTGCTTGATTTTCTGCCCGTGCTGCGGCACAGGCGCGTCCCTGCTGTCTGGTGGGGCGAGGAACGGCTGCTGTTCACCACGCGCTATGCGTCGGTGCGCCAAAAATACGGTGCATGGGCGTTTTTGCTGGGCGTGATGGTGTATGAGTTCATCGTTGTGTTCAACAACAGCATGGCGCGGGAAAACTGGCCCTGGCTGCAGACGCGGGTCTCCCCCGTGCTGGACTGGGTCATGTATCTCTGCTTCGGCTTTAAGATCCTGCTGGGCACAAAATACAATGGCCGCAGCATGGTCTGCGCCGGGCTGCTGTACTTTGTGGCGCGGTGGGTCTACTTCAACGGGCAGAACATCTGGTGGCTGGGGCTTTGCGTGGCCCTGCTGGCCGCCAAGGACGTGCCGCTGCGCCGTGTGATGAAGGCATTTCTGGCCTGCGGCGTGCCGACGCTGGCGCTGGTGGAGCTGCTGCACTTTGCGGGCATCATCGCGCCCGACGCGGCCAGTGAGCGCAACGGCAGCTACCGCCTGATGTTCGGCTATGGCCACCCCAACACCTTCGGCGGGGTGATGTTCGGCCTGCTGCTGGCATGGGTGCTGCTGCGCCGCGCCAGGCTGACCTGGCCGGAACTGGCGGGCGTGGCCGCCGTGGGCGTGTTCCTGATGGTCGGCCCCAAGTCCCGGTCCGCGGCGCTCTGCACGTTTTTGCTCGTTTTGCTGCTGGCACTGGCAAAGCTGCGCACCCGCAGGGGGCTACACCCGGGCAGCAGACCGCTGGCAGCTCTCTGCGCGGCCACGGTGCCGGTGCTGGCCGCGGTCAGTTATATTTTACCGCTGTTCGTCGTAAAAATCGGGCCGTGGGCCAACGACATCGGCCCCGGCTGGCTGAAGAAGCTCGACGACCTGCTGACCTGCCGCATCTCGCTGGCATGGGCGGCATACCGGGTGTTCGACATAAAAATTGCGGGCCAGATGCTCCCGGACTGGCCCGCGCTGGACAATATTTTTGTGTATCTGCTCTACCTGACCGGCCCCGTGATGGTCGTGCTGGTCTGCGCGCTGATGATGACGGCGCTGTACGGCTATGCCCGACGCGGGCAGTGGCAAGCCGTGGCCTGCCTTCTGGTCATGCTGGCCTATGGCTACATGGAGAGCCAGGTCACCCACCTGACAAGCGACCCCGCTCTGCTGCTGCTCTGCGGCGCGGTGTTTGCGCTGCCGCGGGAGCGGTGGTTGGATGAATAAAAGGCAGCCGACGTAAAGCTCCGCGGGCGGATATGGAATCCGCCCCTACGGCGTGTGCGTGGGCGAGCAATGCCCGCCCGCGCAGCGTCCACAGCGTTTACTCCTCCGGGTAGGCGTCGGCGGAAATTTCCACGGTTTCCTCCTCCGAAGCGGCTTCGGCGCCGGCCTTGGCGGCAGTAATAAGCCCTGTCACCTCGCCGGACGGCTTTTGCAGTAAATATGCCCCCACGGCCTTAGCCTTGTAGACCAGCAGCACACAGTAGGTGTCATGGTCGCCCGTGGAGAGCTGCGGGCAGAGCACAGTCCACTTTTCCACAGTCTTGCCCTTGTAATCGGCCAGGTCAAGGCCGCTTTCCTGCACGATCTGGTTGAAGGCGGCAAAGCTGTCGTCCCACTTTTTGGGGATCTTCACTTTGTCCACCGCCGCACTGGCCAGGTCGGTGTCAAAGCCGTAGCCGGTAAAATAAGTCCCGATGTCCTGCGTGGTTTCGATGCCCGGCACCGCCGCGGCGGACGCCGTGACTGCCCCTCCGGAAAAATGCACCGCCGCGGCCACCGTGCCGCACAGGCAGACGGCGCACAGAGCCAGCGCGCCCGCCTGCCGCAGACCGGGTTTTGTAACGGTAAATAAAAACATAAGCGCAGCCCCCTCACACATTGTCAATGCAATGTATGCGGGGGCTGCGCGCTTTATGTGTTCAGTGCGTGGCGTGTGGCGGGCGCATATTGAATGCGCCCCTACGGCGAAACGCAGCGCCCTGTCCGTAGGGGCGGATTCTATATCCGCCCGCAATGGCAAGGGCCATACGCATTACTTATACTGCTGTTTCGGCGCGTACCACTGGAAAATGACCGCGTCGTTCTCGGCCTCGAGCTTCCGGGTGTCATGCTCGGGCAGGGCGGTCCACATGACCATCATGGCACCCAGGCGCGCGCAGAGGCGCACGGCCCAGTTGCGCTTTTCGGGGCACCAGGCGATAAAATCAGGCCGCCCCAAAAAGTTGCCCAGGCAGTGGGAGAACACGAACGCGGGCACGGGATGCGCACCGGTCTTGCGGTAGCTCCGGTAGCTGTCGGCCAGCTGACCGCGCAGCAGACCGGGGGCCTGCCGCCGCACGATGCCCACGACGCGGGGGTCGAAGCTCTCGATGCAGTAGGGGCCGGGGTAGGTCTTGAGCTCGGCAATCGTTGCGCGGCAAAGCTCCTCCAGATAGGTATGCTTATACTCGCTGCGGCTCTTGATCTCGACGATCAGCGGCGTGTCGGGGTTGGCCTCGGCGACGGTGCGCAGCATATCGGCAAACAGAGGCGGGTGCTCGTCGCTGCCGGCCAGCGGCTGGGTCGAGAACTCTGCCCAAGGCATACCATGGACAAAGCCCTTGGCCGGGGTCATACGATCCAGCGTATCATCGTGGAAAACCACAAGCCTCCGGTCCGCGGTAAACTGTACATCCAGCTCAATGCCGTAGCCGTTTTTGGCCGCCGCGGCAAAGGCGGGCAGGCTGTTCTCCGGCGGGCGCTGATCCTTGCCGAAGAACCCGCGGTGTGCGCAGTTGCGGCCCAGAAACGGCGCACGCAGGGCGTCCCGCCGCTTGCCCGGCCAGACGGCGAACAGCGTCAGAACCACCAGAAGTAAGACAATGCAAAGCAGAATTTTCATAATCGCTCACGCTCCTGCCGTCATTGTACCGCGTACAGCGGCAAATTGCAACAGGTTTTGCAAAAAGGATGCACTTCCGTAAAGGTATATGGCAGGACCCGGATATAAGCAAACATTTTTATAAAAATTTTATTTTTTTTCACAATTCTTCCACTCTTGCATTGTATTGTGGTAATATAGACGTATAAGGAGGGTATTCCTATGGCTAAAATTCTGATCGTGGATGATGAGCCGCGCATCCGGGACCTCATCCGCGAGCATCTGCAATATGCGGGCTTTACCTGTGAGGAGGCCGGCGACGGCACCGCCGCGCTGAGCGTGCTGAGCCAGGGCGGCATTGATCTGGTAATTCTGGACATTATGATGCCGTTTATGGACGGCATGACCTGCCTGCGGGAGATGCGTACCCGCAAGATCATGACCCCCGTGATCATGCTGACCGCCCGCAGTGAGGAATACGACAAGCTGACCGGGCTGGAGAGCGGTGCCGATGACTATGTCGTCAAGCCGTTCTCCCCGCGGGAGCTGGTCGCCCGTGTCAAGGCCGTGCTGGCCCGCACGATGCCCAAGCCCGCCGAGGCCACCGGGAGCTATACCTTCGGCGATTTGTCCATCGACACGGCCAGCCACAGCGTAAAGGTGGCCGGGCAGGAGGCGTCGTTGACCCCGAAGGAGTTTGATCTGCTGGTTTTTCTGGTCAGCAACAAGGGCATTGCGCTGAGCCGCGAAAAGATCCTGCAAAAGGTCTGGAACTATGACTATTACGGCGAGGACCGCACCGTCGATACCCACGTCAAGATGCTGCGCGGCCATCTGGGCGCCTGCCGTAAGATGATCGTGACCGTGTGGGGCATCGGGTACAAGTTTGACCCGGACGCTGTATGAAAAAGGACGAAATAAAGCAAAAGCGCCCCTTTGCACCCGGCATCCAATGGCAGCTGATGCTCTTTATCGGCGGCATCACGCTCTTTACGCTGCTGCTGGTGTGGGGGATCATCACCTACGCGCTGGAGCCGCAGTACAACCGCAACATTCGCGCCAAGCTGGACAGCAAGGCCGCCGCCATCACGGCGCTGATCGACCAGTCGGACGCGGAAATTTCAAGCCGCACCTATCAGGGGCTCTATCTGAACGATGAATTCTGGAGCGGCGTGAGCCAGACGTTCCGGGACAAAAAAATCAACGTTGACGGCAACTGCGTGGATTTCTCCGATTCAACGCTGCGCTGCCTGAAAGCCTACGAGAGCATGTACCCCTGCCTGCTGCATGAGAGCACCGGCGCGTTCGGCGGGGAGTTCGGCTACAATCTGGACACCCGCATTGCCATTCAGCTGCGGCAAAAGCTGTTTCAGGACGGCTCGCTGTACCAGATCGTAAAGATCGGCTCCTCGATGCAGATGTGCGTCGGGCGGCTCTCCGCCGACGGGCAGTACGGGGTTATTGTCTCGGCAAGTCTGGCGCAGATCACGACGGCTGCCGAGGTGCTGCGCGCGATCCTTGGGCCTGTCGCGTTGATTCTGCTGGTGCTGGACCTGCTGCTGGCGATACTTTTCAGCCGCTGGTTCACGAACCCGATCCGCAAGCTGTCCAACGGCGCACAGGAGATTGCCTCCGGCAACTACGATGTGCAGATCAAGGTTGAACGCCACGATGAGATCGGACGTCTGGCCGAGGATTTCAACCACATGGTCACCGAGGTCAAGCGCAGCGCCCAGCTCGAAAAGGACATTCTGGCGAACGTCAGCCACGACCTGCGCACCCCGCTGACCCTGATAAAGGGCTACGCCGAGACCGTGCGCGACCTGACCGGCAGCGACGACGCCAAGCGTACCGAGCAGTGCAGTATTATTGTCGATGAGACGAACCGGCTTTCCACGCTCGTCAACAGCGTGATGGAGCTGAGTAAAGTGCAGAGCGGTGCGGAAAGGCCGAATCTTGTTGACTTTGACATGAGCGACCTCTGCTTTGAGGTCGCGGGCCGCTACGACGCGCTGTGCGACAAAAATCACTGGCAGCTTGATTTGCAGGCCAACGAGCCCTGCCCGGTCAGCGCCGACCCAGCCATGATGGAGCGGGTCATGCACAACCTGCTGGGCAATGCGTTCCACCACATCGGTGCGGACGGTGTCGTTGTGCTGCGGGCCATCCCGCAGGAGAAGGGCTGCCGCATTGAAATCGAGGATCACGGCCCCGGCATCCCGCCGGAGGATCTGCCTTACATTTTTGACCGCTACTATCGTGCGCGGCAGGACAGCGGGCGTACCGGCACCGGCTTGGGCCTGTCCATCACGAAGGCAATTTTACAGCAGCACGGCTTCGCCTTCGGCGTTGACAGCGCCGTTGGCCGCGGCTCGACCTTCTGGTTTGAGATGAAGGATACGCGGAAATAACAGCCCTGCTGCCGCGTAGGGGCCGGGCATGCCCGGCCCGCAGCCTTCCCGCAAGTGCCCGTTTACCGTACACGTCAGGGCCGGACATGTCCGGCCCCTACAAACCTACCTAAAGGGAGTACGCTATGGAAAACCTGAACACACAAATGGACGACCAACTGAAAAACCGCGTTGCGGAGCTGAACCTCGCCAACGACGAAAACCGCGACGGCAGGCTGGACGCCGCCGACCTGAAGGCGCAGCTCAACCGCATTGAGGCCCAGCTGGAATTACAGGATCAGCAGAACCGCGGCATCATTGCCAACCAGCGCAAGCGCATGGTGCTGAGCGTCGTGCTCTGCGTGATCATTCTGGCGGCACTGGCGTTCTTCAGCTGGCGGATGAACGAGGCCTACGTCAACGTTATGGACGCCTGCAACCGCGTGAACGATCTGGCCGACACCGTCCAGACCAGTCTGGACACACTGGATCAGGCCCAGCTGGACAGCATGATGCAGGATCTGCCGGAAATCACCGCACAGCTGAAAAAGGTCGATGTTGACGCCTTGAACAAGGTCCTGACCGAGCTGCCCGCCCTGATGGACACCGTCAACAGCCTGCAGACCCAGGTACAGAGCATCTCGAACTGGTTCAGCAGCTTAGGGTCGGTGTTTGGACGGTAAATTAAAATAAAAAAGCCCTCCCCCTTGTGGGGAAGGTGCCCGAGGCTCTGACCGAGGGCGGATGAGGGGCAGCCTTCCGGCTGCGGCCCGGTTACGGGTTGCAGCGGAAGGCTGCCCCTCATTAGTCCGCTGCACGGACAGCTTCCCCCGCGGGGGAAGCCTTTTGGGTTGCGGCCTTGTGGTAATACGCCCACCGCGGCGAGCCATCCTCAGTGTAGATCCGCCCGCACCTCACAAAACCGCTCTTTTCCAGCGCGCGCTGCATGTAGACGTTATCGGCGTGGGTGTCGGCACGCACAGGCAGGCCCTGCCGCAGGCACCAGTCAATACAGAACTGCCCGATGCTGCGCACATGCCCTGCCGACGCCATCCGGTGGATTGTTGCGTAGGGCAGGTCCTCGGGCCAGGCACCGTCCTCCATGATGCGATAGTTCGGCTCTTCGCCGGGGATCAGGCAGAACACGGCCTGTATGGCCCCCTCCCCCATCACCACATAGCAGACGCCGCGCTCGATCTCGGCGGCCAGGCGCGCCGCGCCGGGGTAGCTGTCCGGCCACTGGTGCGGGTTGCCATGGGTGCGCATGAACGCCCGCGCGTTGTCAAAAATCTGCAAAAGCGTCGGCAGGTCCGCCGCCGCGGCCCTGCGTACTGTCAGCTTCATAACCATCCTCTCCCTTTGGTAAAAAAGTATACCACAACCGCCGCGGGCGGGCAATACGCCCTTGCATCTCCACCGATGTTGTGGTACACTATAGCTGCAAAAAGTTAGACAAGTCAAACTTTCAAAGTGAAAGAGGATTGTAGATATGACACTGGCGGATTTGAAAATCGGGCAGGATGCTGTACTGCGTACCATCGGCGGCCAGGGCGAGCTGCGCCACCACCTGCTGGACATGGGCCTGACCCCCGGCACCGAGGTCACCCTGCGCAAGGTCGCGCCGATGGGCGACCCCATCGAGGTCGAGCTGCGCGGCTATGAGCTGACGCTGCGGCTGGACGACGCGGCGAAAATCGAAGTGGAGAACGTCCACGAGACGGACCGCGCCGCCCGCAGTGAGGAGCGCCACACCGCGGTGCCCCACCCCGGCGTGGGCGAGCTGCGCAAGGCCCCCAGCTACCATGACCGCAAGAGCGGGGCCGAAATTCCCAAAGGCCAGCCGCTCCGGTTCGCGCTGGCCGGCAACCAGAACTGCGGCAAGACGACGCTTTTTAACCAGCTGACCGGCTCCAACCAGCACGTCGGCAACTTCCCGGGTGTGACGGTGGACCGCAAGGACGGCGTCATCCGCGGCCATGCCGAGGCTACCGTCACCGACCTGCCGGGCATCTACAGCCTGTCCCCCTATTCCAGTGAGGAGATCGTCACCCGCGATTTTCTGCTCAACACGCACCCGGACGGCATCATCAACATTGTGGATGCGTCAAACATCGAGCGCAATCTGTACTTAACGATGCAGCTCATGGAGCTGAACATTCCGCTGGTTCTGGCGCTGAACATGATGGATGAGGTCCGCGCCAACGGCGGCACCATCATGGTCAACGAGCTGGAGGAGCTGCTCGGCGTGCCGGTTGTGCCTATTTCCGCCGCCAAGAATGAGGGCATCGACGAGCTGGTCGAGCACGCCCTGCATGTGGCCCGCCACCGCGAGACACCGGGCCGCATTGACTTCTGCGACGCCGGGGACGGCGCGGGCGGTGCGGTGCACCGCTGTGTACACGCCGTAAGCCATCTGATCGAGGATCACGCTGCCCGCACCGGGCTGCCGCTGCGTTTTGCCGCAACAAAGCTGGTCGAGGGCGATACGCTGATCGAATCCGCGCTGGACCTCGATGCGAACGAGACCGAGCTGCTCGGTCACACGATTGCCGAGCTGGAAAGTGAGACGGGCCTGGACCGCGAGGCAGCGCTGGCGGATATGCGGTTCAACTTTATTGAACGCCTCTGCGACAAAACTGTTGTGCGCCCCGGCGAAAGCCGCGAGCACAAGCGCAGTGTGGCCATTGACCGCATCCTGACCGGCAAATACACCGCCCTGCCCTGCTTTATCGGCATTATGGCGCTGGTATTCTGGCTGACGTTCGGTGTCATCGGCGCGGGCCTGTCCGACCTGCTGACACTGGGCATTGACGCGCTCACCAACCTGACCGACCACGCACTGACGGTCTACGGCATCAACCCTGTTGTGCACAGCCTTGTTATTGACGGCATCTTTGCGGGCGTGGGCAGCGTGCTGAGCTTCCTGCCGACCATCGTCACGCTGTTCTTCTTCCTGTCGATTCTGGAGGACACCGGCTATATGGCGCGTGTGGCCTTCGTCATGGATCAGCTGCTGCGCCGCATCGGACTTTCGGGCCGCAGCTTTGTGCCCATGCTCATCGGCTTCGGCTGCTCGGTGCCCGCCATCATGGCCACCCGCACGTTGTCCAGTGACCGTGACCGCAAAATGACGATCCTGCTCACCCCGTTCATGAGCTGCTCGGCCAAGCTGCCGATCTACGCCCTGTTCACGACGGCGTTCTTCCCCCGGCAGTGGCGTGCCGTCGTGATGATCGGGTTGTACATCACGGGCATCCTGTGCGGCATCCTGTACGCGATCCTGCTGAAATTCACCAAGTACAAGGGCGAGCCTGTCCCCTTCGTCATGGAGCTGCCCAACTACCGTTTTCCCTCGGCGCGCAGCGTCTGCCAGCTGATTTGGGAGAAGGCCCGCGACTTTTTGCAGAAGGCCTTCACCATTATCTTTGTGGCAACGGTGCTGATCTGGTTCCTGCAGACCTTTGACATGCGTCTGAATGTGGCCGCTTCGGCGGACAAGAGCCTGCTGGCGGCCATCGGCAGTTTTATTGCCCCCCTGTTCAGGCCGCTGGGCTTTGGCGACTGGCGCGTTTCCACCGCGCTGATCACCGGCTTTACGGCCAAGGAGAGCGTTGTCTCTACGCTGACGGTCCTTCTGGGCGGGGACACCGCCGCACTGACCACGCTGTTTACCCCGTTCACGGCCATCGTGTTTCTGGTGTTTACGCTGCTGTACACGCCCTGCGTGGCCGCGATTGCTGCCGTCAAGCGTGAGCTGGGCGGTGCCCGCGCCGCAGCAGGCGTCGTTTTGATGCAATGCGGTATTGCATGGATCGTGGCATTTGTGGTACACTGTGTAGGAACGGTGTTCGGCCTGGTGTGAACCGCGCCGGAAAGCACCCCTACAGATACGTATGAGGTAGTATACGATATGGCAAGTGTTATCATTGTTGTGATTATTTTTGTGCTGCTGGCGCTGGCGATCCTGTTCATCTGCCAGAACGGCGGCTGGCAGGGCGGCTGCGGCGGCAACTGTGCCGGCTGCCACAGCAAATGCGCCGAAGCGGAAAAGAAGCCGAAGAAATAACTTTTGCCTCCCTCTGCGAGGGAGGTGGCCAGGAATTTCGCTCCCCTTTTGCAAGGGGAGCTTTTTTCTTGCCCTGCTGTTGCACAAATGCACAAAAACGGGTATACTTATAAATAAGTATAATTTCAGGGAGGCATTGCCCATGAAAGCTGATAAATACCGCTTCGACGGCGCCCGCACCTGTGACCTGCGGGTGCTCTCCTGCGACGGCAAAGAGGATGCAACGGACAAAGACGAAATTCCGGCTAAAACTGCCGGGAATCTGCAAAAGATGACCGCATTGGAGGCTGAACGCTGATGCCGCCCATCCGTGTTTTACAGGTCATGCCCGCCATGGACGCCGGCGGCATGGAGACCTTTGTCATGAACGTCTACCGCACGATTGACCGGGAGAAGGTCCAGTTCGATTTTCTCTATCATTACGATAAGCCGTGCTTTTTTGACGATGAAATTCGTGCGCTGGGCGGGCGCATCTTCAAGCTGACCGTCCGGCAGGACAACAATCTGCCCCGCTACCTGCGTGAATTGCGGGCGCTGTTTGCCGCCCACCCCGAGTGGCGCATCATCCACGGCCATTACAGCGGGTTTGGCATGTTCTACAACCCCGCGGCGCGGCGCGCGGGTATCCCCGTGCGGTGCGGCCACAGCCACAATACCGCGTATGAGCGCAATTTCGTGGGGCGGCTCGATCATTTTATGAGCAGCTTTTTCAACATCGGCCTGACGGACCGCTTTGCGTGCAGTGAGAAGGCCGGGCAGATGCTTTTTGGCAAGCATCCGTTCACCGTCGTGCCCAACGGCATCGACACGGCGCGGTTTGCCGCCCGCGACCCGCAGCGCCGTGCGCTTTTGCGCGGTGAGCTGGGTGTGACCGATCAGGAAATCCTGTTCGGCCATGTGGGGCGGTTCTCCGACCAGAAGAACCACCCGGGACTGCTTAAAATTTTTGCCGCCGTGCGCACCCGCCTGCCCAAGGCACGGCTGGTGCTGCTGGGCGGCGGCGACCCCGCCTACGTGGAGAAAATGCAGGCGTTGGCCGCCGAGCTCGGCCTTGGCGACAGTGTGATCTTTGCGGGCGTGCGCAGCAACATCCAGAGCTTTTACGACGCGATGGACGCCTTTTTGCTGCCCAGCCTTTTCGAGGGTCTGCCCGTCGTGCTGGTGGAGGCGCAGACCGCGGGTCTGCCCTGCTTTGTGGCCGACACGGTGGACCGCGGCGCGGCGTTCACCGACAGGGTAAAATTCCTGCCGCTGAACGACACAGCCGCGTGGGCAAACACAATTGCGGCGGCCTCCTTCCGCCGCGACCCGCAGGCGCGGGAGAAGGCCATTAAGGCCGGATATGACATCCACACGAGCGCCGAGGTCCTGCAAGCCTTTTACCTGCGCCGTTATGCCGAGGTGACGCCATGAAGCCCTGTGAGATTGCAGTCATCGTACCTGTACATAATGCGGCGGCGTTCCTGACCGCCTGCACCGACGCGATTGCTGCCCAGAAATTTGACGGCTTCCGGTGCATTCTGGTGGAAGACGGCTCCACCGACGGCTCCCCCGCGCTCTGCGATGCCATCGCGGCGGGCGACCAGCGCTTTGTGGCGCTGCACCAGACCAACAGCGGTGTCTGCGCGGCCCGCACGGCGGGTGTGCGCGAGGGGCGGGCGCTGGGGGCTAAATGGTTTGCGTTCTGCGACGCGGACGATTTGTACCACCCTGAGTTTCTGGACACGCTGTATGCGGCGGTGACGAACAGCGGGCTGCCGCTGGCCTGCTGCCGGTACGATACCTTTACCGACACTGTGCCCGCCGACGCGCCCGCGCCCTGCAACAGCAAGATCCTGCGAAGCCCCGCCCATCTGGACGCGCTGCTGCATGACCACGCCGTGGATTACGGCCTGTGGAACAAGCTGTTCTCCGCCGACCTGCTGACCGAGGAGATGCTCGACAACGGGCTGGCCTATAACGAGGATCTATTGTCGAACTGGCGTGCATTTTTAGCCGCTCCGGGGTGTGCGTTCTGCGATTTTGCAGGCTATCACTACCGCCAGCACGCGGCCAGCGCCAGCCACCGTGCCCTGCCGCCGCAGAGCATCGACGACCAGCGCCGCGCCGCTGCGGAGATCCGCGCCACGGCCCCCGCCGAAATGCAGCAGAGCGTGAACGCCTTTTACTATGAAAAGCTCGTCTATCTGGCCAGCATGATCCTGCGCCGTGCCAACGCCGCAGACTACCGCGTCCAACTGAACGAGCTGAAGATCGGCATTGCCGCGGGGGCCGACGACCCGCAGCTGGGGCGCAATCCGCTGCTGCCCCGGAGCATCCGTTTTTCGGCCTGGCTGACGCTGCACATGCCGCGGCTCTGGCAGTGGGCGTGCCGAAATTTCTTGAAGGACCGACAATAATGCGCATTTTACTTGTACTGGACCGGGTGGAGAACCCCGCCAGCGCCAACGCCCTGATGGGCTTTCGGCTGGCGGAGCAGCTGCTCCGCCGCGACCATACCGTACATATTTTGACCCTCTGGGACGGCCTGCACACCCCGCCCGCCCCGCCGGAGGGGGCCATGCAGCACCTGCTGGCCTTTGCCGACGAGTGCCAGATGAACGAGGCGCTGGAAAACGGCCAAAAGGGCGGCACGCCGGTGCCGCTGCGGCTGGCCCGGCTGGCTGCACACCCCGCGGCAGCGGCGGCGGCGTTCCGCCAGCTGGTACTGAAGCAGCCCCGCCGCACCGTGGACAGTCGGCGGGAAATCGAGCGGCTGGACGCGGAATTTCACTTTGACGCAGTCTGTGCCGTCTGTGCGCCCTACCGCACGGCGTTTGCGCTGGAAGCTGCCGCCATCCGCGGGAAGAAATTTTTGTGGCAGCTGGACCCCTATGCCTCCAACCGGGACTACACAGCCCCGGGCGGCTTTGCGCGGGAGGGGCAGCTGCTGGACGCGCTGGACGGGACCTTCGTCACGCCGCAGGCCCTGCCCGACTACGCCGACGGCGCACCGCTGGCCCCGTGGCGGAAAAAGGTACACGTTCTGGGCTTTCCAACGCTGCTGCCGCGGGTCATGGAGCCGGTGGAACATGACGATATACAGTGTGTTTTCTGCGGCAGCCTGCACCCCGGCATGCGGGAGCCCGGCTTTGCGCTGGCGCTGTTCCGCGCACTGCACGACGACGCTGTAACATTAACGATGGCGGGCGGCGGCTGGGAGCGCTTTGCCGCCGACGCCGACGAGACAGCCCGTGTTCTGGGCGCAAAATTTGTGCGCCCCGGCCTGCTGCCGCCCGACGAGGCCGCCGCGCTGGAAAACCGCGCCGACGTGCTTGTCAGCTTGGGCAACACCTATGACAACCAGATGCCCAGCAAGCTGTTTGGCTATTTTGCCACCGGCAAGCCGGTACTGCATCTGGCTGTGAGCGAGAACGACCCCACCTTGCCCTATCTGGCGCGCTACCCGCTGGCGCTGGTTCTGCACCGGAAGGACGGCGTCACGCCGGGCACCGTGGCAAAGCTGCACAGCTGGCTGCACAATGTACAGGGTCATGCCCTGTCCTTTGCCCAGACGGCAAGGCTCTACCCCGAGTTCACCCCGGAGAAGGTCGCAGAGGAGTTTTTAAAGTGGTTGTGAGCGGTCAGCTGCGGCCATTCAAGAGAAAATAAAGGAGTCCCTATGCACATTCTTTGGCTTGTCAGAACCACCCTGCCGCAGGCGGCGGCTGCCTGCGGGCTGGCCGGAGCCAGCGATGTCAGCGGCAGCTGGCTGACCGGGCAGCTGGCCGCGCTGCGCACCTGCCCCGATCTGCACCTGACCGTGCTCTGCGTAGGCAAAGAGGATGCCGACGGCACCGCGGACGGCGTGCATTACCGCGTCGTGCGCGACACTGCCGCCTTTGCGCCGCTTTTGCAGGCCGAGCGCCCCGACCTTGTGCATATATGGGGCACCGAGTTTGACCCCGCCGCCGTCATGGCCGACGCTGCCCGCGCATCAGGCTTGCCCGTGCTGTTCAGCGTACAGGGCGTTATGCGGGACTGCGCCGCGCACCTCTGCGACGGCGTGCCCGAAAAATACCGCCGTTCCGGTGCGCTGTGGCACGCCATTGATAAAATCATTCCCGGCGAGCTGCTCGACAATATGCAGGCGAGCTTTGACGCACTGGCCGCAAAGGAGGCCGCAGCGCTGGCCGACGCCCGCTATGTGACGGGCCGCACGGCGTTTGACCGCGCCGCCTGCGCCGCGCTGGCCCCCCACGCCCGCTACTACCCCTGCAACGAGACACTGCGTCCGCTGTTTTATACGGGTACGCTGTGGCATGCGCGGGACTTTGCCGCCGCGCCGGTGCTGCTGCTGCCCCAGGGCAACTACCCGCTGAAAAATCTGCACACCGTCATCAAGGCTCTGCCTGCCGTGCTGGCTGAGTACGGTGACGCCGAGCTGCGCATTGCGGGCTGGCCGCCGCTGGACAAGGGCCCGCTGCTGCGCCCGGTCATTGACCGAATGTTCCCCTACAAGCTCTACTGCAAGCGGCTGGCCGCACAGCTGGGCGTGACGGAGCACATCCGCTACACCGGGCCGCTGGATGCCGCGGCCATGCGGCAGGCGTATCTGGAGGCAGACGCCTTTTTGCTGCCGTCCGCCTGCGAGAACAGCCCCAACAGCTTAGGCGAGGCCATGCTGCTGGGTCTGCCCTGCGTCGCCAGCGCCGTGGGCGGTATTCCTTCGATGCTGGCGAGCGGCACCGAGGGTCTTTTGTACGGCGATGCGCTGGACGCCGACGCGCTGGCCCGCGCCGTTTTGCAGGTGCTGCACAGCCCCGACGGCGGTGCGGCCATGGGCCGGGCGGCCCGTGCCCGCGCACTGCAGACCCATGATGCGGCCCGCAACGCCGCTGATTTGCTGCACATCTACGAAAGCATTTTGCAGGAGGAGCACCCGTGAGCATTTCCGTCATCATCCCCTGCTACAGGGCCGCGGCCACGCTGCGCCGCGCGGTGGACAGCGCCCTGACCGGTGCGCCCGCCGATTTGGAGGTCCTGCTCGTCGACGACGGCAGCTCCGACGACACGGGCGCCCTCTGTGACGAATTGGCAGCCGCTGACCCGCGCGTCAGGGCGCTGCATCGTGCAAACGGCGGCGCGGGTGCGGCCCGCAATACCGGGCTGGACGCCGCGCACGGGGACTGGGTGCTGTTTTTGGATGCCGACGATGCGCTTTTACCCGGTCTGTGGGCCGCGCTGGACGCCCTGACCACCGACGCCGACATGATTTTGTTCGGCCTTACGCGGGAAAGCGGCGGTGCGGTCAAGCCCACCGACTACCTGCCCACGGGGTTCTGCCCGGACTTACAGGCTCTCGGCAGTGCGCTCTCCCCCCTGCTGTTTGACACGGGGCTGCTGGCCGCGCCCTACCCCAAGCTGTTCCGCCGCGCGGCCATCGGGGCGGTGCGGTTTGATGCGCGCCTTGCCATCAACGAGGACGTGCTGTTTAACATACAATTTTTACAGAATACCTCTGCCATTTATTGTCTGGATGGTGTATACTATAAGCAGTATGATACCGAGGTCGGCAGTCTGTCCCGCCGCCTGCGGGGGGACTTGCTGGACGCCGAGCGCGTGACCCGCCCGGCGCTGGCCGATTTGCTGCGGCAAAACGGCATCGACCCGGCCCCCTATGAGGCCGCGAGCCGTCTGCGGGCCTGCCTGAACCAGTACGGCCTGCTGACCGGCTGTAAGGGCACGCTGTCCTATGCAGAGCGCCGCGCGCTGTTTGCTGAAATTTTAGCCGACCCCGCCGCCCGCAAAGCCCTGCGGGAACGCCTGCGGAATGACCCGAACAGGCTTCTGGCCGTACCGTACCGCATTGGCGTAGCGTGCAATTGGCCGGGGCTGCTGGCGGGGTATACGATGGCGAAGCAACGGCTGCTGTAATGCGGGCGGATATGGAATCCGCCCCTACGGATGCCTCCGCGTAGGGGCCGGACATGTCCGGCCCTCCACCTCGCCAAAACGACCATCTTCCGCTGGGCTGCGGGCCGGGCATGCCCGGCCCCTACAAAGTTGCTTTAGAAGGAAAAGCCTATGTCCGACCATCCCAAAATCAGCATAATCTCCACAGTCTACAACACGGGGCCGTACCTGCGCCCGGCTGTGGAGAGCATTCTGGCCCAGACGTTCACCGACTTTGAGCTGCTGCTTGTCGATGACGGCAGCCACGACGGCTCCGCCGCGGTCTGCGACGCGCTGGCACAGGAGGATGCCCGCATCCGGGTGTTCCACCAGCCGAACGGCGGCCCGGCCCACGCCCGCAACACCGGGCTGGACAACGCCCGCGGCGACTACATCGGCATGGTCGATTCCGATGATTTGATAGAACCGACCATGTTTGCAACGCTGTACAGCGCCGTGCAGGTCGATGGCGTGCGGCTGGCCGCCTGCGCGGGCGACTGCATCGACGCCGACGGCAAAAAAATCGAAGGCCGCATGGTCACGATCCGTCAGGGCGGCGTGCGCGATGCGCAGGAGCTTTTGCTCGAGGCGTTCCAGACCGGCAGCTTTTACGGACCTTTAAGCTGGAACAAGCTGTTCGACGCGCGGTTGTTTAAGGAAAAGGGCATTCATTACGATGAGACGATGCTTTTCGGCGACGATGCCAGCGTGCTGCACCGTGTATTTGAGGGTGAGCGCTGCAACTGCCTGACCGATGTGCTTTACCATTACCGCACCCGCGCCGGGCAGATCACAACGGCGGGCTTTCCGCCGCGCAAGACCGACGACCTGCGGATGTACTGGGAGTGGCTGCAATACTTCTCGGCCCGTCCCGGGCGCGAGGAGTACTACGACTGGGCCGTTGTGCGGTACTGGAAGATCTTTTACCAGTTCTGGTGCCAGTCCGATGCGGCGGGCAACCTGCCCGAGGTCAGACCAAAGTTTATGGCACACAAAAAGCATTTGGATGCCATTTTGCCCGACATACTGGCAAGCAAATACCTGCCGCTGGGCGAGAAGCTGCGGGCTGCCGCGTTCTGCGCCAGCCCAACGCTGACCTACGGCGCGGCGGCTGCCTGGGGACGCCTGCATACGAGGAAGGGGAAATAAATTATGGAACATATCGCGATCAGTGTAATCGTGCCGATTTACAACACGAAGCCCTACCTGGCCGAGTGCATCGAGAGCATTCTGGCCCAGAAGATCAATGTGCCCATCGAGGTGCTTCTCATCGACGACGGCTCCACCGACGGCTGCGGAGAGGTCTGCGACAAGTACGCCGCCCGTGATGAGCGCGTGCGGGTCATCCATCAGGAGAACCAGGGCCTGTCCGCCGCGCGCAACGCCGGCATCGACGCCGCCAAGGGCCGCTATTATTCCTTTATTGACTCCGATGATGTCGTTCTGCCGCGCTTTTTGCAGACGCTGTACGACGCCTGCGAGGAGCATGACGCCTATATGTCCCTCTGCTCTGTCGAGGACGTGCAGGAGGACGGCAAGAGCTGCGACCCGGCCTACTTCACACGCCCCACGCAGGAGGGTGTTTTCTGCGGCAAGGACCTGCTGAACGAGTTTTACACCCCCTACGGCACGGTCTACACCGTCGCGTGGAACAAGATGTACCGCGCCGAGGTCTGGAAACTGCTGCATTACCCCGAAGGCCGCCTGCATGAGGATGATTTCGTCGCACACCGCCTGTTCTGGCGCTGCGACAAGGTCGTCTGCATCGACAAGCCGCTCTATCACTACCGCCTGCGCAACGGCAGCATCTGCCGCACGAACATACGCCCGGAGGCGTTCGACGCCGTGGACGGTCTGGCGGACCGCTATCGTTTTTATGTTGAGAACCACGCGGACCGCGCGGTCATCGACGCGGCCTATGCGGCCTGCTGGCGGCGGTATCTGTTCCTCTGCGCGAAGGTGCGCCAGTACCCGACGCCCGAGCTGGTCAAGGCCATCAGCAAGGAGCAGTTTTTGATGCAGGGGCTCATCAGCTACCTGCCCAACTGCCGCAACATGAAGATGACCGAGAAGCTGAGCGCCGCCCGCTGGTCGATGATGAGCGCACAGAGTTTGTGCCCGATCAAATAAGTCCATTGCTCTGTAGGGGCCGGACATGTCCGGCCCGCAGCCTGCCCAAAAGCGCCCTCTGACGTGAAGCCGCGGGCCGGGCATGCCCGGCCCCTACGTGCGCGGCGGTATTTTTGTTCAAAATCCACATTTTAAGGAGCCCACATTGGCGTTATTGAAGCTAGACAAGGAAAGACGTCCCCGCGTGCTGCTGGTGCCGCCGCCGGATCTGCCGGTCCCCGCGGTGCAGGGCGGCGCGGTGGAGACGCTGCTGACCCACCTGATCCGCGAGAACGAGAAGCAGGGGCAGCTTGATTTGCTGTGCGCCAGTGTCACCGACGATGCCGCCCGCCGCGCCGCCGAGGGCTGGCAGCATACGAAGATGCTCTACATCAACCGCCCGGGCGGCCACCGCCGCTACTGGCCGATGGTCTTTCTGGAGCGGTGCGCCGGAATCGCCGCGCCCTATGACCCGTGGTACCAGAAGGTCCAGCTCTCGCTGGCATTGGAGTTGCCGCCGCCCGACCTGATCGTGGCCGAGGGCGGAAACCTGACCCAGTGCAGCGCCATCAGCCGTATGTTTGGCCGCAAACGCTGTCTGGCGCACCTGCACGGCCAAACGACCTGCACCCCCGTGATGGACGACATCTACGGCGGCGTGCTGGCGCTGAGCGATTTCATCCGCGAGGATTACCTGCAATCCAGCACCCTTGACCCGCACCGGGCCTACATTCTGCACAACTGCATTGACACGGCCCGCTTCTGCCCCGGCCCGGCATCCAAAACGCTGCGCACGCAGCTCGGCTTTACCGACGAGGATTTCGTCGTGCTCTACTGTGGGCGGCTTGACCCGGACAAGGGCATCCATAAGCTGATGGAGGCCATTGCCGCGCTGCATGAGCCGCACATCAAGCTGCTGATCGTGGGCAGCCCCTTCTTCGCCCGCACCCAGCAAAGCGCGTTCCAGCGCAAATTGGAGCAGCAGGCCAAGAGTCTGGGCAACCGCGTACAGTTCACGGGCTACATCCCCAATGAGGACCTGCCCGACTACTACCGCCTGGCCGACCTGTGCTGCGTGCCCACGCTGGTGGAGGAGGCTGCGGGCCTTGTGGCCGTGGAGGCGATGGCCTGCGGACGCCCCGTGCTGGCGACCCGCAGCGGCGGTATGCCGGAGTATCTGGCCGGCAGCCAGGCCGTGCTGGTGGAGCGCGGCGACACTGTGACCGACCAGCTTGCGTGGAGCATCCGTATGCTGTACGAGCACCCGGCCCTCTGCACCGAGATGGGCGCGGCGGGCGCGGCGCGCGGCAGGGAGTTTTCCACCGCGCATTACTATGAGGAATTTGTGCGCATCGTGCGCGATGTGACGGAAAACGGAGGTGCCCAGTGAGCAAGCCGACCCTCTGCGTGATCGTGCCGGTCTACAAGGCCGCTGCGACACTGGACCGCTGTGTGGCCAGCGTTCTGGCCCAGCAGGTCGCAGGCGGGCTGCACTGTATTCTCGTGGACGACGGCAGCCCCGACGAAAGCGGCGGTCTGTGCGACGCCTGGGCCGCCAGGGACCCCCGCGTGACGGTTTTGCATCAGGAGAACCGCGGCGTGTCCGCCGCGCGCAACGCCGGACTGGCTGCAGCGGACAGCGAGTACCTTGTCTTTCTCGACGCAGATGACGCGCTGCGCCCCGGCGCTTTGCAGGCGGCGCTTGACGCCCAGAACACTGCGCCGCAGAGCTTTGTGCTCTGGCACTACACCACTGACGAACAGGACGCTGCAGCGGTAACTTCGGATACTGCCACCCGCCCGCAGAATATGCTGGCGCGGCTTTGGCTCGACTGTCTGCTGGCTATGCCGTGGAATAAGCTCTACCGCACCGCGCCGGCACAGCAGCTGGCATTTGACAGACGGTATACTTTAGGTGAAGATTTACAATTTGTATTGGATTATATCGACCTGTTGGGCAGGACTGTTCCCGATTTTGCCTACACTATCCTGACCGCACCGCTGACGTTTTACGATTGCAGCCGCGAGGGAACACTCTCGACGAAATACCACGCCGACTACTGCAAGATCTGGCCCGAGCATTTTGCCCGGCTGAACAAGGCGTGCTACGCGGCGCACTGCCCGCAGGAGGATATGCGCCCCCTGCACCGCGCCGAGCTGACCGTTTACGCCGAGGGCGTGGCGGACATCCTGCGCCGCGACCCCGCCAAGCGCAGGGCCGTGCGCCGGGACAAGGCTTATGCCGCCCTGCGCAGCCCGTGGCTGCACGCCCTTTTGGAGCGAATGCGCATTGAGGGCTGCTACAGCGCCTACTACCTGCCCTGCCGCTGGCGCAGCATCCGCCTTGTCTGGGTCATGGCCGAGGCCAGGCGGACCGGCTCTCCCCTGTTCGGCAAGCTGGACTGGGCCGGATATTATCTGCTGGGCAGGAGGCTGCGCAGGGATTGATGTGCCGTACCTATAGGAAACAGCTTGCAGGGGCGACGCAATCACTGCTCCCTGCAATCTCTACACCTCATAACTTCAAGCGTGGCCTTTTCAATGGGCTGCGCTTTTTCTTTGCGCACCAATCGTGCAGACTGTGCACAAATGTCCATCCGTTTTGCTCTGCTTTCCACTGTAAACCGCGCACTTCTTCGTACAGAACGAGTATTCTGTCCTTTTTGCGGATCGGTTCGTTGACTATGTTAAATTATTGTCGTATAATACAATCATACGCAAAGCGTGTAATGCTTAACATAGAGAAGGGTTCCTCATGGAGAAAAAACTCATCCTAGTCACCTCCCCGCCCGCCTGCGGCAAGACCTACGTGGCAAAGGCGCTGGCTAAAAATTTAAAGCACGTTGTCTATCTCGACAAGGACACGCTCATCGTCCTCTCCAAGCAGATCTTCAAGGTTGCCGGGCAGCCGTATGACCGCAGCAGCGCGTTTTTTCAGCAGAACATCCGCGATTATGAGTATGACTGCGTTCTGGCTCTGGCCATGGAGGCACTGGACTACGACGATATTGTCCTGATCAATGCGCCGTTCACCCAGGAGGTGCGCGACAACGCCTTTATCGCAGACCTGAAGGCCAAGCTGGCCGCCAAGGGCGCAACGCTGGCCGTCATCTGGGTCGAAACCTCGCCCGAGGTCGTCCACCAGCGAATGATCGAGCGCAACTCGGACCGCGACACTTGGAAGCTGGCTCACTGGGATGAGTATCTGCGTCGGTGCAACTTTGCCATCCCAGAGAACCTCGCCGACCCGCAGCACAAGGACAATTTGATTTTGTTCCAGAATAATAACGACGACGAATTTGACGCTTCGATGAAGCGCTGCGTTGCTATCTTGGAGGAATCCCTCTAGGATTGACTTCCCTGCCCGGCTCCCGCCTGCTGCGGATGCCGGGTCTTTTTTGTGCCGTCCTCTGCCAGCGCACACAGAATTTCTCTGTTTTACAAATCAATGGTAAAACACACCGTCGACCTCTAACTCATGCAGCAGCGGCGCGTAGACCGTGCGCTCAACCCTGCCGCCCGGGTAGAAGATCAGACCGGCACGGGCAGGTGTGGTGTGCGGGGAAAAAAGCCAGCCGTCGGCATAGCCCTAACGATGGGCATAGGCTTCAGGGCGAAGCGCTGCTTTTTCAAAATGGTATGTCCCCGGCAGATTAGAATGCAGATTAGAATATGACACGAGATTTTTCAAGAAAACATTTGCATTTTGCTCCCGGATTTGGTATACTATAAAGGTATTCGGGGCTTTGGCTCTGTTTGACAGTAATTCATAAACCTGCGTCCGTAGCTCAACTGGATAGAGCACTGGCCTCCGACAACTGCGACATGGCAGGTTTTCGGTTCGTTTTTGTTCGATACAGCGTTATTTGCACTTGCAAAAACGCGGTGGTCAACGGTAGTCAGACCACGAATTGACCACTATTGGAAATTGACTACTTTACAAGATTGGAATACGCTGTAACGGCGTTTTTCATATATAAGCGATCGTAGCTCAGCTGGATAGAGCGTTCGGCTCCGACCCGGAAGGCCAGAGGTTCGAATCCTCCCGGTCGCACCAAGAGCAGCACCTTATGGGGTGCTGCTCTTTTTGTTTTGCATGGATTTTATGGGGCAGTAAAAGAAGGGATTTGAACAGCCCGTGCCCCGCGCTTTGCGTCCCGCGGGGCAGAAACGCCCCGGTGGGGCGCTTCTAGGGCGCGGCTTGGCGAATTCCTTCGGACACACCAAAAAGCGCATTGCAATGTACCTTTGCAATGTGCTTTTTGTTTTGATGTTATTTAGGTTTAGAATAATTTTAGTAGCATATCATCTGCGGCATCAGTGTATTGCCCTTTTGCCAGTTGATCATTTCTCAACTGATTTATGGTGCTTCGCATAAGGTGAATTTCTTCTACAGAGAAACTTGCTCTTTTATCGGCTGGGAGAGAATTGATTTTTAGTATCAGTCGCCCCGGTTTTTCTGTGCTATGCCCAAGCGCTTTTTCACTGTAATAATAAGGTGCAAGCGCTTTCAGCAGGATACTTTTGTTTGCGCGTGTCAGCTTAATTTTTCTCATAGTCCAATCGCCTTTCCAAGTTTTTCTTGAGCTTTGCGCTTGTTCTTGTCGAATGCATGGGCGTAAATATCCAGCGTTGTACTTGCCTGTGCATGACCCAATAGACTAGCCACCGTTCGTACATCCACGCCCTGCGCAATCAGCAGGCTGGCATTGGTGTGGCGCAAGCTATGCACACTCAAGTCCAGTGGCAGGTTGTTAGCCTTCAAAATCAGCTTGAATCTGTATGTGAATGTGCTAGGGCACATAGGCTTTCCGTTCGGCTGGCGGAATAAGTAATCATCTTCGGATACCTTTCCGTTCGCGGTTTGCGCCCTATCCCATTCGCATTCTTTCCGCCACGCCTTGAGTAGTTGGCACATTTCTTTACTCAAATACACCATGCGGTCACCGCTGGTCGTCTTAGGGTCTTTCGTGATGGACTCTTGGTGGCTCAGCTTCACGACTCCGCGTTGTACATGAATCGTCCGTTTGCGCCAGTTGATGTCACTCCACTTTAATCCACAGGCTTCCCCGCGCCGCAAACCAGTTGCCAGTACCAGCTTGAAATAGGTTTCGTATTTCATGCTCTGACCCTCGAAAGCTGTAATCAACTTTTTTACGGTTTCCTCATCGGCTACGGGGCGTTCTTTCTTTTTTCCTTTGGGCTTATAGCACCGCCATGCGGGATTGTGGGTCAAATAACCCTCGTCCACAGCCGCCGATAGGATGCCGCACAGCGTGTTGTGTAAGCCTTCGACTGACTTCTCGGATAGATTTCCTCTGCCGTCCAAACGCGGGCTGTGCCGCATTTCTTCGTAAAAATCACGGATAACCTCTTTACGCAAATCGGTCAACTTGTAGTTGCCCAGAGCAGGCAGGATTCTGCGGATATCCTGCAAATCTCGTTGATATGTAGAGTCCGCCAGCTTCTTCGGTCCAACATCAGCCGCCCAATGCTCAATGTACTTTGCCAGCGTGATGCTACGGTTAATGGGTTCCGGCGTATGTTGAACCTCGCGTTCAAATAGGACTGCCTGTTCCTTTACCCACTTCTCGGCTTGTTTGGGTGTGTACTCCTTGGGTGGCTTGACCGTTTTCTGTACAGATTTCAGCCGGTTGCCCTCGTAATCATACCCACGAGATACCACAATCAAGTAGCTATTGCTGCCGCGCTTTCTGATAGACGCCATATTTTGCACGCTCCTTAGTGTTATTTTATTGACCTGCGGTACTACAAAGCATACCGACAACTGCGACAGAAAGCTATCACCACACCCAATAATCTTTATGCTAAAAATTCACCTATTACTGACAAAAACGGCACCGCTATTTCTGACGGTGCCGCTGGTTATTTAGCCTGCTTTCTTGGCTTTTCTATTCTTATTTTTCATAAATGCAACATAGCACGGATTTTGGTTGTTCAGCAGATCTTGCATCAGCTTTGCGGCCTAATGTTTAACCATATTCTGCGGGGCACAGTAAGTGCGTCCTAAGAACGTCAACAACGAGACCGCCACCTGTTTGCGGGTGCCTTCCTTCGCCATTATGTCGAGTAAAATTTTCGCGAAGTATACAGATTGTAGCATCCCGGCAAGTTACACTTTTTATATACCTGTGCGGGCACACTATATAGAGAGATGCATTAGTCTGCTAAATAGGTTATTCATTGCAACTAAAATCATACACTACCTTTTTTCATCTTTGTCAAATTTAAAGTCGACAAGCAATATTCTTACACAAAATATTGCTTTGCAAGTTGAACTTTGCAGGTGCCTTCTGCTATAATAAAAGCGCAGAGTAAATTCTGCAACCAAGCGTGCGGCAAGATTTTTCGCCTGTGTTTCGCGGGTGTTGACAAAAATGGTAGGAGCCGTTCCTTGCAACTTGTAAGGTACGTATCAGGCTGGAACAAAGCCTTCTGACAAAGCATATCATCAGCGTAATGAGTTACCGCACGCTTATTTGAAGCAAGGAGTGTCCGTATGGGAAGTCTTTTCGATGTCAAAACTCGAAATGAGCTAGCAGATGTTTTGAATATTCCCAGACGGCATTTAACTTATATTTTATATATCCAGCGCCCAGATAACTGCTATACTACTTTTGAAATCCCAAAAAAGGTCCGGTGGTATTAGGGTTATTTCTGCACCATCATCCGCGCTAAAAGAAATTCAAGTCACCCTTGCAGAAAAGTTGTGGGAGTGTCAACAAAAAATTTGGCAGCAGTACAATATTCAGCCCAATATTGCGCACGCTTTTATACCCAAGAAGAGTACCATTACCAATGCGCAGATTCATTGCAAGAAACGATATGTGCTGAATCTTGATCTCAAGGATTTTTTCGATCACTTCCATTTCGGCCGTGTAATGGGTTATTTTGAAAAAAATAACAACTTTTGTCTTCCGCATGAAGTTGCAGTGGTAATTACACAGCTTGCCTGCTACAAGGGACGGCTCCCACAGGGCGCACCGACCTCTCCCATTATCACAAATCTGATATGTCAAATTTTAGATATGCATCTGCTGTCAATCGCCAAAAAGTACAAGGTTGACTATACTCGGTATGCCGATGATCTTACATTTTCGACAAATCGACGCACATTTGAGGACGATATTCCACAATTTTTGGTTGAGATCCAGCGCGAAGTGCAAGGCTTTGGCTTTGGAATCAATGAAAAAAAGACGCGATTACAATTTCGAAACTCTCGGCAGGAAGTTACGGGGCTTATTGTTAACAAGAAACTGAATGTTCCCCATCTCTTCTACAAAAATACCCGCGCTATGGCAAATCAACTTTACAAAACTGGGCATTTTTATATTGATAGCAGTGAAGGTACGCTAAATCAGCTGGAGGGACGCTTCTCTTATATCGATCAGCTAATCAAGCACAATAATCGCCTAGACGGGGAAAAGCATAACCAGCATCTACTTAGTACGCGAGAACGACAATATCAGAAGTTTTTGTTTTACAAATACTTTTTTGCTAATCCGCAACCACTTCTTGTAACCGAGGGTAAGACAGACGAGATCTATCTGAAAGCGGCAATTCGCAGCTTAGGAAGAGAGTATCCTGCATTAGCAAAACTAGATTCTACCGGAAATTACATTTGGAAATGTCGTTTTTTCCATCGGTCGCGGCGTCTTGAATATTTTTTCGATATAAGTTACGATGGTGCCGATGCTATGAAAAACATCTACAATTTGCATACTGGGAAGAACGATTTTCCTCCATATTTATCTTTCTTTACAAAAGCAAGCGGTCACACACCCCAAAATCCAACAATTTTACTGTATGATAACGAAACCAAAAGTAACAGGCCCCTAAATAAATTTTTCTCATATATAGGAGCCGATAGAGACACTTCTCTGGGCGGTTTGGATTACAGAGAGGCATTACAGAAAAACCTTTATCTGCAGCTTCTAAAAGAGAGCAAATTGTATTTGGCAACCGTTCCACTGACAAGTGGGAAGGCTGAATGTGAAATCGAAGACCTTTTCCCTGACGATGTTTTGGCTGTTCAGATAAATGGCAAAACTTTTTCACGGAAAGACACTTTCGACATTTCACTGTATTATGGAAAAAATATTTTTGCGCAGTATGTAAACGCTCATTGGCAAGAAATCGATTTTTCGGAGTTTCGTCCACTGCTAGATGCCCTTCAAACCATCGTGTTAGCACAAGAATCTATCCTTTTGAACGCATAGGTTGGATAGCAAGCGTTCTGCAGCTCTATAATCACAACAATAAAGTGTTCAACTGCATTCTACTGTAGGTGAGCACTTTTTCTTTTTTAGTGTATAAATTTTAGATATATCTTCAAAATGGCAAAATATGTAATCCTTGAATTCCCAGCAAACAAACTCCATAGCCAACATCGTCACCTTTTTCTTTTCGGTGACGCTGACGCGGACATTGATCCCGACACTGCGTTTTCTCATGCGCCAGCAGCCTCACAGGGGTTCGGGGCTGTCCCCGTAGGCTTTTCGGCGGGTTGCCCTGTGGCAACACTTCGCCCATGCTTGCTTCCCTCAAGCGACCTTTGTGACGCTAATGACGCTGATGACGCTGTTTGTGAGATATCCCATTTGAAAAGTTGGGTTATGTCAATATCAGCGTCATTAGCGTCATCTGCGTCATTTCCGTCATGGGAGAACTTCATCTGCCGCGCCTGCGAGGTGCGGTGGGTTTCATAGCGGATACCTCTTGGCGTGAATACGGTATCGAAGTATTCCACGATTTTCCGGGTCAGCTGGTGGGGCAAAACGCCTTCAATATCGGCTGCAGAAAGCAATTCGGTAGCCGTGCCTTGCCATGTTCCGACGCTATCGATGTAGTCAGCCACTTTCCAAAGGTAACTCGGCACAGCCTTAGCGACAATCTGTTCGGTGCTTTCTTCCTCGTCCAGAGTCCAAACGCAATTTTCTTCGTGCAGGCGCAGTGTTTTGTTGTCCATGTCGCGCCCGGTCACCAAAATGCTGGCGGTCTGGCTCATACGCTTGCGCTGCATGACCCAGCTGGTATCGGACGCACCCATCAGACCATTTGAACCTGCAATCTGCTGGAACGGATCGTCTGCGGCTTGTTTGCGCAGATGGTGGATCAGCAAAATGCAGACATTGTACTTATCAGCCAATGCTTTCAACGCGCTGATCTCCTTGTAATCGCTGGCATACATACTGTTGTTCTGGTCGCTGGAACGAACCTTTTGCAAGGTATCAATGACGATCAGCCCGGTGTCCGGGTGCTGATAGAGGAAGCTGGTGAGCTGTTCTTCCAGCCCCTGCCCGATGCTGCTGCATTCCGTCTGCATGACCAGCCGTTCGGGGGCTTCTTCGCTGCCCACAAGCTGGAGAAGGCGCTTCTGCAGGCGGTTGAAGGTGTCCTCCAGCGATAGATAAAGCACGGTGTGCGGCTCTATTTCGCGCCCCCACATAGGCTTTCCCTGTGCGACCTGCAAGCACAGCCACAAGGTCAGCCAGCTTTTGCCCGCTTTGCTGGGGCCGGCAAACAGCGCCAGCCCTGCCGGAAGCAAATCAGGGATGATCCACTTGACCGGCGGCAGCGGCGTGGAGAGGAGTTCTTCGGCGGAGATCGTTTTTGGAAGTTTTTCATAATTCATTCGCATCGTCCTTTCTGTTTTGGTATATATCTATTATCTCATACTATCGTCTTTTTGTGTGTAGTAAGTTTTACTCTCTAATGTTAAGTTGTACGGCTCACGCCACCCCACAGCCCCACAAACGCGCCAAACGACGGGTTTGCGGGTGATGTCGCGTCCGTGTGCGACGCGGGGCATCTGCCCCACACAAGGCGGATTTGGGCGGTTACTGCGAGTGAATCAGAACTGATTCACTTGTATGCCTTACGCTCTGGAAAGTGAATCAAATCTGATTCACTCCCAATAAATTCCCCGAAAGTATACGGCTCTGATTCCCTACTTTTATTAGACTGGAAAACGTGAATCGGTTTCGCATACTTTCGGGATAACTTTTCGATTTACAGCTGCATTTGC
>OLNK01000800.1_pt1 | contig 31330 bp, 15 predicted proteins | sample 1672791 | NCBI WGS metagenome assembly OLNK01 (sample SAMEA3136724, study PRJEB25190) | human gut metagenome | biome: human gut; feature: human-associated habitat; material: faeces | place: Austria | collected 2013 | reverse complement strand
TTCGTGCAAAATGCGCACGAAAACACCTCGCGGAATACAACCTGTGAACAGTAACAACAATAACCTGCATGCCCTGCGCACAGGTCACCGCCATCAATAAGAGGGAGAATGCGATGCCGATAATAGATTTCAAAGCCGCGATGTGCAAGCATTGTTATAAGTGCGTCCGCGACTGTGAAGTAAAATCGATCATGATTCGTGACGGCCACGCTTATATTATGCCGAACCGCTGCATTCTGTGCGGCCAGTGCCTGATTAGCTGCCCGCAGTCTGCAAAAAAGATGTCCAGCGAGCTGGAAAAAGTAAAATCATTTATAAAAGAGGGCAGGCCGGTTATCCTGTCACTTTCCTCGGCTTATATCGGGCTGTTTCAATATAAAACGAGGGGGCAGGTGAAAGATGCCCTTTTGAAGCTGGGTTTCACGGATGTACGTGATACGGCGGAAGCGGCTGCGATGGCGACCGGCGAGTATGTGAAGCTTTTGGAAAAGGGCGATATGAAGAACATCATCACCACGGCCTGTCCGAGCATCGTGAGTCTGATAGAGATTCATTATCCGGAACTCATTGACTATCTGGCTCCGGTGCTGATCCCTTCCGGAATCCATGCCAGGATGCTGGGGGAGGAGTACGGGGAGGAGGCGAGAATTGTCTTCGCCGGGCCCTGTATCGCCGAGAAAGAGAAAATGAGGGCGGTCAGCCCCGACGCGGTCCTGACGTTTGAAGAGCTGAAGGGATGGCTTGAGGAAGAAGAAATTAAAATAGACGAATGCGAAGACGCGGATTTTGACGAGCGCCATCTCGGCGCGAACCTGCGGTATCCGGTCAGCGGAGGGCTGCTGACTTCGGTGGAGACGACAAAGACAAAGCCGGACAGGTACCGTAAATTTTATGTCAGCGGCGTCAAGGACTGCCTGGACGTCTGTGAGGCTATGATGACCGGCGAAGTGAAGGGCTGTTTTATTGAGATGAACGCCTGCCACGGAGGCTGCATCAACGGCCCTGCTACCGCGGCTACGGTATCCAGTTTTAAGGTTAAGCTGGATTTGGAGGCGACGCTTCCCAGAGAACCTGCGGAGCTGTCGGCTCTGAGCGAGAAGGCCAGGGCTGTTTCCATCGGCCGTACCTTTAAAAACCGTGCCCGGAAAGAGATTATGCCTACGGAGGAAGAGATCCGTGAGATTTTAATAAAAACGGGCAAAACCAGGCCGGAACAGGAATTAAACTGCGGAGCCTGCGGCTATCCGACCTGCCGCGAAAAAGCGATTGCCGTCTGCCAGAAGAAGGCGGAGCTTAATATGTGCATCCCCTACCTTTTTGACAGGGCAAGATCGATGTCCCATCTGGTTATGGAGACCTCGCCGAATATCATTATGGTGATTGACGAAGATTTGAAGATCCTGGAATGCTCCGCGGCCACGGAAAAATATTTTGGTATAAAACGCAAGGAGATGAAGGGACGCCTGCTGGGAGAATTCATCGATACGGAAGATGTAAAAGAGGTATTCAGGACGCATACCAATATCCACAGCAGAAAAGTGCTTTATCCGGACCTGAAGCTTGCCACCCTGCAGAATATTGCCTATATTTCCAAAGGTAATCTGGTAATCGCCACGCTTATCGATGTGACGAGGGAGGAGAAGCTGGAACAGCAGGAGTATGAAAAGAGAAAAGCCACAATTGAACTTGCCCAGAAAGTAATTTTTAAGCAGATGATGGTGGCCCAGGAAATAGCGGGGCTTCTGGGAGAGACAACGGCAGAAACAAAAACGACACTTACAAAACTTTGTTCTTTGATTGATGACGGGAACGAAAGTGAGGTCCGATAATGGGAATTACCGTAGATGTCACTTATAAGAGTCTGAATAAATATTCCGAAATCCTCTGCGGAGATACGGTGGAGCTTTTAAAAACGGAGGATTCCGATGTAATGATCCTGGCGGACGGAATGGGGAGCGGGGTAAAAGCCAACATCCTCTCCACCCTGACTGCCAAAATTCTCGGTACGATGTTTTTAAACGGCGCCACTTTGGAAGAGTGCGTCGAAACCATCATGCAGACGCTGCCCATCTGTCAGATCCGGCAGGTGGCCTACGCCACATTTTCCATCCTCCAGGTATTTAATAACGGAGAGGCTTACCTGGTGGAATATGATAATCCCCGCTGTATTTTTATCCGGGACGGGGAAGTAATCAAGATCCCCAGGAACACAAGGGTAGTTCAGGATAAAGAGATTAATGAGTTCCGTTTTACCGTAAAAAAGGGAGATGCGCTGATTCTTCTTAGCGACGGCACGATCCACGCCGGTGTGGGCAAATCCATGACCTTTGGATGGCCCTGGAAGGATATTGCGGAATTTGTGGTAAGACAAAGGGAGCATGCCATCTCTTCGATTCGTCTCGCGGCGGCTGTCTGCGAAGAATGCGATAAGCTCTATGAGGGAAAACCGGGAGATGACACGACGGTAGCCGTGATGCAAATTATTGACAGAAGACCGGTGCATCTGATGACGGGGCCGCCCGTGGACCGGGATGACGATGAGAGGATTATCTCGGAGTTTATGAAAGATGAGACGGCTTCCCGCATCGTCTCCGGAGGAACCAGTGCAACGATTCTTTCTAGAGAGCTGGGAAGGCCGCTGAAGGTTTCAATGGATTATACGGACCCGGAGATCCCGCCCATCGCTTATATGGATGGAATTGAGCTGGTAACGGAGGGAGTCCTGACTCTCAGCCGTGTTGTTGACATACTGAACCGGTTTGTAGAAAAAAAAGATTTGAGCTACGACTTTTTCAAAGAGCTGGACAAAAATAACGGAGCGTCCATGCTTGCGAAAATTCTGATAGAGGACTGTACGGAGCTGAACCTGTATGTGGGGAAAGCCATTAACAGCGCTTACCAGAATCCGGGACTCCCCTTTGATCTGGGAATCCGGCAGAATCTGGTGAGGCAGCTTAAGACGGCAGTCGAAAAAATGGGAAAACGAGTTACGGTTACGTACTATTAGGGCGGGATACTACCTGTGAACAGTAACAGGAGCGGTAACATCCCGCGGAATAAACCTACTTAACAGTTACAAGGAGGATATATAAAATGGTAACAAATGACGCAACAATACTGAAGTTAAAGCATGATGTACTTTACGAGGTAGCGAAGCTGGCATGGGAGGATCAGCTGGTGGATGATAAAAGGGACGAACTTCCGGGCAAAATGATTCCCGGACCGCAGGCCCATTACCGCTGCTGTATTTATAAAGAGAGAGAAGTAATCAGACAGAGGGTCCGTCTTGCGGAAGGCAAGTGCCCTACGGGAAGAAACACGAATAATGTGGTCCAGGTCATCAATGCGGCCTGTGAGGAGTGCCCGATTGCCTCCTATACGGTTACGGACAACTGCCGTAAATGTATGGGCAAGGCGTGCCAGAGCTCCTGTCCCTTCGGAGCCATTACGATGGGCAATAATAAGGCGTTTATTGACCCGGACAAATGCCGTGAGTGCGGTAAATGTGCGACAGCCTGCCCGTACAATGCCATCGCTCATCTGGAACGACCCTGTAAAAAGGTGTGTCCGGTGGACGCCATCACTTACGACGAGTACGGTATCTGCGTGATAGACGAGAAGAAATGCATCCAGTGCGGTGCGTGTATCCACAGCTGTCCGTTTGGAGCAATCGGTTCCAAGACCTTCATGGTAGATGTAATCCGCCTGATTAATGCGGGAAAGAAAGTAGTAGCCATGCTGGCCCCGGCCACAGAAGGCCAGTTCGGGCCGGATATTACCTTTGACAGCTGGAGAACCGCCCTCAAGAAGGTTGGGTTTGCCGATATGGTGGAGGTTGGCCTGGGCGGCGATATGACGGCGGCCGCGGAGGCTGAGGAGTGGGCGGAGGCCTATAAAGAGGGTAAGAAGATGACCACTTCCTGCTGTCCGGCATTCGTCAATATGATTAAACAGCATTATCCGGAGCTGATCGACAATATGTCCACCACCGTATCCCCGATGTGCGGCGTCTCAAGGATGCTGAAAGCGGAGGATCCTGAGATCGTCACCGTATTCATCGGCCCGTGTATTGCCAAGAAGAGTGAGACTTTGGATCTGAATATCCAGGGAAATGCCGACTATGCAATGACCTACGGTGAAATACGCGCCATGCTCCGCGCCAAAGGCGTAGTTCTGGAGCCGGAGGAGAATAAAAACCAGCAGGCCAGCGTATTTGGAAAGCGCTTTGCCAACGGCGGAGGCGTAACGGCCGCTGTTCTGGAATGCCTGAAAGAGACGAATGAAAATGCCGATATCAAGGTGGTGAAATGTAATGGAGCCGCAGAGTGCAAGAAAGCGCTGCTGCTTCTGAAGATGGGCAGACTTCCGGAGGACTTCGTGGAGGGAATGGCCTGCGTCGGAGGCTGTGTCGGCGGCCCGAGCAGCCATAAGAGTGAGATGGAAGCGAAGAAATCAAGGGATAAGCTGATTGCCGAGGCCGATGCCAGACAGGTGCATGAGAATCTGAAACAGTATAAGATGGATTCCTTCTCAATGCACAGACATTAATCGCAGCCGGATTTGGATATGGAACACAGCGCCTGCGGTACCTGGCGCGGACGGCTGAGAAAGAAAAGAACAGATAGGGAAAGAAAAATAAAGGAGCGCCTGTCGTGGTTTAGCCAATCACGACAGGCGCTTTTTGCGTCGGATAAAGCATGGAAAACAAAGCCTTCTCTTTTTACTTGACACATACTATAAATTACAGTATTATAGGTAATGACACTGAAAATACTATAAAATATAGTGATATATAATATAGTATATAATTCGAATGAAAGAAAGGAGTGTTATCATGAATGAGGGTAACAGAAGAATGGAGCTTCTGGGGAGTGCGCCTATCCCCAAAGCTCTTTTAGCAATGGGGCTGCCTGCCATGATTGGAATGATGATCAATGCATTATACAATCTGGTGGACGCCTATTTTGTCGGAGGTCTGGGAACCAGCCAGATGGGGGCAATCTCTGTGGCATTTCCGCTTGGGCAGATAGTGGCAGGACTGGGACTGCTGTTCGGGAACGGCGCGGCCTCCTATATTTCCAGGCTGCTGGGCTATGGTGAAAAAGAAACTGCGAACAAGGCTGCAAGCACAGCGCTGTACGGCAGTCTGCTTGCCGGCGCGGTAATGATTGTCTGCGCCCTGCTTTTTCTGGAGCCGGTTTTGATACTTCTGGGCGCGACGGAGAGCATATTGCCCTATGCTTTGGCCTATGCGGGAATTTATACGGCCTCATCTATATTCAATGTCTTTAATGTCACAATGAACAGTATTGTGACAAGCGAGGGAGCGGCCAGAACCACGATGTGTGCGTTGATGGCAGGCGCGGTACTGAATATAGTCCTGGATCCGGTATTTATCTATGTTCTGGGACTGGGGGTTACAGGCAACCGCCACCGCAATTTCCCAGGCGGTGTCTGCGCTTGTGTATTTACGTTACGTATTACGGAGAGAAAGTGTCTTTACCTTCCGTGTTCAAGACTGCTGTTTTACTGGGAAAATCATATCGGAAATTATGAAAGTCGGCATTCCCACCCTGGTATTCCAGCTTCTGACAGGTCTGTCCATAACACTCATCAATTTGCAGGCTAAAGAATATGGTGATTCAGTCATTGCCGGACTGGGAGCCGTAACAAGAATCACCGCTATGGGCAGTCTGATGGTATTTGGATTTATCAAAGGATTTCAGCCAATTGCCGGATTTAATTACGGCGCTGAAAAATATGACAGGCTGTGTGAAGCGGTCAGAACCGCGATTATATGGTCGACCGTATTCTGCGCGGTCTATGGACTGACCTTAGCCCTGTTTTCAACAGCCATTATATCAGGCTTTACGAAAGGAGACGGGGAAATGATCCGCGCCGGCCGGAAAGCCCTGGCGGCAAACGGCTGTACTTTCCTGCTCTTTGGCTTTTATACCGTCTATTCCTCCGTTTTTCTTGCGCTTGGCAAAGCAAGGGAAGGCTTTATCCTGGGAGCGTGCAGACAGGGAATCTGCTTTGTGCCAGTGATTTGGCTTCTGCCGTCATTTATCGGGATGGATGGGATTCTTTTCGCCCAGCCTGTTTCCGACGTTATCTCTGCCGCTGCTGCCGTTATTATGGCGGTCCGCCTGCACAGAGAGCTTGCCCATATTAAAATTCCTTGTTCTTGTAGATCCGCAGCGAGATAAAATAGGAAATCAACAAAAGCAGCGGTGAAACAGATAAAGCTGCCGCTCCGACAAGGCCGGATCGCAGGTTAATCCCTGCGGTCCACGGAGCGAGTAATACTGCGACAATCAGCATGAAAATCCCGGCAAAAAAGGCGGATATCAGGATTATCAATTCATTTTTTTCTGTGCCGATTTTCAGCATGACAGGAAACATTATCGCGGCCACTGTAATGGATTGTGTTAGACCGTACTGATACCCCCAAATCAACGAAGTTGTGTTCAATGACGGTACAGTTACAACCGTAATCAGACCGGTAAGGAGGCTGACGGCAAATCCGAAAAATATCAGGATACAGAATGAAATATATTTTGCCAGAATCACTGATTTAACGTTCACCGGCAGCGTCAGTTCAAAGCGGTTCCAGTTTGAGATTTCATCGGCCTGGAGCGACGTGCCCACATTAGCGATAAAGATAAATATCTGAACGGCCGTAATCATGGATAAAACAACGGGTTCCCTGGTTATCAGCGGAGTCAATATTAAAAAGCCGGCCATCAAAAAAGCGAGTTTGATATTATTTTCCATTGAGTAAAACGTATTCCTGATAAGCCCTTTCATCTATGTCTCTCCTTTCACATAAAGCAGCATTATTTCGTCTATTGTTACAGGGACGATCATGGCTTTGGGGTACTTTTTCTCGGCTTTCTTTCTGTCACCGACCAGAATCTGCCATTCATAGTCCATTTTCCGGTAAGCGATAATATCCTGCTTTTCAATCCGGCCAAATTGTGCCAGGCCGCATTTTATAATTCCATAGTCTGCGAGTAATTCATCCTTTGATTTAAAAAAGACGAGTTTTCCGGCATGAATAAAAATAATATAATCGGCTATTTTTTCCAGATCGCTTGTAATGTGGGAGGAGAGCAGAATGGAGTTTTCTTCCTCCTGGACAAAAGTTAAAAATAAATCCAGGATGTCGTCCCTTGTAACCGGGTCAAGTCCGCTTGTGGCCTCATCTAATATTAAAAGCCGGGGATGATGGGAAACGGCGGCAATAATGGACAGCTTCATCTTCATGCCTCTGGAAAAGGTCTTGATTTTCTTATCACGCGGTAAATTCATTTTCTCGAGAAGCGAAAAATACAGAGCTTCATCCCATGTATGATAAATATCTTTTAAAACCTTATGAAGCATTTTCGGTGAAAGCTCCCCGGAAAAATTGCTGTTGTCAAACACTACGCCAATCAGTTCACGGTCAGCGGCCGTCATCTCGTAATCATGCCTGCCTAATATCGATATATCACCGGAATCCTTTTTTATAAGCCCCAACACCGCATTGATGGTTGTACTCTTACCGGCGCCGTTTTCACCGACTAATCCTACGATTGTGCCCTTTGGAACCTGAAAGGAAATGTTCTGTAAAGTAAAGCTGCTGTAGGTTTTACTTAATCCTTTGACAGTTAAAGCATCCATGGTCAGTCCTCCTCGTATAAAAGCGTTAAAAGTCTCGTTAATTTATCCAGCTTGATACCGCTGCAACGGGCGATTTCGATGGCTTCGGAAAAGTGTTCCTCGATTTTCTTCTGCTGTTCTTCCAGATAAAAGTCTTGATTCTGTGCCGAAACAAAACAGCCTTTTCCGGCCGTTGTCTCAATAAATCCGTCTGTCTGGAGAGAATCGTATGCTTTCTGTACTGTCAGAACGCTGATATGAAGCGATTTTGCCATTGAACGGATTGACGGAATGGCATCTCCCGGTTTTAGTTCCCCGTTTATGATTAAGGCTTTTATCTGATCGGAAATCTGTTCATAGATGGGTTTGCTTGCATGATTATTAATAAATAGTTCCACAAAAAACCTCCGCTGTACTATACTGTATTACTATTACAAGTACACTATAATACATATAGAGAACAGTGTCAATAGAAAAATTAAGCAGGCGAGGATGCCGCCGGTACGGCCAGTGGACGGGGCGGTGAGGTGGTTTCATGAGTCTTTCGTCCCGGGGAAGATTGTCGTGGGTTGGAGCTGCGCAGACTATATATTCCCCTCCGCCCCAAGGATAGGTTTTCTCCGGGACGAAAGATTCAGCCACTCCCCTCACCACACCGGACATGGCCCGTTCCGGACGCGTCCTCCCAATCTCAGTTAAATCTAAAAACAGATCTTGCAAAAGAGAAGGATTTGTGTTAGATTAAAATCATCCTCAAATCGGAGGAGACTTACAGATATCAATTTCGTTATCGGTTTTATTCTTTTATCTGTTCTAAGGCGGGCCAAGGCCTTCCATGAATCAATCGGTGCCGAATTTCCGGCAGTATTTCATTTAATATTCAATTTTGCAATTTATTATTATCTTTTTGCTTTTGTGCTTAATTTGTACTATTTTTTTTCATATTCTGAATTTCTGTTTGTTAGTCATGCTTAGTATCTAAATCCGCTACATCTAAACCCGAATCCGCAGAGTTTCAAAACATTAGTAACAGTTCAGACTGCATGAACTGTTACTAATATTAATCATGCCGTATCATACCAGTGTGATTTTGTTTGCCAAAAAATAAAAACAGGAGGAAATTATGACAAAACCTAAAACAATGAAATGGAAAAAAGGAAGATTAGGGAAGTCAAAGGAGGGAAGTCGTGAAGCGTTTTAATACAGGACTTTTACTTGCCGCCGCCGTGCTGATAATCTGCCACGGCTTCCCTTCCTATGGCAAAGAAGAAAAGGAGGGATTTATTGAATATACGGTATCTTTTGTAGATGCCGCAGACCATGATAACAGGATTTTTAATTCGCAGCAGGGGCAGGCTCCGGAAGGAACTGCAATCCATGTTTCTTTTCCGAAGCAGATTATTGGGGCCGACGGACATATCTGGAGGGCGGAGGCAGACAGTCCCCAGGAATTTCTCCTCTATCAGGCAGGCCGCCATAAGTACTACGTCGAATACCGGCAGGGTGAGAAGATAGCGGCGCCGGAAGATCCGGATCGGGAAGGCCGGGAAAGGCTCGCCCGGTGGCTCGAGCGGGCGTGGAAGGCAGACTGCCTTATTACGGGACAGGGAGAGGAGGAAGGCAGCGGCGTTCATTTGATGGTAGAGAATGAATCACGCAATAACGAACGGATTAAAAATCTTGTTTCCATGATTCAGGATGCCCGGTGGCACAGTTTTTATATGATTGGAAAAAATTACGTGCCGCAGACGCTGGTAATCGGCACAAGCTTTGATGCAGAGTATTCTGCCGTCATGGAAGACAGATTTAAGGTTGGGAAGGATAGCTGCACCGTACTCCGGATTTCCGTTCGCCGCAACTGGAATGCGGAAAACTGTACCCATAACTGGGAGCTTATCATTGCAGGGGAGAATGACTGTCTGAAAAATGGACAGGAGACCTACTGCTGTAAGAAATGCAGAACGGAGGAGACAGTAATCCTCCCCGCATCAGGCCATTATGATTCGGACGGAGATTCTCTCTGTGACCGCTGCAAAAAACGGGCGTTCCCCGCACAGATTGGAGACAGAATCAGAACTGTCCTCCAAACGGAGAGTGGGGAAAAAGAGCTTGTCTTCCGCTGTCTTGATTTGAATTACAGAGGGTCCGGAAACATGCTCTATCTGTCGGAGGAAACGCTGGGGGAGGATATTACGGGCATTTGTTTTACGGAGTCTGACTATAACGGTTCGCCTCTCCGGAAATATTTTAATCTCGCATTTGCCAACAACATTTCTGCCGCGTCTGCCCTCCAGCCGATTGAGCGGCCGGACGCAGACGGAAGGAACGATTATGCGGCACTGCTTTCAACGGATGAGTATGAAGCGTATGCAGAAATGATAGAAGCAGGGAATGCCTGCCTTCTTCGGACTGTGTCAGGAGGCGCTGTTTACGCCGTGGATCCGGAGGGAGGTCTGTGCCTTGTTCCGGCAGCGGAAAGCAGGGCGTATGGTGTCCGCCCGTTCATATTGTTGAAAAGTCCGGAGACAGGGGAGAAAGCTGAGCTGTCAAACTGGAAAACGGGGGATATCCAGATGCGGCAGATAGGGCAGAAGCTGTACCGTTTCCGCTGTGTGGATGAAGATTACAGTGATAATCTGGATGGCCACCGAAGCGCCGCCCTGTTTCTCTGTGACAGTGTGATCCGTGCCGATACCTGCAGCAGCATGGCATTAAAAGAGATTTCTTTCGGGCCTGATAATAATTATAAGTCCTCCCGGATACGGGAATGGCTGGCGCAAAACAGCGTGAACAGCAGCTTTAATTTAGAACCGGTTTTGATTGGAATTAATACGGCCTATACAGGGGGGACGGCGGCAGGAACCATGGAGCAGCTGGACGGCAGCCTGCTGGCGCCGCATGATATCGGTTTTCAGTTGATGCAGGATCGTTTGTTCTGCCTTTCTGTGGAGGAAGCGCTCCGGTACAGGAAGGAACTGTGGCGGTTCGGTTCACAGCAGAATAATCCGGCAGTTCAGATAAGCCCCTATTCACAGGGATATTATCTTCGGACGCCCTATTACGCAGAGGATCATGAAGGGAGATTTTATTACTCCGATCATGTATACGCCGTCGATTTAGTCAACGGAAATATTCATCCGGTACCGGCAGGGAGCCAGACATACGGACTCCGTCCCGCCTTTGCGGTGCCGCAGGCAGAATAGGGAGTACCGTGTTTCTATTCGCAGAACCGTAATATATAGAGACAGCGGGGACGAGAAATCAAGGAAGACAACAAGGGCGGCTCTTAAAAAAAGCTCTTTTGAGAATGAAAGCGAGGAGGATACGATGAAGAAAAGAAATCAGGGCATACTCAGGCAGGGGAAAGGGCTGACATCGGCAGTCCTGATAACCATCATGCTTTTAACCGGTTCTCTCCATGGGTTGGCAGCGACAAATGGGTTTACCTTTGAGGACTGGGATACCGTGTACAGCCGGGAATTTGATGGAAGGCGCAAGGAGAACCGCATGACAACTCCGGGAGAGGCAGAGCCGGAAAGGCTAGCAGCGGCATCCGGAAGTGAGATCCCTGCAACAAGTTCCATGGCGCTGTCGGCGGTGGGAAAAAGTTCGCTGGGAGATATCTGGGATAACTGGAACGGGGATTTTTCATTTTTAGACGGAACAGCCGGGGACGGTTCGGAAAAAAAACCGTATCAGATTAAAAATAAAAATCAGCTAATGGGCCTTGCCCAGCTTGCCGCAATGGGAATGCGGGTACAGCCGGGGGAGGGAAACGAAGAAATTATCGGCTCTTATGACGGTAAGCATTTCAGGTTGATGAGCAATATTGATTTGGGAGGAATGGAGTGGAATCCGATTGGATATTTCAGGGATTCCTCTGAGTTTTCCGGCGAGATTACAAATAAATTTTTCGGCAGTTTTGATGGAAACGGCAAAACTATTTCCAATTTCAGACTAAACCGAACTTCCTGGAACAAGGTTGGGTTCTTTGGGGCAATTGAAGATGCTGCGGTTAAAAATCTGACCCTGAAGCCCGAAAAAACAGTATGCGGCCAAAAAGAGGTTGCCATTCTGGCCGGCAGCGCAGTAAATTCAAAAATCACAGGCTGTACCGTATCCGGCAGCGTATCGGCATCCGGAACATCTGGCGGAATTACGGCTGTAATTGAGGGGAGCGATCCGTCCCTGTCGGTAATCGAAAACTGCATATCCAACGTAACAATCGATGTCAACGGAGGAATCGATACATATGTCGGCGGGATTGCCGGGAAGGCGGCTGGCAGCAGTATTGTGGACTGCCGGGTTGAGACGGGGGATAACAGTACCTCCCGGATACAGGGCCGTAATGCAACGGTTGGAGGAATTGCCGGATTCCAGAATGCCTCTGATATTTATAACAGCTATGTATCCGGTACGATTGGCGGAAGCGGCTCCGGTATTGTCGGAGGAATTACGGGAAAGTATGCGTCAGGACGAATGAAGGTGGCACGCTTTGAGGGAATAATCGGCCAGTCGGGAACCGGAGCGGCCGGGCACAGGGGAACCTTTATAGGACATAGGGAGGCGGGGGATTATTTCCGCTATGGCGCGGATGTTGGATTTTTGTTTGCCGACATGGAGAGCAAAATTGCTTTTAACATATGTGGAAGCGGAATTCCGGATGACAATGAATATACGTATTCTGCAAATATTGGGTATTCCCATCCGGGCGATCCTTTCTATACCCTCGTACAGGGCGGAGTATCGAAAAATATATCGGATCAGTACTATTATGAGGTTCTGGAAAAAGGAATTTTATCGATTATTGATGAAGATCACGGCGGTGCCGGTGCAGATGAAGCCGGGTATTCAATCGACCATTTTGCCCCCAACGATGCAGGCCGCCCGACCAGAGGGTATTTAATTACGATTCCCCAGATAGATACAATATCATCAGGAACCTATTATTACGATGTGGCGATGCTGGAGGCGCGCGGAGCCGGAAGTTATTACCGTGCGGTTAATAAGGGAAAAAGGGGGGCTGTTGCGCCGGGAAAGAGTGTCACGGTAACGACATCACCGAATAATGCGGAAGAAGCTAAATTTCAGATGGACGGGGTTCCGACCTATACGGCAGTAGGAGGGGAGAAAGAGACAACTTATAGAAACGGCGGCGAATACACCTTCACCATGCCGGAGGAAAACACGGAGGTGAAAGCCGTGTATAAAAAAGTTGCGGCAAGGGTATCGGTTGTTCCTTCAAATTTTAATATCAGCGTTATACAGGAACGCACAGGCAATAGGAAAAATCCTGTGAAGACGACAAAGGTTCTGGATCACAACGGAAAGCTGATTGCCTCCTACATCAACGGAGCGCTTCAGCAGGGAACACAAATTCAGCCTGTCTTCATTCAGGCTGTTGTTGATACAAACAATGATGTGGCGGACAATTCTGTCAAATGGTCCGTGGATGATCCGGACCTGATTATACTTGCGGCAAATGACGATGAAGACAGGGAAGGGTTCACGAAAAAAAGTGCTTCTGTCTGTGTCAATCTGAATGCGTCCTTCTTTGATGATACAATCCGGAAACTGGAAAAAGAGCAGGCGGACAATGCTTACCGGTACCCGATTCCTGACACCATTTTCGGAGCCGGGCATCAGAACGGAGGCGTGGCCGTTCTGACGGCATCAACCAGACCGGCCGCCAGCTTTGAAGGAAAACCCTGTACCGGTAACTGCCGGATTAATGTCACCTTTCAGATAAAAGATAAAACTTATGTGGCAAATGAGGGGGCGGTCATTGATCAAGAGGAACTCCGGTTTACGGTGACAAGAAGACTAACGGGCGGCCGGAAGAAGCCCGAAGAAAGGATACTGGTAACACCGCCTCAAAACTTGACTGCCTCATTTTCCCCGGACTTTTTTGACAGGAAAGACATCACCTGGTCAGTGGACGATCCTGCCGTTGCTACCGTGGATGGAGAGAACCGGTCCGCCGGTGTCAGTGTCAGGAAAGATGCAAAATGGATTCAGGATATCATAGAGACAGATAACGGCATCCGGACGAATGAGCCTTATGCAGTCCTTGGAGGCTCCGGCAGCAGGGAGACGAAGGTAACGGTTACAGCGGACGATATGCTGGGAAACCGTCAGGCAGCGAATTGCAATATTGTGATCAATTTTGTGACGGAGGATCAGACGGAGGTTTATGCGGAGGGAGTAATTACAGAGCCGCAAACCATGAATTTCGAACTGGAATGTACGAAAAGCGGTAAAAAAAGCAGCCCGGTAATTTCATGGACAGGTGACGGGGAAAAAAAGATAAAAGCAGTTGTGCTTCCGGAAATGGCCTTTAATAAGGCATGCCGTGTTGAGGTCAGCGACGATTCCCTGAAGCTGGACGGCGACGGAACGGTGACGGTTAACAGAAACGCAAAATGGATTCAGGATACGGATAAGACATATCCTTACACAGCCGTTCACACTGCGATTATTACAGCTACAACAGAGGATGGAGGATTCAAGGCAATCTGCAATGCCACAATCCGATATAAACTGTCTGATCTGACATATGGAGGCTCCGGCGGCGGCAAAGGCGGCTCCTCCGGCGGTGGAAGCGGCTCCTCCTCAGGCGTGAGCCCGGGCGGAGGCATTGGCCCTGCCGGAAATGGCCCGGCTGCAGGCACCTCGGCTCCGGCCGGCAGCGTTGTCGGAACCTGGGTTAATACGGAAGACGGTTTATGGGCGTTTACAGCAAACGGAAGAATGTATCACAACGAATGGGCCTATGTCCATAATCCATATGCAGGCAGAGAACAGAGCAGCACAGATTGGTTCCGCTTTGATGAAACCGGACATATGGTGAGCGGCTGGTATCCGGATACAGACGGAAATCTGTATTATCTGTGGCCGAAGTCCGATGGAACACAGGGACATATGGTGACAGGCTGGCAGTGGATTGCCGGAGCAGACGGTCTGGAACGCAGATACTATTTTAATCCGGAGCCGGATGGAACGAGAGGTGCGCTTTTGAAGAACACGACGTTACCGGATGGGAACCAGGTGAATGATAAGGGGGAATGGACGGTGGAAGGAGTGATTCAAGTCAGAGTTCCTGGTATTTCGGTATAAATAAGAATCAGGGAAAATTCTCAAAATAGAGAAGCTGCAGAGCAGTGTGGGTGTAACTCCCACTTTCCCATTTATCAACGCAGCAAAATCGATGCACATTGACAACTGAATAGAGATTACACGGTTGAATGATAGCAACAAATGATGGGCGGCTAATGGCACGGCGGCCGCCCCTAAAAACTATGGAGGAAACGATAAGGAAAATTTAAGATGAACCAGAGCGTTAAATGAAAGGCAGATAAAGTAAAAAGGAAAACATAATTGATTGTCATAGATGATAAAGCATGATAAAATAACCGTGTGTAAAAGCAAAGAAGACAGAGGATAGATTCCGATGCTCTTTCGGAAATGTACGAAGGAGGAAATGACTATGAATACATCAGAGGTATTGACATTGCTGCTGGTGATTTTCACCGCATTGACATACAGAGAGAACCATCGGAAATAGTATTTTTAATACCCTATAAAAGATAGTTGTTTTGACAGATAAGGTGAAAAGAGAAGGGGATGTTATAATGGCGAGTATTTACGAAGAAGGTTTACAATTAATAGACGAGAAATTTGGAAACGGAAAAGATAATATTATTTCCCTTGCGACCATAGCCCGAGAATCGAGTGCTGACGGAAATCCTCGTCCGGTTGTCCGTTGTGTCGATGCATATTACGAAGACTGCACCTTTTATGTTGTTACATATGGAAAATCAAACAAAATGTTACAAATAGAGCAAAATGCAGAGGTTTCAGTTGCTCTCTCCTCGGAGATGTTTACTGCTATCGGAGTAGGTAAAAACCTTGGTTGGGTACTTGAGCCCCAAAACACTGAAATAAGAAAAAAACTTCGTTCAGCTTTTGCGGACTGGTATGATATGGCGAACAACGAAAATGATGAAAATTGCTGTATTTTAGCAATTTATCTTACAAAGGGGACCTTGAATATTAACCATTGGGAAAAATTATATCACCTGGACTTTGTGAAGAAGACGGATATGAAAGATGGGAGGATTTTCTAACAAGACTCTGAATTTCAGAAATTAATAATTAAATTTTAAGGTCATTTAGCATAATTCGCCTTATTAATATGCAAGGGGACTTTTAAGCGTTTTTTTTGCTTTCAGTCAACAAAAAAGCGTGTTGATTATAAATGAGAAGGAAAAAATAATATGATAAATAACAAATACAAAATAATTGTTTCGATGTTTACCACAACAATCATATCAGCAGAAAGGGTGTATGCGGAGATTTCTCTGAAGAATTCCAATACTTAGCTAAATTCGTAGGCTTAGAATGTGAAGTATACACACCTTCATATTTACATCAGGCTTGTTTATTAAAAATTAATGGTCAATGGTTTGCAACCGACCCGACCGGTACAGATCCTTTTCTATCTAACGGGAAAACATATCCAGTGGATTATGAAACAGAAAAGAATCGGTATGCATTGGAAGCGGATGCTAAACGAGAGAAGTATTTCGCAGAGAATCCGGATAGTTTAGTAACGATAATTGACTTGACAAATCAAAAAACAACAGCCGGTTTAATTACTGAAGCTGATTGGGCAAGAATTAATCCTATGGAAGCAGAACTGGATTGAAAACTATCAGCTAAGGAAATATCATATGGAGAATATGAAAAGCAAATGTGTGAGATTTTAAAGTAAATGTGGTAAAATAGCTGTAGAAAAATGTCAAGACATATGATAAATTATTAAAGGGAATAACCGTGTTACAGGGTGGTTGGCCTTCATCTTACATAGGATGGAGGTGATGCAGATGAAATTTGACTTCAAGGATTTGATGACATTTGGACTTTTCATCTTGGCATTGCTAACGTTCGTTTTTACGTTCGCTAGATAAATGCTTTAAACCATAGAAAAACCACCCTCTAAACTTTGGCGAGTTAGGGTGGATTTTCTACTCAAATATCTGGCCAACCACTTTGTGGGCGGTTATTCCTTTTGTATGTATATTATAACTCAATTGATGTTATGATTCAAGAATAAGTTTTTATTATAGAATAATTTTTAATGCCTTCAACCGGCGCTCTGAAAAGAACGTGGGTTGAAGGCATTTTTTGTTTGAGGTAATTAGGAGAAGAAAAAAGATGAAAAAAGTTAGTATGTGGAAAGAGAGAGGAAAGAGAGCAACGTCATTGTTTTTGTCAGTCATGTTGTGCCTTATGACATTTTTTCCCTACCTGTCGTCATTACAGGTGCTAGCCGCAGAAAAGGATACAGTAACATTAACCACCGCGCATGGCGATTTTGGTGGCACTCATAAGCTTTATTGTATCGACAAAGGAGGGCTTGCCATTTGGGGAATTGCTGATGATGGAGATGTATACAAGAAGCATAGGCCGTCAGAAGCAGAAGTACCTTTGTCGAAAAAAGAACAAGAGTACATATTTTGGGGAATTCTAACTCTTCAAGCATCATTAGGGGTTAAGAAAGCAAATAGTATCATTAACATAATTAATTCTAATGCTCCAGCGCAAGGAAAAATTCAAATAAGAAAGTATGTAACAGAGGAAGATTTAAAGGCGTTGATTTATAGCTTTAGCGTCCGAGATAAGTATTCATGGCTGGAATATGTTGCTGCTCATACCGAGGAGTATTTGAAGATGGGAGGACTCCTTGGTGGCAGTGGTGGTTCCACTCAAAGCGGGAAAAAAGTTCCTGATATAATTGCCGACAGCACCTCTCTTACAACCGCCTATCAAATCAACCGTTCTGATTTTACTATACACTTTGATGCGGGTGGAGCTGATGCAGATTTTATTCAAAAGGTTCCAATTGTATTCTCAAATGACAATGGTGCAACATATAAACCAGAGCCGACAGATGGATGGAGCTATACAAAGACATCAAACAGCATTACCTTTTCAAATCCAAACCCTCAACCTCCCAAAGCATTAATTAAATTTGAAGTAGAAGGAACGGAGTATGCCAGCACGGGCGGTGCTTATGTATCAGAAGAAGCTCTATTTGATGAGTGTCTACAAATATGGGAATGTATTACCTGTTCGGGAAGACATGGTGGGGGAACTCCTCCATCCACTCCACCTTGGCAACATCAACGAATGGTTTGGCTGGAAATTGATACTGTACCAATAGTGTTTTACGCTGCCCTTGCTGGCGAACCGGCTGTTAGTGCGGCTGGAGGAGGAATCACTTTCCAGGTTTTTCGCCATGAGGAAGAGTTTAAATCCACGTATAACACACAGCTTTATAAATATGATTATGAAACCGGCCAGCCGCTGGAAAATGCGAGGTTTGTCCTGTTTGAGCGGTTTGATGATAAAGGAGAAATTGACACCGAAAAAGATGGCCCGGTACATATTTACGAAGGAGGAGAACCGTACGCCAGCTATCATAAGGATAACCCTGTTATTTGGTCCGGCTTTCGGAATGTTGGTTCTGTGGTGACAGATGCAAACGGACATGCAGCACAGACAATAACCCACGGCTATCACTATGACAAGACATTCTGTGATGGTCATCCGGCTCCCACCTTTGTTCCGGTACCCGAACCAGAAATCGAGGAAGAGGAGGAATTAACGGCTTTTGCGGAGGATGACGACGAGGGCGGCGGGATTTTAAACGCAGAGGAAATTGAAGCAGCCAAAACAGTGAACCGGGAATTAGCCCAGGCATGGCTTGACTGTGTGTCAGACTGTGAAGAACAGGCCTCCGGGGCTTTTGAGGGAGTACATTTCCATTGGCTGATGTCCGATGTAGACCAGGGGGAAATTACAAACATTGCAAGTTCAGGCGGAGTCGAGGGCAGCACTCCGGACGGTGGAAATACAACAGAGCCGGATTCCGACACAGCATATGAAGAATCAGGCTGCTATCAGGACATGCAAGAAACATATGAGAAGTTTATATCCTTGAAATACAGTTACGCCTATACGGAGTTTCAGGCAAGGGATGGTTATATCCGGCACGATCTTCATGCTGACGATCTCCCGGTGGAAATTATTACAACCGATTCATCGGAGGCCGGTGCAAATGCATTTTTTGCCGGCGGGTACAGTAAAAAAGAAACGCTGGAAAGCGGAGCAGCCGGCTATTCTAATCGAACTGCTGTAACAGAGAAAACGGAAGAAAAGAAAGAGGTCGAACCGATTCGTAAGAATGTGGCGAAGCAGCTTTTTCAGGAAGCTGCAACGACTGTCCAGGACATTGTGACGTATCTTACGCCTGAAGCTATAACAGATGAAAACGAAATTGAGTCAGCAGAAGAGCAGGAGAAAAAAACAGCCAACAGAAAATCTGCACCGTCTATCCCTGTATTTCAGTTTATTGATGAAGATGAGAAAAATGATATACAGGCAGCTACACCATCACAGGCTGCTGCACCATCGGAGGCAGCCACCCCGTCAGAAGCAGCATTTCAATGGTTCCATGCGGCATCTTCATTCAGAAATCCCAACGTCAGGGAAATGGAGACAATGAGGCGGGAGCTGTTTTGGCCGGCTTATGAGGAGGCACTGGCCGCAGAGAGCAGTGGAGCCGGCGCGGATTATGGGCCGGATGGTAATTACAGCCACTGCAATAATGCAGATCGGGAAGGAAATGCCTGGAGGATTTACGATCACCGGACAGAAGGGGAATTTCATATTAACAAAAAGGATATTGATTTGGCTTCCGGTGAATCAGCTGATTACAGCGCATATGGGGATGCTCAGGGGGACGGAACGCTGGAAGGAGCGGTCTACGGTTTGTTTGCAGCGGAAGATATTTCCCATCCGGACGGAAAGACGGGAGTGGTTTACCGGGCAAACAACCTGGTTGCGATCGCAGCAACGGATAAAAACGGAGATGCCTCTTTTCTTGCCATCACGGAAGCGCCGGGCCGGGCCTATGATTATCAAATGGGAGCTGTCGTTGACACCAGCGACGGGTGGAGGGAGAAAGCGCCAAAGAATCTCTACCGGTCGGAGCGCTCTTATGATGATTATTCAGAGGACGGCCAGTACCGGAGACAATATACAGACAATGAAGCGGACAATGGAAATTGCTGGATCGGCCGGCCACTTCTGATGGGGGACTATTATGTCAAAGAGCTGTCCCGTTCCGAAGGATATGAGCTGTCAATCGGAAACCGGGCCAATGATATAACAAATTTCGGACAGGATTTAGAGGTAAAGGCCCCGGAAGAATCGAAAGGGCATGCAGTTGTTACACAGCAGCTGTTTGCCGATGAGCAGACATCCGATGATGGAACCGGAGCCAGGCCGAATGACTTGTACTTTGCGGCCCGTTCAAAAGATACGAAGGAGCAGAAATATGATATTGTCCTGTCCGGCCTTCCGAAAGGCGCTGAGTTCTATCGCAGAGAGGAAGGAACCAGACAGATTGAGGTACAGGTGGGAACCGGAACGTATGAAAAAGTCCTGTTGACCAATCCGGATGGAAGTCCCCGGTATATCCGCGCAGAAAACGATCACCAATATTTGAAATATAATCCGGATGGAAGTCCAATGATGAAAGAGGTGCCAATAAATTATGTGGCCGAACGGTTCCGGCAGGTTACGGTCCGGCCACTGGACAAAGCTCTTATACAGGCCGTTCTAAATAAGGCCGATGGGGGAATGACGGAAGACGAAAATCAGTCGATGCTAGTTGAAACATTTACTTCCGGAAATCTTTTATTTGTGAAAGGGAAAGTGGAAAAGGCACTGAGAAAAAACGGGAAGTCAACGCCGGGAAGACCCCTGCCGGGCGGAGGCTATCGTTATTCCACGATCGATACCGGTGAGTTTGATACCGGGGTGCGGCAAGGAGAGGAGGATCGGTACGGATTGTCTGGAGTGACTCCGGGGAGCCAGGCTGCATATACGGTTTACGGTTCCCCTGTGCGGCGGGTCGCCATTGCAGGCCAAAGGCCGGATGGAACCGCCCTTACCGTGGGTGATGCCATACTTTCAATCCTGAACTATTACGACAACAATCCGTTTTACAGCTATGGAGGAATCGATGCAGTTGAGGCGTCTGGCTTTGATTACATATTCACCGTGTATGCCGGTGTCGTCGGAAAGCCGGAAAACTTTATGGTTTTAGGAAATGATCCGGTGGCGGACAGTATTATTTATCATGCAGTGCCCCATATTCCGGGTGACAGTTCACTGCCGCCGAGATACATTTATGCGGCATATTCCAATAATCCGGATTACGCAGCGTTTGGTACGTATGAAGATTACCGGGAGGGGGCCGGCGGCTCTGCGGCCCTTGGAAGCGCCACTCTGATAACCGATGCCGTTGCGGATCGAGACGGGAACCTACAATCAAAAACAGTAAAAGAAAATGTCTATTATCAGAGCGGGGAATTAGTGCGGGACAGCAGCGGAGCATTGATCCGGGCGTTTGAGTACCGGGAAGTCACAAGCACAAAGCTGCAGGAGGTACAAGATGTTAAGTGGCAAAAGGTACCGGCAGAGCGGATGGCGGATGGAACGTATGTCCTTCCGGTAAATGCAGCTTATACCGATTCCTACGGGACTGCACATACGAACGCCGGTCATGACCAGACAATAGAATTCAAGGCTGTTCTGAAGGAAAAAGAGGTAATTTTATCAGCGGCAGACGTTTCCGTTTTAGGAGCCGGTTTTGTTGCCGGACGTCCGATGAACAGCGCAAGCTACTATGTGCATGTAAAGCAAGCCAGAGCAAAAGCATACCTGGATTATCAAAATATGAACCTGGTGGGAGATAACACCTACGTGCTTCTTACAAGTCTGGCCTATCCCGGACAAGAAAAGCTTTATCAGGATGGCGGAACAAGGGAGCAGCCGGCCCAGGTATTTGAACGGGCAATCCGCCAGAAGATTAAAATTGTGAAAGATATTCAGACAACGCCGGAAGGAACTTATGCGCACAATACCAATGCCGATGCAGGCCATCAGGACCGTTTCACAGACGGGCCGGGAGGAAGGGCGGAAAACGCATCAAAACTTCCGAATTTCCGTTTTAAACTATATCTAAAATCAAATCTGGAAAGACTGTACCGGGATGAAGCTGGAGGAATAGTGTGGCTCGATCGGAATGGAAACGAGGCAGATATAACAAATTACCGAAAAGCTTATCCGGTAAAAGAACCGTATGCCGGTGTGCAAAAATTCTACACGAAAGTGCCGCACAAGGAAAATTCCCTGACCGCGGGTTCTATCAATAACAATGTATGGAAAGAAGCCGTCACCGTGAATGAAAGCCTGTATCCTTATGAGGAGAACAAAATGATCGGGGAAAATCAGAACCCGGGTTATACCAGACTGCTTGAAACGACAACCAGGACAATGGAGGATGGGGACGGTCAAACGAGAGAGGTGGAAAATTACAATTATGATAAGTTTTTTGATGCTCTCCAGACTGCCAACCATGATAAATGGGACAGGAAGGATAACGCAAGCACCTCCCATAAGCCATTTGCCTTCATCCGGGAATTAATATTCGGGACAGCCGGCGGGGAAAAAGCATACCCGGCAGTTCACAATAATTCAGAGACGGAGAACCGGGTGAATACATCTGAACCGGCCAGGGAGAATGCAAAGCGCTCTGATGCGGTCCGCCAGTTCGCCATTACATGGTATCTGGATGGTGAAGTGAAAAAGATAACGGAGGATAACGGAGGCGGAGAGAGCCAGGCGGCCGGAGCCGGTGAAACCTATCAGGAGGAAATTTATGATAAGGCGCTGCTGCAGGCCATTTTGAAAGCAGAAAATTACCTGAAGCCGTTTTTCACTTATGATTTGGACGAAATCTATTCGATTGCCTGGGACAGCGAGACGGATGGGGGAAGCGACAAAGATCGGACCACCCTGGCGGCCGATACACTCCGGGAAACAGCCGAAAACGGCCTTGAAACATCGAAGGACGGATATTTCTATGGTGTGTCGAAATATCTGCCATATGGGGCGTATATTGCGGTGGAGCAGCAGCCGTACAGCGCCGGACTGGGAGACTTTTACAATAAACATTATAAGACAGATAAACCGAAGGAAATCGTTCTTCCGGCTCTCTATGAAGACGGCGGCAATTTGGTATCACCGGAAAAATTTTGTGATATATATCAATACACCGGTACGGATACGCCGGAAAATTTACAAAAGAAATACCTAATCAGGATGAACGAAGAGTGGTCGGCTGCGCATATAGGCGATTTGAGAGACTATGTGATACGGGCACACAATCGTGACGGAGATTTTGAAGTATATAAATATGGGCTGGCTGCAGATAAGCTGACGGGAAAAATAGCCTATCCGGGCGGCGATTACAGTTATCAGGGATTTACAGTCACTCAGGAAGCATTCGATCCATACAAAGATGTTTACGAATGTGAGAACACAGCCAGTGATTACCGGAGCAATCAGAAAGTAGAAAAATATTATCACTACGCATCGCTTTCTGAACAGGCTGGAACAGCCGATGATGTATTCTTTCTGCATGGTCCGGCCGATGATGACAACAATCCGTCCGGTTTTTATTTCAAGGATGGAGTAAAAACCATCACCGGCGTACGAACCGGATATGACGGCCTTTATTTTGCTGCGCTGGTTCCATGGTCAGTGACAGAGCCGGCAGATGCCGAAGAGTACAGTGCGGCCGCATTTTCCGGTTACGCAGATGGAAAATACCGCAATACGTTCTATACTTCCCGGCTCAGGATAGAAAAACTGGATTCCGAGACAGGGGAAAATATTCTGCATGACAGTGCAATATTTGCCCTTTACAGTGCAGACCGTGAAGATGCCGGAAACAGCAACGGCCGGGTGAAATTCTATGAACAGGATACGGTAATTTCCGGGAGTAAAGAATTTTTGGAGGCGATGGGAGCGAATAATATCACACCTTTTGCCAGACCTTCGCTTCCCTGGCAGGTTCCCTATAACGGAAAATATTATGGGACCGTCCCCGCCGGCACGCCAGTCTGTAAGGAATCGGAGATGATTATTATGACCGATGCGTCAGGTGAAAAGACAGGGCAATTTAAGGCTTATACCACCACGAAAGACAGAGGAAAAGCAAACGGCAGCCAAAATGTAGGATATCTGGAGACACCGCAGCCTTTAGGAGCCGGCTGCTATGTGCTTTGTGAGATTAAAGCGCCGGCCGGTTACGTCCGGAGCAAGCCGGCTGCAATTGAAATTTACTCCGACGAAGTTAATTATTACTTAGACGGGGAACGGGATAACCGGGTGGCAGCGGCGCTTTATGAGGAAGCAGTTACCGGAACACTCGATACCGGAGATGTGGCGAGGCTGTATCTGAACAATACTCCGATCCGCCTGGAAATGACGAAAGCGAAACCGGATGAGGATAAGGTGAAATATGAATTGAACGGCCGCCTGGAGGGCAGTATTACGGAGCTGAAGGGCCGGTATGGTTTGGAGAACCTGGAATTGGCCTGCAACAGTTCCGGGGCGTATCTGGGTTATGGCTGGAAGAAGGGGTTTCTGGATGCGCTGAAGGCAAAACAGGCCGCCGGTGAGAAAATTGAGATTTTATATGAAGATGGCGTTTTCACCGGGAAAGCATGGCTGGAAAAGCAGTTGAATACGGCCGGTGACACGAACCGATATCTTCCGGGTGCGGTGATGACGCTCTATGATGCCATTGAGGTGAAAGTAAACGGAGACAGTGAAGATTTCCAGTTTGACGGTGTGAATGTAGAGCGGGATCGGTATGGAAATGTGATGAATATGTATGTGCAAAAAGGGTTCGCCGGGACACAGATTAAATTCGTGCTTGATAAGACAGAGCCGGGCAGTGACGGACTCACGGATTTTGAGCATTACACCTATAACGATCAGGAGGATGACAAGGGAGAGGGCACCTGGAGCTATAAAACCGTAGAACGGGAAAATACGGATATTCTTTACTATGATCTGGGCGGCCTGGACGTGTTGACGGAGGAAAAAGGCATTCAGTACGGTTATGACAAAAATGCGCGGAAGATACAGGCTAAAAATGGCGAACCAATCTATGGATTAAAAAACGGAACACCGTTTTTAGAGATTATCTGCCCCAATTATGAGGAACTAAAATATAACGAAAAGGATCACGTTTTTGAAAAGGTTCCGGCGGGGACAGAAATGTTTCACCTGGATGCAGACAAGAACCGGGACAGCCGGACTGCGCCGTACACAGGGATGGCATATGTGGAGGCGGATGACGGGAGGATTATGGTGTGGCCGGTCAGGATTTCAAAAGATGAATACGGCAATGTCATTGCCAGAGAAAAGATTACGACCAGCCGTATTGCCACGATAAACGCCGATACAAAAGACGAGTTTACAATCGGAACCTATAAGGACGGCGCGTTCCGTAAAGTGATGAATCCAGTGTTGAATGGTCACGGACAGCCCGATTACTATCAGAAGTCGGAAGAGCTGTACTCAAAGGGCAGTCCCGTCTATGACCGCGACGGGGATTATGTCCGGTACCGGTATGACGATAAATTGAAAGCCTACAATGACAATGCCTGGAGGATTGAAACAAACCGGGATTTACTGGATATCGGCGCAGAACCGGAACAGGCGGGGGACGACCGGCCGCTGAACCGCCGCCAGGGAGAGAGTTATATTATTCCCAATACCTGGACAACAGGGGAAGCGGCCCCGGACGATCCGTTCCGAAGTGATATGACAGACGGACAGGTGGATGTACTCAAACGCGTACCGGCGGGGCTCTACATTCTGGAGGAATTGAAAGCTCCCAAAGGCTATGTAAAGGCAATGCCTAAAGGACTGGCGGTTGAGGACGGTTCTGAAATCCAGAAGGTGAAGATGACCGACCGGCCTGTCAGCGGATACTTTGAAAAGCTGGATGCCCCGGAGTCTTTCCGTGTCAGGGTCATTGACAAGGATCAGGTCCTGGAAGAAACGCAGTTCAGGACAGAAGGAAAAGCCGGTTTTTCATACGGCGGCGTGGCAGGGGCCGGACTGGCCCTGTACCGTGCCAGACGGAACGGGCCTGAAGGCATTGGCAATCAGTTTTCCGGGTACCGTCTGGAAAAGGCGGAAGAAACGCCTGCAAGCTGGACGGCACTCGATGAACAGAACCGGGAACAGACGTTTACAGCCCAATGGGTGACAGGCGCGGCGCCCCTATATCTGGAGGCCATCCCGAAAGGCTTATATATCCTGGAGGAGACGGATACTCCGTCCGGTTATGTCGCTTCGTCGATGGGAATTGAGATCCGGGAGAATGAGGGGCTGCAATACTTTGTACTTCCGAACGATCATACGAAATTGGAAATTTACAAGTACTTAGAGACGGACGGCGGCAGACTTCCGGTTGCCAACAGCAATCCCGCAGAATTTGCCCTTTACGATGCGGAAAATAATCTGGCAGACGAGTGGACAACCGATGACTGCCGCGAATATACTTCGGTTGTCGACACATCAGGATACAGGAAGACGGGGATTTCCGATACAATCAGAAAATTCTTTAACCCGGGCAGGCAATTGTCGCCCAGCGGTTTTACCTATAATTATGAGGAAATGTTCAGCCGATATGGAACCGGATTTGACAGCCTGTCGTGGGAGACGGAGCGTCTGGCAGTGAGAGCTTCCGCTTCGGACAGAGTGTTCCGGACATCGGACGGTTTTAAGATCATTTTGGAGGAGGACACTCTGATTTTCCAGGAGGGAATGGAACCGCTGGACAGGGAGGGCTTTATCAGAAGCTATTCAAATGATGAGAATGCCCTGACGGTTGGATGGCTGGCACAGAGATCGGCAAAGCGTATATCCTCCGAGAATACGCAGAAGAACGAATCAGTGCGGCAGATATGGGAGACAGATACAGGAAAACAGATTTTGATATGCGCAGGGAAGAACATGACACCGGAGGGAACGGGAGGATATGTTTATGATTATAAGTTTAACTATAAAAAGCTGGAATCCGGACATTTTCCCAATGCGGTGAGCTATGACACCCCTTCGGGAAACCACCGGTTCGACTATATACCGCGCGGCCGCTACAGGTTGGCGGAACTGAAGGCTCCGGACGGCTTTGAGAAGGCGGAGGACAGAATCCTTGACGTGGAAGAGACAGCGGACATCCAGCTATACTCCGTAAAGAACAAGCCATTCTATCTTTATATTGATAAGGTTTCTGAAGACGGAAAAAGTCTGGCGGGAGCAGAACTGGCCCTGTACCGTTCGGACAGCAGCGGGAATTTCATAAAGGAAAACCAATACCTGGAAGATACCTGGATTTCGGGGGAAGAGGGCTTCTATACGATGAAGGATTACTACGATGGAACGATACCGGATGGGTTTCTGGCCGGGGAGATGAAGCCGCGCCGGATTGGTTTCCTTCCGGAGGGGATTTACTATTTAGCAGAGCATAGAGCGCCGGAAGGCTTTGCACGGATGGAACCGCAGAGAATAGAAATCCCCGGAGACAGGACGGAGAATGGAATCCTGCGCGTTACCGCCAGGAACCGCCTGAAGAAAGGGAAAATAAGGATAGAGAAAGAGGCATCGGACAGTGGAAAAGAACTTCCGGGAGCAAAGTTTGAAGTGAAAAACTGTAATACGGGAGAGATTTATTCCATTGTAACCGACGAAAAAGGATGCGCAGAACTGACCGGGCTGAGGACAGGGGAAGTAAGAGACGGAAAATGGATTCCGGATAAATACACCATAAGGGAGCTGGCTGCTCCGGAGAAATATGCCCTGTCACCGACGATACAAACCTTCTATTTCGACGGCAAGGAAGACGGGGAGACACTCGCTTTCAATTGGCAGGTGAAAAATGAGCCGACTGACATCGGCATATCCAAGTCGGATTTTTATACCGGCGAATTTGTTGCAGGAGCGAGGCTGGCTATTTACCAGGCGGCCGAAGAGGACGGAAAATACATTCCGTTTGGCGAACCATGCGAAGAGTGGGTTTCCGACGGGACGAGACACAGAGTCAGAGGAAAATTGACGGCCGGAGGCGTTTACTTCCTGAAAGAGCTTAAAAGCCCTGCCGGGTATCTGAAGGCGGAGCCTGTTCTGTTTGTTCTCTCGGACGACGGCAGGAAAATCAGCAGTATCCATGAACAGGAGCGTTCGGTAAACCTTAAGACGGCCGAGCTTTTTCAGGATGCGGTGGAGGAAGTATCCATTCAGGGAAGAAAAGCGGTGAAGACAGAGGTCTGGCTTACCCGGATTGGGACAGAGAAAACGATAGTGGTCCCATCTTATCAGACTGCGCCCCTGACGGCAGCCGACGGCATTGAGCAGGATGCCCTGTATGAGGAAAAAGAAATTACTTTCTTTACCGATCAGAATTCCAGAATCACCCGGCGTCTGGTATTCAGAATGAATCTGGATGCAGCCGGGGAATACAGGCCAAGTCTTAGGACGGCAGAAAAGACGGTCCTGAAGGCTGAGACATCAAGCGGAGGGCTGCTTGAGGAATGGGAGGTTGAAAACAGAGAGGGATTCGGGTACCGGCACATCATCTGCAACCCTGAATACGAAGAAAAGAACAATATCAAAACCGTGGGTGATAACGGAAAATATGGAGCGGCAGTCATGCCGGATACGGTTATTAAATACGAAATTACCTGCAAAAATACGAAGAAAGAGAAAAGGGACATCAAAGTTACGGCATATTTGGATCCCCAGACTGAGTTTATGCCCGCTAATTCTGAACCGGAGTGGAGGGAAGATGAGCAAAGCGCCGTCGGGATGACATTAAAGGGAGTTCTTCCCGGAGAAGAAAGAAAAATCATTCTGACCGCAGCGGTGAAAAAGGAGGCAAAAGAGAAAATCGTTTGCAGGGCACAGATAGACAATGCCGCATTCTTACAGGAAAACCCGGTTGCGGGGGAAGGAAGCCTTTCTGTGGTGAGCTGTCTGTCGGGAACTGCGGCCGGGCAGCTTGAAGGCCGGGAATGGCAGTACAGGCTGGAGTTGTGTGATGAGACAGGTATGCAGTTAAAAGGCAGCTTTCCTTATACCGGCGACAGAGAGGGGGTATTCAAAAGCGGCGGAGTTCTCACGCTGGGAGGCGGTGAACACGTGGTGCTCACCGGCATCCCATGGAATACAAGATACCATGTGGAAGAAATTACGGAGGCGGAACCAGACGGCAGAGCCGAATTTAATACAGAAGGAACAACCGGGCGGAAAGCGGTAAGCGCGGTATTCCTGTATAAAATGAATGATGGCTCTGTCAGAGAGCTGTTAAAAAAGGGAGACGCCTTCCATTTGACAGAGGTAACCTGTTATTCGGACGGAGAAGAGCTTGTCACAGGAAAGACAACATTTCTGCTGGATGAATCCGCCTCGGCAGACGGGCTGGATATGAAAGATCAGCTGGTCCGTGTTCTCTTTGGCAAAACGGAGGTGAATGGTGTGGACGAGCTTCCCGGCGCCCATTTTCAATTGAAGAATGAGAGCGGGACAATCCTTGATGAGTGGATATCCGACGGACAGCTGCATGAGACATCGGCTTTACTGGAACCGGGAAAGACCTACTGCCTGACTGAAATAAGTCCGCCGAAGGGATATTTAAGGGCAGAGGATCTCTTTTTTACGGTTTCTGAAGACGGCGCCGATACATTAATCAGAGTGAGTGACAGGCCCACCAGGGTGGATGTCTCTAAAATCAGCGCAGAGACAAAAGAAGGGCTGTCAGGAGCAGAGCTGGAAATTACCGATGAAAGCGGCATCCGGATAGAAAAGTGGGTGTCGGATGGAACCGCCCATGTGCTGAAAGGGAAACTGGAGGCCGGTAAAACCTATATTCTGCGGGAAATTACCGCGCCTGCCGGGTACAGAACGGCGGAACCGGTGACCTTCACAGTGTCAGAAGACGGCAGCATGGATCAGGTCGTAATGATGGACGTTCCCACCAGTGTTTTAATAGAAAAGATTGGCCTGGAGGCGGATGGAACGACGGAGACGGGCTTTCTGGGAGGCGCGTTAATACGGATTGAGGATAGGAGAGGACGAGAAGTATACCGGTTCCTCAGCCGGGATGACGCTGCGCATGAGGTCACGGGGATCCTGAAGGAGGGAGAGACTTACACGGCTATAGAGGAGGAAGCGCCATATGGCTATGAGAGGGCGGAGCCTGTGAAATTTATGGTTTCTGCCGGAGAAGAGAAGATTACGGTCAGGATGAAAGACAGAAAGAAGCCTGAAAATCCGCCGGATAAAACAGGTAAGGACAGTGATTTGACTGTAATCCTCCATAAATACGACGGGGTCACGATGAAAGGCCTGCCCGGAGCCGAATTTGCCATCTATCACGGGGACGGCCGTTTCTTAAAAAATGTATCCACAGGAGACGGAGGACGTGTGCGGCTCGAACTGCCCGGGCCGGGAACCTATATTGCGGTGGAAATAAAAGCACCACAGGGATACGGCCCTTCTCCGGACGAATATCAATTTACCGTAACAGGAAACGAGGGCACAGTAAAAGAAATTCAGATTCCGAATTACCCGTTGTCAGAAAAGGCTGGTTTAATTACGGTTCATTATGACAGAAATCTGAAAGGGACAGGCAATATATTCCTTAAGAGGAAACGGCTTTCTCCGCTGGCTCCGGCCGGAGACAGCGGCGGACAGGCCGGGGAGCTGATTTTGGCAGTTCTCTTTTTATGCGGAACAATTATGCTGTGGTCAAGGAGAAGCAAAAGAAGCAGGGAGGATAAAAAAGAATGAGAAAAAGGACAGGTAAAAAGATATTTTCTGCAATAGCAGCCTGTCTGCTTGCCGTGACGGGGAATTTCCCCGCCATGGCGGCAGAGATAAAAAAGGTCAGGCTCAGGCTTACGGCCGAAGACTTCGATGAAAGCGGAAGGCCGGAGGCAGAGTTTCAGACAGACAGTGAGGCTTACGAAGTCAGCGGCATTGAAAAAAATGAGGAGGATATTTATGAGGTGGAACTGACGGCACTAGAGGGAAATGAATTTGCGGTTATGACCCAGTCGGATATCAGGCTGACCGGTATCAGGGCGTCGTGCAGCAGGGCAGTCAGAAAGAACGGAAGAGGGACGCTGAGCCTGTCCGTCAAAGCGGAAGGACTCTGCGATGTAACCGGAGAAATCGGGAATGCCCGGTTTCGGGAAACAATGGCAGAATGGGACAAAGCAGACAATGCATATGCCTATATGGTTCTTCTTTACAGAAATTCAAAACGGATAGGCCATCCCCATAAAACACAGGGAACCACCTATGATTTTTCACCGCTGATGCGGGAACGCGGAATTTATCATTATAAGGTTTATCCCCTTTCCATCAATGATAAAAAGGGGATTCCGGTGGAATCGGAATGGCTGTCCCTGGACGAAGACAGGGCCGGTAAGAACCGTATGGAATACGCAGACAGGGATGAGAACCAAAGCGGCTGGGAGCTTTGTGAGGAGGGATGGAGATACTGGCTGAAGGATGGGACATTTCCTCAGGATAACTGGATGTATCTGGATGAAAACTGGTATTATTTTGACGCAGACGGTTATATGGCGGCAGACAGAACAGCTATGAAAGAGGGACGGCTTTGCTGGCTGGATTCCTCCGGACTGCTCAGTGAGGGGGAGGAGGTCCCAGACGAGTCATAAGGCTA
>OLNK01000789.1_pt1 | contig 31886 bp, 25 predicted proteins | sample 1672791 | NCBI WGS metagenome assembly OLNK01 (sample SAMEA3136724, study PRJEB25190) | human gut metagenome | biome: human gut; feature: human-associated habitat; material: faeces | place: Austria | collected 2013 | reverse complement strand
GCACCACATCCCGCATGAGCTGCAAGGGCTTTTCGGTGACATGGATGCGGTTCTGCGGGTTCGGGTATCGGAACACGCCCGGCAGACACCCAACATATTTTCGATTTGGGCATCCGTGAGTGACAACTCGGTTTCCCGCCGCACCTGTTCCCGAATGTCATCCACGCAGCGGATCATGCCGAGTTCCAAGCTATGCGCGGTGTCGGCCACAGGAATGGCATTAGTATCTCTGCTGAAAGGGGAGACCAACTATGGCAAAATGACGATTGGCTCCGTGGCTCGCTGTGTCTGCTGCGGCGGGGAACAGAAAGACCACCGCTCGATACGCTGTGCAGAATGTGGGAGTATGTTTGTCTGCAAAGGCTGCGGTAAAACGGTGCATGGATATGGGCGATATATTGATAACCACTTCTACTGTAAGGAATGCAGCTATCGTTGCACTGCCTGCGGAGAGGAGTTTATCGGTATGCCGCGTATCGGAATTGCCCGTTCCGGCGAGCGGCGCGGAATTTGCCCTGCCTGCTATGCGCAGGTAGTTGATGTATGCAGAAACTGCACGATCCATAGTGACTGCCTTTCCATCGGTGCCAATCGCTTCTGCCCGAATCAGATGAACGACCTTACCGCGTAAAGGAGGAATCCATGCAAGAATTGACGTTTGAGACCATTCTGCGTCTGCCGCAGATGGAACTAAAAAAGACGCTGAAAGCCGAACTGAAAAGCAGGGGTTACCCTGTCACCGATAAGCCTGGCTACCTATATGCCGAGGGAACGATTCCTGTACTGCTGGTGGCCCACATGGACACGGTTCACCGCCAACCTGTCGAGCAGATATGCTATTCGGCAGACGGGGCGGTGGCAATGTCGCCGCAGGGTATCGGCGGTGATGACCGCTGCGGTGTCTGGATGATTTTGCAGATCCTGCGTACAGCAAACTGTCATGTGCTGTTCTGTGAGGACGAGGAAGTTGGCTGTGTGGGCGCAAAGAAATTCACAAGAGGTTCTGTACGACCGCAGGTAAACTACATCGTAGAACTTGACCGTCGTGGCAGCAATGATGCCGTGTTTTACCGCTGCGATAACCCGGAGTTTGAGGACTTCGTTACCTCGTTTGGGTTCGAGACAGCCAATGGCTCGTGCAGTGATATATCTTACATTGCACCGTATCTGGAAACGGCGGCAGTCAATATCAGTGCGGTTACTACTGCGAGCATCAACGGCATGAGTACATCCACTTAGAGGAGATGGAACTGAATGCCGCCCGCGTGGCGCAGATGGTAACGCAGCAGACAGAACACTTTGAATATAGGGAACAGCAGGACAGTTTCTTCGGCGGCCGAGTTTACCAGTATTCTATGTGGGATACTGCTTCTGAGCGCGAAACCTACAAGTGGCTTTCACCGCTGCCGAAAGAAGCAAAAATCAAGCTGGGAACAGCGGAACTCATCATGTCTCATGCCAAAATTGACCGGCAGGGAAAGGTTCATCGCTATGTTCCAAAATTGAAAGCTGCTGTCCTGACAGAAAACGCCATAGCAGTAATGCCGGACGGTAAGAAAGTGAGATACGACTCCCAAAAGGCTAAGTGCCAGAAAGTGATGCCCCTATCAAGGGCGTTGGAAATACTGGGATGTAAGTAAACAAGGTCCTCTTTCGCTGTGAAAGAGGACCTTTTGCGAAGTGGTGCAAATATATGACTGGGTTAGCGTTCGGTGCAGTATCTTGCCAATCATGCAAAGCAGATGTAAAATTTATGGCGACCCGTTGTGCAAATGCAGAAAGCTATGGTATGCTAATTATATAAAGTGTACAGGAAATAATCAGAGCGCGAGGGGGTCATAATGATGGAGAACAAATCGGATAAAGGCGGCTTCTGGAAACGACAATCTTTTCTTTTGCCTCCATTGACTGCGGCGGTGGTTTTGCTGTGCCAGCAAATGGCTTCTTCCAATCCATCCGGCGTGGTCACCGTGAACATTTTGCTGTTGGTACTGAATTTCTTCAGCTATGTGGGGCTTTTGCGTGGGGAAAAAAGCACAGAAAAATCCGTGGCGATCGCCGCGGCAGGCTTTATTACACTGATGGCATTTGTGTTCAATACCTGCGTAGCCGGAATTCCCACTCCTTTGAGCGATACGGGAATCTTTATGAACAGTCTCTGCGGTATGTGGGTACTGGTAGCAGTTGTTCAAGGAATTTCGCTGTTGATACAGGCAGTGTTGCAACCAACGATTGAGCAAGAGACAGGAGCAAGCGAAACCAATGTTTGGAATCGCCTACAAAAAGTAGGGGGACAGCTAAAACCAAAAGCCACAAGCTCGCAGGAAATAATTTTGATGCTGCTGCGCCTTGCCACAGTATTGTTGGCAATCGTTTCCTGGTGGAGTACCGCACAGGGGATGCGGGACTATGTGTTTTCACAGGCGTGGCAGGCAAATCTTGCCTCGTTTGCCATACAAAGCATCCTGCTGGGACTGAACTTTTACCTGCCGACCTTCTGGCGCTGGATACATAGTCTGCGCGGGAAAATCTGCGTGCTGGAGCTCAGCGGCGTGGTCTTGTTCTGCTCCTCGTGGTTTAGCTATGTTTTTATCGTTGGTACGGTCTATGAAAAAAGCTGGCAGACCGAAAGCCGCCTGTTGGTTCAGTCGGTGTACCGAAATGAACTGTACAAAGCGGATGAATTTGTACAAATCAGCAGCGACGCCCTGCGGGAAACGCTGGGCGACGAGGTGGCGGCTCTGTACACTGCCAGCAAGACCGCCGATATCGAAACAACACAGAATCCTTCCGGCTTGGATCTGACAACGGACAAGGCAAGCTACGCCGATAATGCGGACTTTGCAGCAAAAAATGAAATTGCTTCGGCAATCCAAGCGATGCAGACCGCCACGCAGGAGGGAACATCCTCCGGCGTGCGCGAACAGGCTGCCGCGGCACTAACACAGCTTACCGAACAGGTGGAAACCCGCATCGAACAGCTGACGCAGCAGATAAGCCAGACGCAGGACGCCTTGACGGCAGCAGCAGATGCGCAAACCAGTGCAGCAAGTGCGTTGCGAAATGCGCCGTATGGAAGTAATACTAACGCTTTGCAGAGTGCCTATAACAGTGCGGCATCCCGATTGAGTAACTTGCAGGATACGGTAAATCAGCAACAACAGGACTTACAGGATTATCAGCAGGCGCAGGGAATCCTGCAACGATACGCAGGTGTGCTGGGAATTGCCGGAAATGCAGCCTCCGTGCAGACAGGTCAGGCGCTGCGTAGTATCCAAAGTGCGCTGCTCCAGACGGATGTGGATACGGAAGCTATTGAACAGCAGGCACGCACTGTGTTTGAACAGCTGCAAGCCGCACAGGACAGTGGATCGGATGCGGATTTTCAGACATTATTGAATGATATGGACAGTTTTATCCGCAAGGTGCAGGATTATGCAGTCTTGAAGGCATCCGGCGATGCGCTGCAAAACCAGATCAACAGTATGGTGGCAGACACCGTGCAGGACACGGAAAACTGGGAGCCGCTGTGGACGGAGAAAATTGAGCGTCTGAAGGCAACAATCAGTGGTCTGCCTGTCAGTGACAGCGGGCAGGAGTATGACCGTGCGGATACCCTTGATAAGTTGGACGATGCACAGCGCCTCTATATTTCAGAGCATAACCCTGTTGATCAGGCACTGATTTATCTAGGAAGTCCATATTGGCAGCTGGCAGCATTTTCTCTTGTATTGGCGTTCTTCTTGGATATTGCCGCCTTTATTACCGGGCTTGTCATTGATGTGGCAGATCGGCGTAAAATGTTGGAAAAATGAAGAAAACCACATAGGTTAAAAGGACAGCCCCTTCCGCTGATGTGATTTCAGCAGAAGGGGCTATTACTTTATGCTCACGTGTGACATGGCAAAGTGGCTTGCAAAAATGGGTTTGTAAATTTTGGCTAAAAGTTCACCGAAATGTAACATTCTGTTGTACAATAGGGATTATAAAGGGGGATTGTTGAATGAATCCGATTTTGATTGTGGACGATGAAGCCGCCATTGCCATGCTGGTGCGGCGCATCCTGACGGAGGTGGGCTACCGCTGTCAGGCCGTGACCGACAGCCGCGCGGCGGCAAATCTGCTGGAAAAGAACCGCTATGATCTGGTGCTGCTCGATGTGATGATGCCCCATCTGGACGGGTACGATTTGCTGGCGTACCTGCGGCCCACGGGCACGCCCTGCATCTTCATCACAGCGAAGGACGCTGTGGCTGAGCGGGTGCGCGGGCTGAACAGCGGCGCGGATGATTACATCGTCAAGCCGTTTGCCCCTACCGAGTTGGTGGCCCGGGTGGAAAGTGTGCTGCGGCGCGCCGGGCGCAGCACCGCCGTCTATACGATGTGGGAGTATACGGTGGACGCTGCGGCCTGCCGTGTGCTGCGCGGTGAGGAGGAAATGCACCTGACCCGCAAGGAATATGACTTACTTTTGTTGTTTTTGCGCAACCGGGGCCGGGCGCTGTACCGGGATTATCTGTACGAAACCGTCTGGGGCGATGACGGCACGGGCTGTGACACCCGCACGCTTGACACCCACATTGCCCGCCTGCGCCGCAAGCTGAGCCTTGGCGACCGCCTGCACAGTGTACGGCAGATCGGGTATATGCTGGAAAAGGAATAAAATGTAACCCTCCCGTGACGAAGCTGTAACCAACCGGAAACAATCCTGCGGTATGCTGGGGGTACAACAAACAAAGGAGGATAACTACGATGAAACACACCACAAGGCTGATCGCCTGTCTGCTGGCGCTGGCGCTGACGGCCTGCACGGCCGCGCCGCAGGATATGCCTGCAGGCACGACCACCGAGACAGCCGCCGCGCCCGCGCAGACTGCAGAGCCCACCACAGAAACACCCGCCGTACAGGACACGCTTACACCCATTTACACGACCTGGGGCGCGGCGGTGGGCCAAGATGCCGTCTACAGCGCGATGAACATTGACGATGCCGGGCAATACTTCGCCACAACGATTGATTTTTCCACGGGTGAGCAGCGCATCCTCTGCAAAAAGCTCGGCTGCAGCCATGCGGATGAAAGCTGCCCAGCCTACATGACGGCCATCCGGAACGGCTGCGTGCCGAAAGCCATGCTGCTGCCCGTGGGTGACCGGCTTTACTGGCTTGTGGATGGCCGCTACAATGAGAGTGACGGCGCGTATCTGGATGTGAGCAATCTTGACGGCAGTGACCGCCACCGCGTGGCCGAGGGCGACGCTCTGCCTGATTTGACCAATGCCTATGTCTGGTACACGGATGGCACAGCACTGTATACATTTGTGCGCAGCTATGACGAATATTCCGCTTTTCGTCTGGATGAGGGCGGTGCGGCGTGCTTCTTTACCCGCAGCATACCGGACGGCGAGGACTATTTCGCCGTAGGCTGCTGGCAGGACAAAATCGTTTTGCAGCACAGCGCAGGCTATCAGCAGCAGCCCTTGAACCCGGCCGGAGAGGCCGCCACGGATGAGGAGCTGCGCGCATGGCTGGCCGCTGACGAGCAGGCGCGGAACGAGCAGACGAAAAACATCTGTCTGCTGGATACGGCGGGCAGCATGACCGACACCGACCTGACATGGGGCGGCAGTGAGGGCAATGTCCAGCTTGTCCACAACGGTGCGGCCTATGTGCTGAACGAATCGGGGCTGGTGACAAAATTCGACCTGACTGCGGGCACAGCCCAAACCCGACAGCTTGACCTGCAGGGAGTATTATACGGTGTCGTGGAAGGCGCAAGGCCGGACGGCTGGATCCCTGTGATGGTGCGCGATGACAGCGAGGGACTGCTGAACCCTGAGACCGGCGTCTACACCCCGCTGCCGACCACATGGCTCAAGGATCAGGCGGTGGAGCGCAGCCCGTTTATTGTGGCGGCCAGCGACACGATGCTGCTAGTGAAATACGGCGAAATCTACTACACGACAAATGGCATCGGCACGGACGGCGCACCCTACAGCTTTACCACCTGCCGCGGAGAGTACGGAATCATTTCGGTTAAGGACTATCTGGCGGGCAGTCAGGATTGGGTGCAGGTGACGCTGCAGGGCCGCGATCTGGTATGAGGAAACAGTGATGAAATTTGCAACCAAGCTATCTCTGGGCTGCATTGCGCTGCTGTCCTGCGCGCTGGGCGCGGCGGGGCTGCTGCTGACAGGGCAGAGTTTTTCCGGCAGTCTGACCAGCACCCGCACAGCCCTGCAGGCCCAGCAGGAAAAAGAAAAATACGCGCTTGAACGCATCATCTTTCAAGCCACGGACAGTGCGCAGTTTGAAAATTACATTTTGGCGTCCGCGGCCCAGCAGTATGCCGAGCAGACCGCCGATGCGGGCAGCAGCATGGCACTCTGGCTGGACGGTGCATATGCGCTCTACTCCGGCCTGCCTGCGGCTCTGCCGCGCACCGCACTGAAGCAGGCCCTGACGAACGGCGAAAACGCATGGCAGCTGACCCGGGCGGCCGGGCAGTGGTATCTGCTGCTGACCCAGCCGCTGGACCTGCCCGGCGTGCGGGCCGATATGCTCTGCGCCTACGATGTGAGCGCGGTGTTCGCCACCCGTGACGCCCAGCTGCGGGCGTGGCTGGCGGCATCGGCGGCGCTGCTGGTATTGGGCGGCGGGGCAGCTGTGCTGTTCAGCCGCCGCGTGACCCGCCCGCTGACTGCGCTGCAGACGGCCAGCGAGAAAATTGCCGATGGTGAGTACACCCAGCGTACTCAGGTCAAGACCGATGATGAAATCGGCGCGCTGAGCCGCAGCTTTGATGCAATGGCCGCAGCGGTGGAAGGCAAGATCAACGAATTATCGAAAACGACGCAGAGCCAGCAGGACTTTATTGCGGCATTTACGCATGAGGTCAAGACCCCGATGACCGCGATGCTCGGCTATGCTGACCTGATGCGCGCCCGGCCCGATGACACCGAGACCCAGCGGGAGGCAGCGGGCTACATCTACCACGAGACACAGCGGCTGGAAAACCTGAGCCGCAGTCTGCTGGCGCTGATGGGGCTGGATCAGGCCGGGGCGCTGGAGCTGGTGCCCTGTCAGGATGCCGGGCTTTTGCTGCAGACCGTGCGCAGCCTGCCGCAGGGCAGTACGCCCGTGCCGCGTGTCATCAGCGCGGGGTGCGTGGTGCAGGTAGACCGCAGCCTGTGGGTGGATATGCTGCGCAACCTGACCCTCAATGCCCAGCGCGCCTGTCAGGGCATCGAGGGTGCAGCCATCACCCTGCGTTGTGAGCGCCGCGCCGGGCGGGCGGTTTTCACCGTGACAGATACGGGCTGCGGCATACCCGCCGCCGATCTGCCCCGCGTGACCGAGGCATTTTACATGGTGGACAAGTCCCGCAGCCGGGCCGCAGGCGGCAGTGGGATCGGGCTGGCGCTCTGCGCCCGCATTGCCGAGGCACACGGGGCAAAGCTGGAAATCACCAGCACCGAGCATGTCGGCACGACCGTGACCATCGCCGTGCCGGAGGTACTGCCGAGCGAAAGGGAGGCTTACAATGACACGCAAAGCTGATACGCTGCGCCCCTTCCTGCGCTGCGCTGTTGTGGTGCTGTGCAGTCTGGCGCTGCCGCTGGCGGTGTTCGCCCTGTGGGACCGCGCACTGCTGGCAGCGCCCCACATCCGCACGGACGGGGAGCGTTTTTCGGCAGCCGGGCGGGCCAACGCCACAGCCTGCACCCTCTACGCCGCCGAGCATGTGACGAAGGTGCCGCTCGGCAGCAACAGCCTCTGGGACGGCGGCTGGACGGCGGGCACGATGGACGGCAGTGCGCTGGCCCGCGCCCGCCGGACGCTGCGCGCCCTGCACGAGGCCGGGCTGCTGTGCGATGACAACTATGCCGCTGCACTCTCGGTCTGCCGTCTGGACTACGGCAGCTGGGAGCTGTACACCGCGCCCTGCGGCCTGACGCAGCTGGTGCGCCGCCCGGAAGAAATCTACACAGGCACCGACACCGAACATGTGTATATCCAGCTGATTCTTTCCGGTGACGATGCACCGCTGTATTTTAACTACCAGAATGATTTAGGGCAGGGCGATACGCTGGCCGATGACGCTGTGGCGCAGTATTGCGCCCTGCTGGGGCTGGACGAGTTTGCCGACTGGCAGTACCCGGACTGGGGCACAGCCGTGCGGGACTTCGGCGCGGCAGGCTACAGCGAGACCGCGCAGGTCTACGCCGTGGCGAACGCCAACGGGTACGGCGTTACGCTTTCCGCCGCCAGCATGACGCCGCAGACCTTTGTGGCGCTGAACACACAATACGGGGAGGAAATCTCATGAAAAAATATCTTGCCATCACTGCCGCCCTGGCGCTGGTCCTGACAGCCTGCGGCCATGCCGCGCCGGACAGCACACCGACACTGACCGCAGCCACGGAAACAACGCAAGCCACGGCGGCCCCCGCCGAGCAGCCGCAAAGTATCGGCAGCGGCACCCTGCGGCTGCTGACCGCCTCTGCGGACGGCGTGTATTATCAGGCGTTCAACGACTGGGAAATCAACTACACCGACACGATGGGCCGTGCGCTGATCTATGCCATCGACGAGCAGACCGGTGATGCCCGACCTGCTTGCAGCCTGCCCGGCTGCGCCCACGACAACGCAGCCTGCCCCGCGTGGAGCGACGGCAACGTGACGCTCTGCTACGGCGACGGGGACGAGGTCTACCTGCTTTTGTTCTATTATAACGACGAAACCAGCTATTACCGCTGGGAGAAAATCAGCGCCGACCACACCCAGCGCACCGTGCTGGCAACCATCGAGCCGGGCCAGTCCGTTGTGGGCCGCGGTGTGGCTGTGGATGATGTGAACCTCTATTACAGTCTGCTGGACGAGGATGACCGCCATCAGACGCTGTGGGCTGTGGATACAGCAGGCGGCCAGATGCAAAGAATCTACACATGGGACGACCTGGCAGACGGAACAGGGGAGTACTGCCCCGAAATGTACACGCTATTGGAAGTCAGCGGCCGGCAGATGACCTTTGCCAAGATGGTACAGACGAACGACGCCCTGACGAAGGCCATGCAGGTTTGCGCCGTGAACCTAACTGACGGCAGCATCACGCCGCGCCAGCGCTATGAGCGCGATACGGGCAATGTGCTGGTGCAGGGCGACGGCATGGAAAAGCGCAATCTAATCAGCTACCGCAATGACTACCACATCCTGACCGAGGGCAGCCGTGGCGGCCTGGCAAACTGCAACTACCAGAGCGGGGAAGTCGGCTTTGTGGACGCGGCGGTGGATACCCTGACCCCTGTGGCCGATGGCTTTCCCACCACCCGCGACGGGTGGGAGTGCTACTACTCCCTGTCCGGCTTTGCCGACGGCTGGCTGGTGTGGGTGGACGAGTGCGGCCGCGATGAAGACGGCAACGGCACGGGCGAAAACACGACCCGCCAGTATTTCTGCCGCGACGGCGTGAAAACCGAGCTGACCCAGCAGCGCTATGTGCCTGGCAAGGACGTGCGGAATATCCGCATCCTGGACGCTCAGCAGGGCCGCGTGCTGGCCGCCTACGACACCAAAACCGGCACGGTACACGACGTGGACAAGGACGGCACGACCTACACCCAGCCGATGAACTGGGACGTCTACGGCGTCATAGCGCTGGACGACCTGCTGGCAGGCAGTACAGACTTTACGCCGCTGAACTTTGCAGAATGACAAAAAAATATGATCGGGTACAATTTGTTGCTTACTAGGACGGGAACTCACTGCACCTGTCAAAATGCCATCGCTCTGGAAAGCCAATATTGGCAGTTTGCGATATCCTCTATTATACTGGCATTCTTCTTGAATATTGCTACGTTCATTACCGACATTGTGCTTGATGCGGCAGATTGGCGCAAAATGTCGACAAGATGAAGAAGAACATATAAGAGGTTAGAAATACCGATAAATCATAATAACAGCCCCCTCCGCTGATGCAATCTCAGCAGAAGGGGCTATTACTTTAATTATATTGAATTTTCCCCGGCGGGTCACAAATTACCGATTCCAGATGTTGTTTTCAAGATCGACAAGCCGCTTTTTATACTCGGCCATCCGCTGATCGGCCTTGCCGTCATCATCGGGAAAGCTGACGAGGTAGCCGGTGTCTGTATCATGGAAGCCGATTTCTCCAGTAAGACCGCATATATCGGAAACTTTCAGCAAAGTATGAAAATCATACTGCATGGCACTGACTTCAAGCGTTTTGTTCATGGCAGACTCCTGTGTTTTTACTTACTTTGCCCATTATAGCGCACCAGCCGGGGAAATGCAAACAAACAAATAATGCGCATCATTGCGTACAAGAAAAAATAATGCGTAAATTTGTTGGGAAATGACGTATTCAAAACGTATAAGGTAAATATAAGCATCGAAGGGAGTTGATGTTATGCTTATTGCTATCGATCACGGCAACAAACAAGTCAAAACTGTTCACGGTAATGCTATTGTCTCCGGTGTACAGAAAAGCAAAATCAGACCTTACGGCAGGGATGTACTAAAATACGGCGGCAGTTACTATACGCTGTCCGCACAGCGCATCCCATACCAGAAGGACAAAACCACAGATGAGCGGTTCTTTATTCTGTCGCTGTTTGCCATCGCGGAGGAAATCGAAGCACAGGGCGCTTATACCTCCGGGCTGATGCCCATTGACCTTGCCATTGGCCTGCCGCCCGCACACTTTGGCGCACAGAACAAAGCGTTCGTGCGTTACTTCAAGCGCAAGGAACCTATCTACTTCTCCTACCGTGACAAGCTGTACAGCATTCTGATCCGCAATGTGCAGTGCTATCCGCAGGCGTTTGCAGCGGCGGCCATGATGTTGGGCGAACTGGCAACGGTGCCGCGTGCGCTGATTCTGGACGTGGGCGGCTTCACAGCGGATTATCTGCTGCTGAAGAACGGCCGCGCTGACCTGTCTACCTGTGACTCGCTGGAAAATGGCGTGATTTTGCTGTATAACCGCATCCGCTCTAAAGCCAGCTCCGATTTGGACATTCTGTTGGAGGAAACCGATGTGGATGCCATTCTCTTGCAGGGGCAGGGGAGCAGTTACGAGGAAGAAGTCGCCGCGCTGGTGGAATATCAGGCGCAGGAGTTCGTCAACGATATGTTGGGCGCACTGCGCGAGCGCCAGCTCGATCTGCGCACAGGGCGTGTGATTTTCGTGGGCGGCGGGGCCTGCCTGCTGCGGCGGCAAATCGAGGCATCCGGCAAGGTGGCGCACCCCGTCTTTGTGGAGGACGTGAACGCGAACGCCAAGGGCTTTGAGTATCTTTACCGTTGCACAGTGACAGGGGCGTGATAAAACATGAAGGTGAAAAAGGACCGGGGACGCTTTACGGTTCGCTTTGACATGGAAAATCCAGACCATGTGCGGGCTGTAGAATGCTTGGAACGGCAGCGTGACAGGGGCAAGGCACAGTATCTTGCCGATGCAATTCTGTGTTATGAAAAAGCCGAGACGAAGCCTTTCCCGCAAATAGAGCGCGCCTTAATTGAGCAAATCGTGCAGGAATACTTAGAAAAACAGAGCCCTGGGCGTACCCCTGATTTGCAGAAAGAGGAGCCATCTATATCTTCGCCGCCAATAGATTTAATAGCCAGTGCTTTGGCTGATTTTAGAGGGTAAAGCACTATACAGAAAAAGGGCTTCCGCCAGCAGATACGGAAGCCCTTTTTGAGAAGGAGAATAGTGAATATCAGTTTTTCATTTCGGCACGGATCTTATCGTTGGCCTCCTCGACCTTCATGCGGGAGAGGATAAAGGTAATGATGGCGTCCAGCACAAAGGGAATCACGAGGTACATGAGTTTCAGCATATTGATGCAGGATTCCGGCTGCACAGCCAACGCCTTATCGTAGTTGCTGAACGCCAGCAGCCAGCCGGTGATGGCGGTGCCGAGACCGCCGCCCAGCTTGACACCGAGCGAGGTGCAGGAGTACATCGTGCCGTCCACGCGCTTGTGCTTCGTCAGCCAAGTGTACTCGGAGCAGGAGGCGATAACGGCATTCATGTCGCCCTGCCACGGGCCTTGACCCAGTGCAGCAATGGCCGTGAAGAGCAGCATCATCTTGACATCGCCGGAACCCGTATAACCAGCCACAGCAACGAGCGCGCGGGCTACGGTAGCAAGGGCATAGCTGCCGACGTTCAGTTTGTACATACCGTGCATCTTGGCAACGAAGGTCGGGGTAAAGACCAGTGCGATGATCAAAGGAATGTTGATGGCCCAAGAGAACACGCCGAACAGGTTCTTGTCGCCAAGAATATGAGCAGTGTAGTAGGTACCCATGCTGATCATGGCACCATAGATCTGCTGCAAAATGTAGGTGACGCAGATCATCAGGTAGTATTTGTTGGAGACCAGCAGCTTGGCAGCTTCGACAAGACCGTACTTCTCGTCTTTCTCGATTTCGGCTTTATCCGTGGTTTCGACAAACTCTTCCTCCGGCAACTCCTTGACGGAGAAAACAGAGAGCGTGTTGACGATCAGACCGATAATGGCATAGACGATAGCCACGGTACGCCATGCTTCGGCAGTGTCGCCCAGTGCAGAGACAGCCAGCAGTGTGAAAGACTGAATGGCAAGGCTGGTGGCGAATGCGAACATGAAGCGGTAGGAACCCATCTCGACTCGCTCGGCGCTGTTCTTGGTGACAAGGGAAGTCAAGGCAGAGTAGGCGATGTTGTTGGCCGTGTAGAACACAGCGTTCAGCAGGGAATAGCAGATAAAGAACCATGCGTACTTGGCAAACTCGCTCATGCCCATGGGGATGGCGAAGATGCCGACCAGCGTGATGGCGCAGCCGATGTAGCCGTAGAGCATCCACGGGCGAGCCTTGCCCAGCTTGGAGTGCGTCTTGTCGATCATCGAGCCAAAGAAGATGTCGGTAATGCCGTCAAACAGCTTGGACACAGCGATCAGCGTGCCGACGATGCCGGGATTCAGGCCGACGGTGTCGGTCAGGTAAATCATAACGAACGAGGAGAGGAACGCATAGACCACGTTGCCCGCAACATCGCCGGAGCCGTAACCGACCTTGTTATACCATTTTAAATAGCGTCTTTCCGTGTTTTCAGACATGAGATTTTCTCCATTCTTTTGTGTAGGGGTTATGCTTTTTCAGGAATCAGACGGATGCTGAAATCGAAGGAAGCGTCGTCAAGGCGGTACTGCTCCGCCAGGCGCGGCCCGCAGCTGGCAGAGCCGATGCCGTTCTGTGCATAGTCAAGGCAGAGAACGGTGCTGTCACAGGGATGCAGCTCATAGTTGTGCGCCTTTTCAGTCAACTCTTCCTGCGTGTAGTGCGAGGCGTTGAAGCAGAACGGCTTTGCACCGACAGCGGTAAGCTTGATGCCAGCGCCATCCAGCTGTACATAATCGCAATCATAGTGACTGCCGTTCTCCTGCGGGCGAATGTAGTCCTCGTGCTGCTGCCAGATGGTGGAACTGAAGTAGTCGTGGCTGGCGGCATGGTGCTTGTCGCAGTAACTTTCCATCGGACCCATGCCGAAGTAACTGACGCGGGCCATTTCTTTTGGCAGGAACAGGCGCAGGCCAAAGCGCGGCAGTTCGGGGAATACCGTGTTGCGCTCAGCGTGCAGTGCCAGCGTTACTGCACCGCTGTTGGAAATCGTCCAGCAGACATCCAAATCAAGGAATTTCTGCAAGCTGATCGGTGCAATGCCGACTTTGGCGCGCAGAGTCACACCGCTGTCCGTCACCTGATATTCGGTGCGGTAGGCGTTGGTCATACAGTGGTCATAGCGGGCAGCCAGCCAATCCAGCTTCAGCTTGCGGTCATTGTCCGTAGGAGCACGCCAGATGTTGAACTCCATTTCCTTGTCCAACAGGACTGCATCCTCGTACTGCATCGCGGCGAACAGACCCGTCAGCTTATTAAAGTTGTAGGTGAAGTTCTTGCCGCGCAGCGTCAAATGGCGGTCTGTCTCCTGGACAGTGATTGTGCTGTTGGAAGGGGCATCGCTCCACATAGCTAAGGTTTTCTGGTTGCGGCTGTCTTCGTTTTCCAGCAGGATTTCATCAAAACCCAGGAGATGATCTTCCGAACGCAAGGGCATGTCTTTTTTGCAATGGTAGAAGATTTTCAGGAAGCACTTACCTTTGTCGGGAATATGAACGGCCAAAGGCAGGGAGTTTTCGCTGTGCGGCGGCAGAGTGAAACCGTCAGGGTAGGGGATGAAGCCGCTGTCGATGACCTCGCCGTCGCAGCTTACCTGATAGGTTAGTGCGGCATACTCGGTCAAATCAACAAAGTCCATGTAGTTGTGCAGCGTGAGCATGCCGGATTCCCGATCGTACTTCACAACACGCGCCGGGCGATAGATGTTCTTGAACTCCAACAGCCCGGTGTGCGGGCGGCGGTCGGGGTAGACCAGACCGTCCATGCAGAAGTTGCCGTCATGCGGCCACTCATTGTGGTCGCCGCCGTAATAATAGATGTCGCGGCCGTCTGGCATCTTCCCTTTATAAATACCGTGGTCGCACCACTCCCACAGGAAGCCGCCGACCAAGCCATCATGGCTCTGAATGAACTGGAAGTAATCTTCCAAATCGCCGGGGCCGTTGCCCATGCAGTGGCTGTACTCGCACATGATATAGGGTTTGTCCGGCTCGTTGTCCAGATATTCCTGAATGCTTTCGAGAGAAGGGTACATATTGCTGAACATATCAATGTTCGAGAAATCGTATTTACGGTTCTTGCTGCGGTACTGGGCGCTCTCGTAGTGGGTCAGGCGGCGGGGGTCAAAACTCTTTGTCCATGCCAGCGCTTCTTCAAACGTGCAGCCGTAGGCGCTCTCGTTGCCCATCGACCAGATGATGACGCAGGGACGGTTCTTGTCGCGCTCCACGCAGCGGCGGGTGCGGTCTACGGTGGCCTCGGTGAACTCCGGGTTGTCTGCGATGGGCTTGTTCCAGTTTTCAACGTGGTTGGGCCAGCTTTCGTTGCCCTCGCAATAGTATTCGGACGCACCGTGGCTCTCGTTGTCGGCTTCATCAATGACAAAGAAGCCGTACTGGTCGCAGAGCTGATAGAAGTAAGGCACATCTGGGTAATGGCTGGTGCGGATGGCATTAAAGTTGTGCTTTTTAATCATGAGCAGGTCTTTTTTCGTCTGCTCAAAGCCAACAGCATATCCCGTGACCGGGTCGGATTCGTGGCGGTTTACACCGTGGAACTTGATGGACTGGCCGTTGACATAAATCTGGTTGTTGGCAACGTGAACCTCACGGATGCCCACACGGTCCGTAATAGTCTCGTTGGGCGTGTCCAATACAAGGGTATATAAGTAGGGCTGCTCTGCGTTCCAGAGTGTCGGGTCAACAACGGTGATTTCTGCATGATAGGGGAATGCCGCATCATCCGGTGCTTCCACGGGCGTTACGCTGCCGACCATCGTGCCGGCTGCATCGTAGAGGGTGATGCGGGTGGCAACGGCGGAATCGTAGTAACGCAGGCGGACAGCAACCTCTGCGGTGCTGCCGTGGATGTCGGTGGTGATGAAATAGTCCTCGATGCACTGTTCTGGTCGGTGCAGCAGGTAGACATCACGGAAAATGCCGTTCATGCGGAACATATCCTGATCTTCCATGTAGCTGCCATCGCACCATTTCAGCACGAGGACCGCCAGATGGTTGGTGCCATCGTGTAAAAACTTCGTTACATCGAACTCACTGGTAGAATGGGCCACCTGGCTGTACCCGACAAACTGACCGTTGAGCCAGACGTAGAAGCAGGAGGCAACGCCCTCAAAATTCAAAAATGCGCGCGGGGCAGCGGCATCCTTTTGGTAGGTGAAATCGTAGAGGTAAGCGCCGCAGGGATTCTCTTTGGGAACATACGGCGGATCAGCGGGAAATGGATAACGGATGTTGGTGTACTGGTGGTGGTCGTAACCGTGGTTCTGCCACACGCTGGGGACCGGGATGCTGTCAAAAGCGGAGGCATCATAGCCGACCTCATAGAAAGCATCCTGCAAGTCATAAATACTGGCGTAGTACCGAAATTTCCAGCTGCCGTTCAAAAGCTGGAAGCGATCCGAGGTCTCGCGGTGCTCGACTAAGGCATCGCTGCGCCGGGATGCCGGAATGTAATAGGCACGATTCGGCATGGTACCCATATGCAGTGTGTGCGGGTCCTCGTAATAGTGCGGAATAATCATCCATTCTCCTCCTGTGATTTATACAGTTCTGCTTGCGTTTCGTCTGAAATTATTATACAATTTCTATATACAATAAAACATAAACGGTATTGCACTAAATATGCACAAAATCAATGGCTTTTTGTAAAGTGAAGGTAAAATGGACGAAGCACCTAGCAATATTCACAAAAACAGGAGGGAATTTTTGTGTACATTAACGCTGGATATCTGAACAATTCCCGTACAGATTTCAAAGACAACTCCACGCCGTTGGTGGTGGGCAGCTGTGGCACCTACCGGCTGAAAACGCGCCCCAAACTACCGACTTACTGGCAGAAAGGGCGCAGGGATTACCAGATTTTATATGTGGCAAACGGCAAGACGCATTTCTGGTTTGACGGCAAGGAAGAAATCGTCAGCGCGGGCCATATGGTGCTGTACAAGCCGGAAGAAATCCAAAAATATGTATATTATCTGGAAGATAACCCGGAAGTTTTCTGGATTCACTTCACAGGCAGCGATGTAAAGAACATACTGGAGTATCACGGCATCTCGCTCGATGAGCATGTGTTCTACTGCGGTGTGCTGCCGGATTACAAGGCGTTGTTCCGCAAAATCATTCAGGAGTTGCAGCTGTGCCGCTATGGGTACGAGGACTATATTGCATCGCTGTTCAACGATATTCTGCTGTTGGTGGACCGCCAACAGCATGAACAGAAAAAAGCCACCGGCAACGTCCAAGAGCAAATTGAACGCGCGGCGGCTTACTTCAACGAGAACTATAACACAAAGATCAGCATAGACGATTATGCGGAATCCCTGCACATCAGCACCAACTGGTTTATACACAATTTCAAACAGTACACAGGTATATCCCCGGCCCAGTACATCCTCTCCTTGCGCATGGTCAACGCCCAAAGCCTGTTGGAGCGGACGACCTACAACATCAAGGAAATTTCCGAAATCGTAGGATATGAGAACCCGCTGTATTTCAGCAGGGTGTTTAAGAAAGAGATAGGGAAGTCACCGGTGCAGTATAGGAAAGAGCGGACAACGGAGGAAACTGCGTGAGAAGTCTAGACTAAAAGCACTTGTAGTTTCTGAAATGATATGGGAGGAATGATTTCTGTGAAAACAATAGAAGAAATTGAAAATTATATAAAAGAGCAGGAACAGAATGGTGCACTGCTCGTTACTGGAAAATGGGGTAGCGGGAAGACATATCTAATGCGCCAAATAGAAAGGAAATTGAATCAAGGCCCCCAATATTTGATGGCGGTTGTGTCGCTATTCGGAATTGAGGACACAAATACATTAACCAAAAAGGTAAAGGAAGCTGTGGTATATGCCCAGACATTCAATAAGGCAGAAAAATCGGGGAAAGGACATATTGCAAAAGGTGTGAATGTCGTAAAACAGCTTTCAGAAAAGGTAGCGGCTTTTGGCGAATTGTTCGACTTTGGAAAAATCAAAAAAATAGCAAAAAGTGCGAATATGTTGCTGTCCATTGATGTCTATGATTTTTTACCGATTGAAAAAGAAGTCTATTGTATAGTTGCAGGGGAAGAGCAACCTGTAAAAAAGAAATTAGTTTTAGTATTTGACGATTTTGAACGATGCAAAATTGGCGTAATTGATTTATTGGGAATTATAAACACCTATGTAGAAGACAAAGGAATTAAAACGGTAATAATTGCATCAGAGGATAATATAAAAGACGAGGAAAATTACAAAACTTTTAAGGAAAAAGTTGTAGAACGAACAGTCAAGTTGGATGTGGAATATCGAAGAATCCAACAGGAAATGATTGGAAACTACAAGGCGAAAACAAGTGAATACACGGAATTTTTGAAAACGGAAAGCCCAAAGCTATTCCAAGTATTCGAAGAAAGCGAGACCCGTAATCTCAGAACATTCAAATCATGTTTGATAGATTTTGAACGTGTGTATGAATTATGGTGTCGCCTGAAACTTCCTACTGATGGTATGGGCGGTGCGCTATATGTGTTTGCTGCATACCTTTTCGAAGTGAAAGGCGGAAACTACAAAAAATTGAACGAATATGATGAATACACTTTCAACTTTTTGGAAAGAACGTCAGAGGATAAAAAACGGAAATCCCCGCCATGGCAGACAATACAAGATGATGAAAATAGTAAGTATAAAAGATATAACGCACAATATCGAATTCAACCGCTTATTCGTTGGATGATTGAAGGCGAGTGGGATGAACAGCGGATAAAAACTGCTTTGAGACAACGCTTTTCCGTAAAGGAAACTGCTCCGGAGAGGGAAGTCCTCGATAAAGCTTTCTGGGAGTTGAGCCAAGAGATTATCGATCGGGGGCTGCCACAAGTATTACAGCAGGCATATGATGGAAAGCTAACAACGGATGATTATGTGGCTCTTTTAGGAAGACTTGATGATTTCCGCAAAATAGGTGTTCCTATACAGTGTGACGTTGATGATGCAAGAATGATTCAAGGCTTCCATAATAGAAAAGCTAAAATTATAAAGGGAGATATTTGTGAAGAACGTGGACACCGAAGACTCATGAGAGACGAGGAGGAAACTAGACTGACACCACAAGAGCAAACGCTCAATAAGGAAATAGAAAAGTTTCAAGATCAGTGGCCATACTTAATGAATGAAATTTTCTTTATGGATTACTTAAAGAACCCAACATACGAAAAAGGTCTTGCAGCAAAATCTATAGTACTTGTATGCTTTGATGACGAACTACTTACTGCATTTCTCTCTGCGTACAAAGAAGCAAATATATCGGAACAGCAAGAAATGCTAACCACATTAAAAGAAATATCTTTTAGGGGTGGCGTAGTAGAACGTGACGAGACGTATATAGAAACCACAAGGAAAAACTTTGAGGAATTGGAAAACGCTCTGCATTCAGAGGCTGAGCACGCAAACGATGCCGTAAAAAAGTTTTATGCAAATAGACACTTGGAGGTTGTAAAGCAGATAAGGCAGAAACTCTGAACACCAAAGAAGCGTAACAAAAAGAAATTTCAATAAAAAGGGAAAGAATCTGCTCATTTTGGAGCGAATTCTTTCCCTTTAAAATGCTGCTAATAAATAAAATAGAAGCCGTTTTGCATTAACACTTTTTAGACTTGTGTGATGGAACCCTTTAAGCGGTCTATGTCCTCATAATCCGGATGCGAAATGGCTTTATCAAAGTTTTCAATCATCTTGTCGATGTTCGGGATAGGCAGGGGACTGTTCTTCATTTTCACATAGCGCTCACGCACAGATGCAGGCATTTTGCCCTGGCACATGAAAGTGCCAATTACAGTATTGCTACGGTCGATGTGCTTCTGAACAGAGTCAAGAATTTTATCGAAATATTCTTGGCTACCACCGAACCCGGCGGTACCAAACAGGAAAATTTCTTTGCCCTTTACGCCTTTCAAAAAAGTTGAAATCTCTTTATTACAATGCCCCTTGTCCGTCCAAAAACCAACATAGAGGCGGTCTGCTTCAAGCGCGATTTCGGCCGGAGGTCCAAAATAGCGTAAGTTTTCTTGCGGAAGGACGGAGAGGATGGCATCGGCCAATTGGCGGGTATTGCCGGTTACGCTGCTAAATACGATAGAGTATTTCATTTCCTTCACCCTTTTTCATAAATACAATGAGTGCCTTGATGCTGCTGCAAGCCGCCAAGGCACTTTTTGTTACAACGGACACAGCGATGAATATCTTTGATTTGTCCTGCTGCAACTTTGTTCGGCCATTCGGGATCAGCTAAAAGCTGACGGCTCATGGCGGCACAGCTAATACGCCCACTGGCTAATTGCTGCTCTACAAAATCCGGCTGCGTCAGCCCGCCAACACCGGTGATGGGCTTATCAGTATACTGTCGAACTTCATCGCAGAATTTCAAGAAGCACCCCTGCTCCTTGAAATAAGGATGGTTTGCAGGAGGAATTGTATCTTCCAAACTGGAATGGTTCGCCAAAGTTACATGAAAACTGGTGACACCGGCACCAACGAGCATTGGCACAAAAATTTCCAGTTCCGATTCGACCACACCAGCGTTACCATAGTGGGGCTCCTCTTGTCGGACTGTCAGTTTATAAGCGATGGAAATTTCCGACGACTGTCTGTGAACTGCACGGACAGCCTCTACGGCAAATCGAGCGCGGTTTTCTGCGCAGTTGTCGTATTCATCAGTGCGATGATTGAACACAAACGAGTTGAAACTGCCGCACATAATTGGCTACGTAAAATGTTAGTAAAATGTATTTTCTCGGTGTGAAAATGAGGGCTTCATACGTTATAGTAGTAAGAGAAACCATATAGGGGGCTGCAATGGAGCGAACGGAAGTGCTGCGCTTATATGATCACCACAGCGATGAGGTGTATCGGTTGGCGTATAGTTATTTGATGAATCGAGATGATGCACAAGACATCGTTCAAGACGTATTCTTAAAACTTCTTGAGAAAAATCATTCTATAAAAACAGAATCTGAAGATGCGTTTTTAGCGAGGATAACTGTAAACTGTTGTAAGGATTTACTGCGAAAAAATAAGCACAGGCAATATATTCCACTTGATAATGTGGATATCCCAAGTGAAACGAACTTTCAAGACCAAGAAGAAATAATGCACGCACTGATGAAAATTGCCCCCCAATATCGAATTGTTATTTATCTTTACTATTATGCAGGGTATAGACCAAGCGAAATGGCAAAAATTCTAAAGATCACTGAATCCGGGGTGTCTATGCGCATGACTCGTGCACGTAGACAGCTTAAATTGTTGCTTGGAGAGGAGACTTTTAATGAAAGCTTCTTATAAAGAAAGTATGCAAAATGTTGCACTTGGAGAAAGTGAAAAAACAAAAATTCGCAGAGTGATTCTTGACGCTACTGTGCCAGTAAAACAACATAGCAACATTCTGCATTGGAAATACGTGGTCGTGATCGCGGCATTGTTTTTGGCTGGTGCTGGAATATACCAAAGTGTGAAACTGAACTGGAAAAGTGAGCAGTATGGGCAATATGCGTTTGAGATTGCGACTGGTGATTATAGAACACCAAAAGAAAATGTGTCAAACGTTTTTTTGCAGGATGCAAAGGAACAAGCAAGTGCAAATACTGACAGGAAAGCCTTTTATGAAGTTGACAGTTGGCAAAGTGCTGTAAATAAAATAGGACTTAGTATGTTGAACAGCAGATGGTTTCAAGATAACTTGAATAATCCAGAGCCAAAGGTGGACATTACAGCAGAATGTGATGAAGAAGGAAATGTTGAAAAAATCTTTGCATCAGCGCTATACAAAGCAAGTGATAATGAAGAAAATGACTATACTGTGTGGTATACAGCCGAGACGCAAGTAGGAGCAGAAAGTCAAAGCGATTCGTTGACGGTGGGGAATATAGGAATAGCGGACACTACATTTATGCAGTACACATTGCCGTATGGAACAAAGATACAGATTGCGATAACAAAGAATGGTGGAAAAGTTCGTCAAATTAACACATACTTTGTGAAAGATAATATTCTGTACCATATATACGCAGATGTGTGGGCGCAGGAGTCAGGACGAGCAGACATACCAATAAATGACTTCCTTGCAATATTGGACGAAATAGAAGAATGTGCCCCAATAAATTGAATCCTTATATATTGAGCATAGATAAAACGCTAGGAGGGAAATGATGAATAAAGCAGTATCGTTTTTTATGGCAATTCTTGCTTTGGTGGTAATGATTCCTATGGCAGCTTTTGCGCAGGGATCCAATACAAGTACGGCCAAAGGAAATGAAACAACAGAAAAAAACTATGACCAGGGCATTCGCGAAGTCGAACTTGATGATGGTACGATTGTAAAGGTTGGCTTCTCTTCGACCGAATATTCGAGCTCGATTATGCCCAAAAGTGGATGCGCTAACGGCAATCATACAAGCAAGCATTATTATGGCACCGTTGATGCAACCAGAATTCATCAGGCTGCTGCAAGCCATCCATGCTATTGCACAGTAGTATATTCTCAAGATTGGCAGTGCAGTGCGTGCAATTCTTCTGGAACGGATAGGCGTTCCGTTCTCGTTTGGTGCCCAAGTAGCAATACGGTAGATGACGAGACAGGGCCGGATTTGAGTTGTACTTTTGAAGGATAACTAAGCAGCAAAGCTTTGTACGGCGTTCATTATATAAGGATTAAGAAAAAGTAGTACTGGACTTAGCACATAGTAAGCGCAATAAAATCCCCAAGGTAGCATGAGTTGCCTTGGGGAGTGTTGTTATTTAGTGACTATTTACCGATTCAGAAAGATCCTCGCTGCACTAGGGTCTGGAATCTCCCAGTTGACGTACAGATCATTCAACGGGCAGGCGTGGGGGTCGCGGATATGCTCGTCGATCCAGCCTTTATAAAGTTCACAGAAGTTGGCTTTTGTGAGGACGGCACGGCACTCGGACTTGTCCACGGTGGTGCTGAACAGGTACTCCACGTCATGCACCGGAACAATCACCGGCGCACCGGCCGTGTCAAAGGCACAGAGCAGATTTTTACAGCTGCGGCTCACGGCGCGCTGGCAGTCGCCGCACTCGATATAGATGGTGTTGCGCCAGTCGCGGCCTGTGGTGCGCAGGAACTTGCAGAGATGCGAATTTGTGGAAGTAAAACAGGAAACAGACAAAATATCACTCCAATCTCAAATTGTGCGCAGCGTAACAACTCGGCACAGTTTTTATGAAATGCTGCCGGTCTGCGGGAAAACTTTCATAAGCGGCACGGGCGTATCGGTGCGCTCATCATACATGGCAAGATACCCCTCGGAAGATTTCTGCCAGCCGCCGCCCTGCCAGATAAACACAACAAGGTTGTCATTCATCTGCATGACCTTGAACGTAATGCTCTCGGCAATGAGATAGCCGTTCGGAGCCAGTTCTTCCACCATCGTGTAGACGTGTTCACTGGTGTCATCGGACAAAAGCAGCAGATTTTTGTGCGGGTCTTTGGCGGCAGAACGCTCCGGCAGTACGCGGATAGCATGGTCGCCGTCCGTGGTCGTCCAGCGGTCGATGGTCGTGCCGTAGGCATCGCGGATCGTCAGGCGGGCATCGGCCAGCTTTGCGTTGGTGGCAATATCCCGTTTCGTGAGGATCAGCGAATGTGCCGGGGCATCGTACATCGTAACTTTCTGAATTTCTCCGGTCTCCTGCACGGTAAAGTGTACTTCCTCACTGAGCAGATACCCGGCCGGGGCGGCAGTCTCGGTCAGTGTATAGTCACCGGGCTTCAGGCGCTCGATGCGGTGGGGCTGGCCGTTGGTTTCCCACTCGGCAACGGTGCTGCCGCTGGCATCGGTGATTTTCAGCTTTGCGCCGGGCAGCTCGCAGCCGTCCGTCATGTCGGCCTTGGAGATTTCGACCTTGGTGAAGTCGTCTTTCATCTCCACACACTGAATATCCCCTGTGGGGCCAACCTCAAAAGTGACGCGCTCGGCGCGGACATAGCCCTGCTCGGTAGGAGCCATCGTCTCGGTTAGGGTGTAAGTGCCCATCGGGATGCGCTCCATATAGTGGGGCGTGCCGTCCGTAACCCATTCGGCAATGGTTTTGCCGTTCGCGTCAGTGATTTTCAGCTTTGCACCGCTGATTTCCTTGCCAGTAGCAATATCGGTCTTGGAAATCTGCACTTTCGTGTAGTCATCCTGCATGAAAACATGCTGGACCTTGCCGTCATCCTCGACCGTGAACTGAACGGCATTGGCAGGCACGTACCCAGAATTATCCGGCACAAGGGTTTCCTCTAGCGTATAAGTCTCGCCCGCAACCAGCACGGCCTCCATGTAGTGCGGGGCATCCTTGGACATCCACTCGTCCACAACATTGCCGTCCTTGTCCAGCACACGCAGCGTGGTACCGGAGATTTCCTCATGGGTCGTAATATCGGCTTTGCTGATTTTTACGCAGGTCGGTGCATCCAGCATCGTCACGGTCTGGCTGAACCCATCGGAATCTTTCAGCAGAATCCAGCTTGCAGAGTAGGTGATTTCTGCATCGGCAGGCTTGTCGGCAACCTGCTTATCGGCGAAGAATGTTGGAACCGCCGCGCCGTTCAGGTAGACCTTATCAAACGTCAAATCAGAGAAATCGCTCTCCCGCAGGCACTTGGCAATGGCGCGGTCATTGGCGGCATTGGTGAAATTCACCACCAGTGTAGCGTTTACACAGTACCAGTTGGCAATGACAACGCCGTCTGCATCGGGATTCTTGCCCATCAGCTTATCCCAGAAAGCCCGCAGCTTGGCGGGAATCGTGGCAACGGTGTCATCGGAGAATGCAGTGGGGGAGATAATGCTGCCGGACTGGTACTTGGCATCTTCGGTCTCGCGCAGTACCCAGACCGCCGTTTCCTGCAAGTAGCCATTGTCGTCCGCGGCCTGCTCCAAGCGGAACTGAATCGAGCGGGCGGTGATGTAGCCGTCTGCCGGGCGGGTCTCCGTCAGGGTATAGATTTTGGTGGTATCGCGGTTCCCGACAAAGTCGTGGGAAAGATGCAGCCCGCGAATCACATGGGCCGTGTCGCTGCTCTCCCAACTATCCACCACATTGCCGTTCAAATCGGTCACGGTCAACATAGCACCGGGCAGGGCAAAGGTGTCATCGGAACCGGAGATAAAGGCGCGCTTGTCAATCTCCACGGTGGTCTGCTTGTCGGAGTGCAGGCAGTCAACAATCTGCCATGCAATAAACTGGTTTTCGTAGGTGAATTCCACAGGAATTATGCTCTGCTCAATCAGGTAGCCGTCCGGCACACTGATTTCGCGCAGATAGTAGCGACCGCTGTTGGTCGTCCAGTCGTGGGCATCGCTGCTGCCGTAGTGTTCGCCGCGCAGGGGAACATCCACGTCGAAATAGGCAAGGCCGTTTTCATCGGTAGTGGCTGTGCCCAGCAGCGTATCGGCGGCGGCCAACAGCTCGCCGGAGATGCTGTAAATGTCGGCTGCGTTGTACAGCTCATAGACGGCGCCTGCGACCATCTTGGCGTCAGCCGGAATGTCGGCGCGGTTACTGCCGCCGTTCAAGAGGGAGGCGCGGGTCTTGCAGCCGTCTGCGTAGGGCGCTTCATCGGTCAAATCGCAGGTATCGCGGTCCAGCTTGTACAGGCCAACGCCGACTTTGCCCTCCTCAACAACCGGCAGCATGCGGGCATTCTCAAAGACAAGGACCTGTTTCTCAACCTGCTCAGCGCTGGCGTTGCCTACGTTTATAATAGAGTAGTCGTAGACAACATCGCCGTCCTGCGTGTTGTCGATGATGGTTTTTGCAAGGACGAGGTCGTTGTACTGGTTATCCCAGTCCAGAACCACAGTGTAGGTGTGGTCGGTGTGTACAAAGCCGTAGGGAGCCTGCACCTCGGAAATCGTATAGGTACCCAGTGGCAGCGTAATGGTGACCTCACCCTTGGTGCCATCGTGGGTCACTTTCAAGAAATCATGGGTGGCAGGTGTCCGCGTGGGGCTGAACCGGACTTCGTCCACCTGCCCATCTTCGGCAGTGGTGACGGTAGCAACGAGGTCGCCGTCTGCGTACCAGAGTGTGCCTTGATTGTCCGGCGTGGGAATATCGCCCTGCGCGTGGATCTCATAGGTGGCATTGGCAAGATTGTCGGATTCGTACACGAATTGTCCGTTCTCATACCCGGTCAGCACGTTGCCGATTTTGCGGATCTTGATTTGCCCCAGTGTTTCGTGGTTATAGTAGTTTTCGGTGATAACATAGTCATCCATGACGTCGGCGCTGCCGCCACTGACCTGATACACACGGTCCGATGTCAGCTCAAACACAACATTGTACTGGCGGTCGTTGAAATACCCATGCGGGCCTTCGACCTCAACGATGCGGTACTTGCCCAGCGGCAGTTTCTCCGGGGTCTTCATTTCACCGTTGGAGTCGGTATAGAAAGTGCTGGTCTTTGCCCAGGCATTGCCGGATTTCGGGTCGTTCATCTCCACAAGAGTTTCACGGCCGTCCTCGGCAATATAGTAAAGGTTGAACGCAGTGTCAGCAATTTTGACAGGCTTGCCCGTCTCAATGTCGATTTTGACAAGCTGTAAGTAACCCTCCAACTCTTCGTCCAGAATGTTGTAGGTCATGTAGCTGCTGCTGGGTTTTGTGATGCTGCCGGCAGGCACGGTAAAGCCACTCTGCGGACTGGACGCATTGACAGTGACAAGGAACGGTTCAGCCTGAAAAACATCCTTCGGTACGGTGGTTTCCACGACGATGTACTGGCCGTAAGGAAGCCCCTGCACACGCAGGATGCCTTCCTCGTTCGTGAAGATTTCGGATAAGCGATATTCTTGCGCATTGTTGGTCGGCACCCAGCCAAGACCCTGCCCATTGGCAAAATCGCCGTCTGCGGTCAAGGTTGCGTTATAGCCGGTGACAGCGGCGGTGTCGCTTTCGTACATCGTGGCGACAGCCTGTTCCTCAGCGGAAAAATCAAATTTCAGCGTGTCCTGATCGTAGCTGGATTTACGGTAGGCATCCAGAATGCTGGCGGCATCGTAACTGCCATCGGCGTTTTGGATAAACCGGTCGGCCTTGCTCAGCAGCGATACACGGTACACTTTGAACCCGGCACCGCCCAGCTTGATGGCGGGGGAGGGCTGCCCGGTGGTGGACACCAACTTTTGCAGGCTGAACCCGGATTTCAGCACTTCATCCTGTGTCTGGTCTTCGGTGCGGACAACATAAGTGGATTCATCTGCATAAGTAAGGGATTGATAGTGGTTGACTTCATCACAGAGATAGCCTTTTGCAAAGGACAGGTAGTAGCCGTCATAGGTCTTGCTGCCGTCCAAGGCACGGCTCTCGGCAACAGCGGAATATTGGTTGCGGTAAACATAGTCGGTGTACTCCGTGCCGTTGCCGGCGAGGGCGGCATAGCTGCCGGTGGGCTCCAGCTTTTTGTTGAGCAGTGGATACTGGCCGGAGAGGTAATATTGCCCGTTGGAATCCACAGGGATCACGATGCCGGTGGCGCGCTCCACAAGGTAGTAACGACCCAAGTAGAGATTAGAAAACGCCAGCTTGCCGTCCTTGATGGCGGCAGAGGCAATGAGGTGGTCTTTTTTCAGCACCGGGAGATCGTTAGATTTCCAAGCGCCGTTGGTAAGCACGGTGGTGTGCCAGATTGGTGTGCCGCTGGCATCCGTGATTTTGGAGTAATCGACGATGCCGGAAATGCCGTCCGGGTGATGAATGTCCTCGGCGGCATACAGGTCGTACACGGCGCCTTCGAGCGTTGAGTCACCATTGCTGCCGGCAGCCAGATACCGAGCAGCATCCAAATCCACTTTTGTCAGCGTGATATTGCCGAGGACACGGTCATTCTGCATCTTGTCGGCATTGGCGTGCATGGTGTAGGAAGCTTCGTTGTTGGCAATGCCCGTGGGGTCTGTGGCGTAGGTCTTGTCTGCATTGCGGCTGCCAAAAGTGATGGTTACGATGCCCTCGCCGGTGTCGATGAGCGTGCCGCCGCTGTTGGTCATAGTGATGTCGGCATTGTAGTCGGCGTTGCCCAGCCAAATCGTCTGACCGTCCTGCGCTTTGGTAATTTCAAAGGCATACGCCCGCTTGCCAAGCACGGAACCGGCTATGCCGGGGACTTTTACATCCGTCCAATCGCCGTAATACCCGCTTGGGGCGCGGCTCTCTACGATGACAAACCTACCCTCGTTGCGCTGGGTGTAATAGATATTGTCCGAACCATTGGCATAATTGCTGTGGTTTATGACTTTGTAAGTTCCATCTGCTTGGCGTTCAACCTTGTATTGGTTGTACCCGCCATTGGGGATATAGCACTGCCGAACCGCATCCCACTCGAAAATCTTAAACTCGGCATCGCCCTTGATGCGCTGCTTGGTTTCACTGTCGATTTTGTCGATGCTGACTTTTACCGACCACTCATCGTTTTTCATCTTGTAATCGTTCGAGCTGTTGGCAGGAACCGTAATAGTCTGGTGGCTGCCCAGCGCGCCGGGCGTGGAATCAAAACCGTGCGGGATGGTGATTTCATCATAGCTGAATTTCAGATTATCGAAGTAACCATGTACAGCCGACAGCGCGGCTTCAATTTCTCCGTTGACCTGACTTTCGCAGGCGCTCTGCGCGGCGGACTGTGCCGCAGATGCCTGTGCGTCTGCATCCTGCTCACTGTTGGCAGTTACGCTGCCGCTTTGGGATGCCGACTTGCTGACGCTGTAATGCACCGTCCATGTGGCAAAGGCATCGCCGCCATTGAGGTGGTAACTGTCGTCCTGCGTGTGACCGCCTGTGGTCACCGACTGCTTGCCTGATGGCGTAATCGTCCAACTGCCGCCGCTGATGTCCGAAGGAATACCGTCCAGAATCGGGGCAATATCGATGCCTGCTCCATCCACCTTCTCCAGCGTTTCCAACTGGATTTTGTCCGTGTTGATGGTATACGAAAAATCCAGCGTTTCGGTGCGCTCATAACTTGCATTCCATGGCTTGTCCACAGGCTGCCCCTCCGGGGTCAGTTCGGGGATCTCGTTATCCCCACCCAAGGTGACCGGGGTGTAGTCCAGAATGACAAAGCGCTGCCATGCGGCGTTGCTGGGAACGTACAGTGTGCCGATGTAAACCGTTTCGGCATCGTCATCTGCATAGACTTCTGTGCCGTTCACGATCTCATCGGCAAGGCTGTCCGGGAACTGCTCTGCCTGCCACACAAGGCGGTCAAGGTAGGCATTGTTGTCGGTGGCATCCTCGACCGCGCAAGCAGAAACCGCGGACGGTGCGCCGCTGTTGAAGCCCTGTGCCCACATGGTTGCCTGATCCGCTGTCCAGCCTTTACCAAAGAACGAGGCCAATACCCAGACACTGCCCGCCGAGGAATAATTTGCTACCGGCGGATACTTGTTGGCATAGGTTGCACCGGGTCCCCACGCCCATTTGCCGCTATCAGCACACAGGGCAGGCTGCCCGCCGAGATAGTTCATCCAGCCCACGCTGGTGTAAACACATTGCGTGACCTGCAAACCTGCGTAAGCTGCAACACCTGCGTCCGCCGAGCAGAAGGCAGGTTGTGCCTCCTGCTCAAAACGATCCTGCAGGATGCCAGGGAACGGCGCAGAATCGTCGAGTGTGACATGGAGCGCTTTTGTCAGTCTCTTTTCCGAGTCTGTATAGGTCAGTGTGACACTGAAATCCTCGGTAGCTTTGACATAGATACCTGTCACCGATGCCGTGACTTCGGAAAAATCATAATGGAGCTGCCGCTGGCGTTCTTCTTCGGTGGCGGCACACAGGTCGCCACTGGTGAAGCTGTATCCCAGCAGTTCTACATTGTCGGGCAGCGTGATGTCCGCGCTGCCGCCGTTAGCAGGATACAGCACCTGTATACTGATGGGAACGATGGCGTAATCCTCACCGTCCATGCGTGGGAAAGAGGCTGTGGCGCTGTCGGCATTGAGCAATGCCTCATCCAGTGCGACTTGAATCGTGCTGTCGGCATCATAGTCACTGTAATCCTCATCGCCCCAACCCTCGATGCTGATTTTTGTCTCACCGGTCAGCACCGGCAGACCGGTGGAGTCGAGGTAGTACCCGGTGGCCGTCTGCGGCAAGCTGGGGTACATCCGAGATTGGATTTCTTCCACGGACAGCCCTCCGTCTGATGAAACAGGATGCTCTACTTCGTTAGAGACTTCCGTGACAGCAGCTTCTACTGTCTCCGGCGTAGCAATCTCATCGGCCGAAGCTGCGGGAATCATTGTGCAGCACATGGCACCCGCCATGAGCGCCGCAGATAAGCGGTGTTTGAGTTTATGTTGCATTGCATATCTCCTTGTATGGTTTTTATACGTCAAAAGAGTGCGTGCGATTTAGGATTTTACATCTGCACCACCTCCGTCAATCAGCTTGGCAACGATCAATAGGCGGCTGTTGGGGTCTGCTGTGCAGGTGGAGAGCGTCAGAATGTGGTCATCGGTCGTCACGTCAACACCGTAGCCGAACGCACAGCCGGCAACAGCCTTATCCAGAATCTGCTGAAATGCTACATCGTCCGGGTCGGCCTGAATGCAATCGGTATCGGCATTGGCATCGCAGACCCACACGCTGAAAATCTGGTACATCAGCTTTTCATCCTGTAGCGAAACATAAATGTACGGGTTTTCCTGCCCAAACTCGAATACGCGGTATTTGTGCAGATCCTCAAATCCTCCCTCGTAGTCTTCGTCGGTAAAGGTATGCCCGTAAAGAATCAGATTACGAGAAACTTTTACGCCGCTGTCCATGCGGCAGGCATAGTCGGCATAGATGCAGCCGTGGTAATCCTTGACCCCCTTTTCATCACGGCGCAGATAATAGTCATTGTCGCCGTACTGCTGCACAGGCGAGTCAATGTTCGTGCCGGGAATTGTAATCCACGCCACGGTGTCCGGGTTTTCTTTCTGTGCGGCGGCAAGGCGTTCATCGGGCGGCTCAACGTGCTTGCCCTGTACCCATGCGGGCAGCACAGAACCGCCGCCGTTGGAATGGCCAAAAAGCAAGAAACCGGCCAACAGCAGCCCAACCAAAACAAAAATAATGACAAGTCGCAGCAAATCAGGGTTGGCGGTATCCCAAAACCGTTTGAATTTTTCTCTCACTGCGGCACCTCCGCAACATCATCTTCCTGCCACGGCAGGCGGGGCAGGGAGGCATAGTGGCGGCCGTTCGGTTCGACCCAACTGCCCTGACCGCCGGCAAAAATGTGGATGTTGAACGAGTTCAGCACGGTCAAAAAGCTCTCCATGTCGGCGGCATCACAGCAGAGCGAATCCCGGTTGCCAATCAGCAGTACATCAAAGCGGTGCTGCTCGGCATCCTGCAAAATTTCCTTGACGGCGGGGCGCATGAGCAGCGGCACAGGCTCGTTTGTCTCGGAAATGCGTTCTTTCTGTACGCCCCACTGCAATTTGCGGGCGGCGCGCTGACAGGCAAGGCGCTGTCTGCCCATGCTGGCAAGATTCTTCGGGTCGGACTGGTAAAGGCATTGTGCAATCATTGTTTTCCTCCTTAATACTTCGGTTTGTGATAAATTTCTTTATGCAGTGCTACCGCGTGGCGGCGTTCGTGCCATAAAAACAGGTAGTGCAGAATCATCCCGCTGCCAACCAGCGGCAGCAGGACTTTTGCCCAATCAGAGATTCTCTTCATCGTCATCCTCATTTCTGCCGCCAAGGACAATATCCCCGGACGGCACATAGACTTTCGGCGCAGGCGCAGACTTTGCGGGTTCAGTCGCATGGACAGGCTCTTTGTGCAGCAGATGGGTGATAATCAGCAGCACCGCGATGAAAAGCAGCGCGCAGGCAATCCCCATAATCAACAGGGCCGGTGTAATCCCGCTTTCTGCCGCAGCAACAACGGCAGGCACAGAAACCGGCGCATACAGCAGCGTGTAATGCACAGTTCCAGCCTCAGTGCGGGTGACAGTTCCGGCGTAGTGCGCCGTTGCCATGTAGGTGCTGTCCGCCTGCAAGGTTTCACCAATCGTAATGTCCTGCAAGGTCAGCGAGCCGGAAAAGCCGTACTCATCGTCGTAGGCCACAGATTCTTTCACGTCATTGCGAGCGGTTTCGGCATCGGCGCTGCGCACGGACAATTCAAAATCCTGCGTGACCTCTT
>OLNK01000788.1_pt1 | contig 31910 bp, 33 predicted proteins | sample 1672791 | NCBI WGS metagenome assembly OLNK01 (sample SAMEA3136724, study PRJEB25190) | human gut metagenome | biome: human gut; feature: human-associated habitat; material: faeces | place: Austria | collected 2013 | reverse complement strand
GCAGAGCAACACTTTCCTGAATCTTCTCCGGCTTTGCCTTATCTGTACGGCTTAAGATCACTGCTCCTGCATACTCGATCTGATTACTGAAAAATTCGCCAAAATTTTTGCGGTAGATCTTGCACTTTGTCACATCTACCACGGTGGTAAAGCTGTTCAGCTCCGCATCAATCTCATCCTGCACATCCTGCACTGCCTTGATAACATCCGACAGTTTTCCGACACCGGAAGGCTCGATCAGAATACGGTCAGGGTGATACGTGTCTACTACCTCATGAAGAGACTTTCCAAAATCTCCTACCAGTGAACAGCAAATACAACCTGAGTTCATCTCACGGATCTCGATTCCCGCCTCTTTCAGGAATCCACCGTCGATTCCAATCTCTCCGAACTCATTCTCGATCAATACAACCTGCTCTCCCTTAAAACCTTCTGAAAGAAGCTTTTTGATCAATGTCGTCTTACCGGCTCCAAGAAAACCGGAAATAATATCTATTTTTGTCATTTTAAAGACCTCCTATCTTACTGCCTTTTTCTATCTTATCTCTTTTCTTTCCTCTCTGTCAATTCAGATTCATTCCCTCCGGACAGTAACCGTATTTATTTCAGATCCAGCTCGATCGGACAATGATCTGATCCCATTACTTCTGTCAGAATCTTTGCATCTGCCAATCTGTCCTTCAGGCATTCTGACACGCAGAAATAGTCAATCCGCCAGCCTGCATTCTTCGCTCTTGCACTGAACCGGTACGACCACCATGAATAAATTCCCTCCTGATCGGGATAAAAATACCGGAAAGTATCAATGAAACCTGCATCAAGAAGCTCTGTGAACTTTCCACGCTCTTCATCTGTAAATCCTGCATTTTTCCGGTTTGTCTTCGGATTTTTAAGGTCGATCTCTTTATGTGCAACATTCAGATCACCGGTTACGATCACCGGCTTCTTTTTCTCCAGCTTCTTAAGATATGCACGGAAATCATCTTCCCATTTCATCCTGTAATCCAGTCTTGCAAGCTCACTTTGGGAATTTGGTGTATAAACTGTCACAAAATAGAAATCCTCAAACTCACAGGTGATCACGCGTCCCTCCTGGTCATGCTCTTCAATCCCCAGTCCATAGGATACCGATAATGGTTCTTTTTTGGTAAATACTGCTGTTCCGGAATAGCCTTTCTTCACAGCATAATTCCAGTACTGATGATACCTTTCCAGTTCCAGATTCAACTGTCCTTCCTGCATCTTCGTCTCCTGAATACAGAAAATATCCGCATCTGCCTCATGAAAGAAATCCAGGAATCCTTTCTGAACGCATGCCCGGATACCATTTACATTCCACGATATTAGCTTCAATCTATTCCTCCTTCCAGGACTTCTCCTTATAATAGACTTCGTCAAGGAATAATCCTCTTGCCGGAGCCAGAAATCCAGCCTTTGTTCTATCCTTTGCCTCTAAAGCTATCGTCACGCTTTCGATCCTGCGTGTCCCCATTCCAACTTCGAGCAAAGTTCCTGTCAGAATCCTTACCATATGATAAAGAAATCCTGTTCCCTCATATTGGATGTTGATCCTGCCGCCTTGTCCGCCAACCATTATAGCATAAATTGTCCGCTTTGTGGACGTTTCATCTTTTTTATCCGTATAAGCTGCAAACTCATGCGTGCCGGTCAAAAGTTCCGCTGCCTGCTGCATCGCTGCAATATCAAGTTTCTTCGGGAAATGATACGTGTAACGCCGGTCAAATACATCCGGCTTTTCATCAGTATCAATCTGATACACATACCTTTTTCCTACAGCACTCTTTCTCGCATGAAACCCATTTTTTTCAAGTCCGGCTTCTCTGATCCGGATATCCGGAGGCAGCAGCTTATTTACCTTCTCTGTGAAAAATCCGTCCTCCGCTTTCCCGTGAAGCACCACACTGGCTGTCTGTCCGCGGGCATGCACTCCTGCATCCGTCCTTCCTGATCCATTTACTTCCACCGCATATCCGGCTGCCTTTGAAATACAGGATTCCAGAATCCCCTGAATGGTCCTCTCTGTATTGGCCTGTCTCTGCCATCCCTGATATGCTGTCCCATCATAAGCGATCACCAGCCTGTACGTCCGCATTTTTTCATCTCCTCTTTCAAAAAGAAAACCGGTCATACTTCCGCTTCAGGTATAACCGGTTCGTTCTTCCTATTTTAAAAACTTTTTCAGCTCATCCATAAATGTATTTGCATCTTTAAACTCTCTGTATACTGATGCGAACCTCACATATGCCACCGGATCAAGATCTTTTAACTTATCCATAACAATCTCTCCAATTTCACTGCTCGGGATCTCTTTTTCTTCCCGGTTAAAGATCTCCAGCTCGATCGCCTCGATCGTCTTCTGGATCTGATCTGCAGGAACAGGACGCTTATAACACGCACTCAGCACACCATTCTCAATCTTTGACCGTTGATACTGCTCCCGGTTGTTGTCCTTCTTGATCACGATCAGAGGAATCGTCTCTACTTTTTCATAAGTTGTAAAACGTTTCCCGCACTCGTCACAGGAACGCCTTCTGCGAATCGAACTCTTATCCTCTGCCGGTCTGGAATCGATCACTCTTGTATCAGGGTTTCCACAATATGGACATCTCATTCGTCTGTTCCGCCTTTCCGCATATACAATCCACCACACACTCCCTGCGGCATTTATTTTCAATCCGTCTGTGAAACGAATTTATTTCCGCCCTCATTATACACAATGTCTAGTATTTTTGCAAAAACTTTTCTTCTTTTATTTCCACTAATACTGCATCCGGTCCGATTTTTTTTACACAACTGTACGGAATCACATATTCACAGTCCGTTCCAAAAAATCCGCAAAATTTTCCCGGTCCCGGTACAATAATCGATTCAATCTTCCCGGAACAGGTATCAAGCTCCAGGTCCACAACACAGCCCAACTGCTTTCCTGTACAGATATTAACTACTTCTTTTTCCCGCATTTCACAAAATCTCATCGTTCTCTCCCCGTACCGGAATCTTACAACTATTTTATTCCGGCATCGGACAGATCGTGACATTTCTGTATTTCTTTTTTTCGGTACATATATTACAATGATGTCAGGGTCAAAAGGTCTGAAACCACGTGTGCTTGCACACTGGTGGTAGAATGACCTTGAGACCCGCCCCGATATGAGCATAAAAGTGGGGCGTAAGCACCATGATATGCGAATAGCGGGTAGGATTGTGGGAGTGCGTAGCATGAAACAATCCGTTGGCATCATTGTTGGGGGCTTTTGACCCCAACATCTTACAATAGATTCATCATAATCCTAAAGGAGAGTTTGTTATGAATGAAACTTTACTGCTGTTCCATGCACCTTCCAGGCCCGAGCTTTTGAAGATCCAGCGTGCCTTGCTTCCGTTGCATATCCGGCTGCGTTGCATCTCACAGAAAGACTATCTGCAACCGCTCGGATTTCTCGCCGGAATGAAAAAATTTTCCCCCACCACTGAGGTTTATGACGGAGAAGAACTTTCTGCCCCACTGTTCCTTTTCTGCTTTTTTCAGAATAACCGACTTGATCAGGCACTTGCTGCCCTCAGACGCTGCGGTGCTGGTCCATTTCCTTATAAAGCGATCCTCACACCAACAAATTGTGAATGGAATGTTCTCACCTGCTTCAACGAAGTAAAGAAGGAACATGAGCAGATGCATAAATAGACATTGAAAAGTTTACCATGCTCAACTATAATGATGATACCATCAGAGAGACGGGAGAAAAGTACTATGTGGAAAAGAAAAGAATTAAAAAAGAATGCTCGCAGATCGATCCGGCAAAATTACTGGCGTATGGTATCCGTCTGCTTTCTTATCGCTCTTCTCACAGCTTCTATCCCCTGGCAACCGCTTTTCTGGGAGTGCATCCGTTATCTCATATTGACACGATTTCCAATCTGCATCAGACTTTTGAGACCGAAACTACATCACAGATCCTGGAAGAGACTGCTACAAGGCTTTTTCATAATACTGACATTGAGAATCTATATAAAAATCCTTCTGCTACTTATACCAATCTTCTTGTGGATCTGTATGCAGACAGCACCTCTACTTTTTTTGCAGTCCTGAAGATCTTCAATACTTTCTGGGATGAACATTTTGACTTTATTGTCTTCATCCTTGGAATCAGTGCGATCCTGGCTTTTCTCTATCGCATTTTTGTAAATAATATTCTGATCATCGGCGAGAAACGTTTCTTTTTAGAATCGAAAAATTATAAAGATACCCGGATTTCCAAAATCTTTTTTCTTTATAAGCTACATTATATCCGCAGGTCTGCTTTTACCATGTTCTTCCGCAGTCTCTACCAGTTTCTGTGGAATTTTACAGTCATCGGTGGAATCTACAAGCATTATGAGTATTGGATGATTCCATATATCCTGGCAGAAAATCCCAGGATCAGTAAAAAAAATGCTTTCTTCCTTTCCCGCCAGCTCAGCAATCATAATAAGAAAAAGCTCTTACTGCTGGATCTGTCTTTTCTGGGATGGAAGATGCTCTCCCTGCTCAGTCTGGGACTTGTCGATTTCTTATATGTGAACCCTTATATGGCAACCTGCAAAGCTGAATTATATCTGACACTCCGCAGAAATTATGTGCTTTCACGTTCTCCCGGCTATGAATACCTGGATGATTCCTATCTGGAACATATTCCTTCCGAAGATGAGCTTCTGATCAGTAAGGCACTTTATGATGACTCGGAAGGTCCTTATACACAGACCTCTTATTTTGCACCTGACCAGTATCCGGTTTTCCTTTTTTCTGTACAGCCGCCATTTTCTGCTGTAAGATCACCGGTCACCCCGGTTCGTAAATACGATCTCTGGTCCTGCATTTTTCTTTTTCATGCTTTTTCTATTTTTGGATGGATCGTAGAGAACCTGATACAGCTTTTAAAGACAGGAGAATTTTCTTTTGATGGAGCAGTTTTCTTTCCATGGGCTCCTATGTATGGGATTTTCGGCATATTACTTTTACTGTTTATGAAGAAACTCATTCCCAAACCAGAGCTTGTGTTTTTTCTGAATTTTGCAGTCTACACATTGATCGAATATCTCGCAAGCTGGATCCTTGAACTCGGATACAGCCTGAAAGTAACTGCCTACAGTGACTATCTTTTCACACTGAACGAACATACATATATCGGAGGTTCCGCAGTCTTTGCACTGCTTGGATGTGCTTTCCTTTACTATCTTGCCCCTAAATGGACAGAAGCTTTTTCCCATTTAAAGAAGAGCATCCGCATTGTACTCTGTATTCTCCTCAGCCTTATCTTCCTTGGCTTTGTTTTTAAAATAAGTCTTCCATATATTTGGTGAGAAATATTGATTTCATATAAAAAAAATAGTAAAATTTAATTAGTTATTAGCTTGAAAATTTGAAACGAAAGGAAAATTATTATGAAAAAAAGAGTTGTTGTTGCACTGGGACACCGTGCACTTGGTACTACACTTCCAGAACAGAAGACCGCAGTAAAGCATACTGCCAAATGTATCGCAGACCTTATTGAGGAAGGCTATCAGGTTGCGATCACGCACAGCAATGCACCTCAGCTTGGCATGATCCACACAGCCATGAATGAATTTGCAAAAGCTCATAAGGACTATACACCGGCTCCTATGTCTGTCTGCTCAGCCATGAGCCAGGGATATATCGGTTATGACCTTCAGAATGGAATCCGTGAGGAACTTCTTAATCGTGGAATCTACAGAACGGTCAGTACTGTTCTCACTCAGGTAATTGTCGATCCATATGATGAAGCTTTCTATACACCGACCAAAGTTCTCGGACGTTATATGAATGCACAGGAAGCAAATGAAGAGCGTAAAAAAGGAAATTTTGTGATTGAAGAGCCAGGCAAAGGGTTCCGTCGTGTCGTATCCGCACCAAATCCTGTAAAAATCGTCGAGCTGGATGCCGTGAAGGCACTTCTTGATGCTAATCAGGTTGTAATTGCTGCCGGAGGCGGTGGAATCCCGGTGCTGGAGCAGGACAACCATCTCCGAGGTGCAAGTGCCGTCATCGAAAAAGATCTTGCAGCCGGAAAGCTTGCAGAGGGAATTGACGCTGAAATGCTCATCATCCTTACAAATGTCGAAAAAGTCTGCATTAATCTCGGACAGAAAGATGAAGAACCGCTGGGAGAGATCACAACAGAACAGGCTAAGACATATATGGAGGAAGGACATTTCGGAATTTACAATATGCTTCCTAAATTCCGTGCTTCTGTTGATTTCGTAGAAGAATGCGAAGGACGCAGTGCTTACATTACTTCTTTCGATAAAGTAACGGATGCATTAAAAGGCAAGACAGGCACTGTCATTCGATAGTTTTCCTGTGGATTCCCGTAGATATTCAAAAGTCAGGTACAACATTTGTATCTGACTTTTTTCATATTCCTTTTAATCTCCTCTTGATTTTTCATGAATACATGCTATTATATATGCATACGTTAAATGTAGTATTGAAAACTACTTGTTGTTTTATCAATATATCGGAGGTGTGTTATTATGGAAAAAAGACATCATATTAAAGATCCCGGAAGTGCGATCACTCATTTTATCGGCATGCTCATGGCAATCTTTGCGGCAGTACCGCTCCTTATCAAGGCTGCACATGAACCAAGCCGGATCTACATTGGATCTCTTACAGTCTATGCGATCAGTCTGATTTTATTATATGCTGCAAGTACAACGTATCATACTTTTGATATCTCGCCAAAAGTAAATACTATCTTGAAAAAAATCGATCATATGATGATCTCCGTTCTGATCGCAGGAAGCTATACACCGGTATGCCTCCTTGTAGTAAAAGGGACTCGTGGCATCACGCTTCTTTGTATTGTATGGGCATTTGCGATTGCCGGCATATTGATCAAGGCATTCTGGGTGTTTTGTCCGAAATGGATCTCCTCTGTCCTCTACATTGGTATGGGATGGACCTGTGTTCTGGCTTTTTCTCAGATCCTCAATAATATGTCCTCTGCCGCTTTTGCATGGCTTCTTACCGGAGGAATTATTTATACTGTAGGTGGAGTGATCTATGCATTGAAACTTCCTATATTCAACAGCCGTCATAAAAATTTCGGCAGCCATGAGATCTTTCATCTCTTCGTAATGGGCGGAAGTATGTGCCACTTTGTTGTTATGTATGCCTTTCTTCTTCCATGATCTGAAGAAGATATTTGAGAAAAAACTGCCGGGGATATGTCTAAAAAATCAGTAGATTTTTCAGACATATCCCCGGCAACTATAATGAACTAACGAAACCGCAGAAGTCTCATTTTACTTCTGCGGTTTCCTTTTTATCTCTGCAACGTTCTACACTTTGCTGCCAGCTTATCTCTTTATAAAATACTCCTCATACCATACAAGGAATGTATAGATCGTCCATACCTTTCTCCAGTTATCAGAATTTCCACCAACATAGTCTGCAAAAATTTCATTGATTGCCTCCACATCAAAAAATTTCTCTGCAATCTCACTGTTGAACAACCGTCTTACATCCTGATTATATCTGTCGTCAGCCATCCAAATACGAATCGGAACAATAAATCCAAGTTTCTTGCGGAAAGCAATCTCTTCCGGCAATACCTTCGCTGCGGCTGTACGGAACGCCACCTTATTCTGCTCTTCATTCACTTTATATCTTGAAGGCATACGGGACGCAATGTCAAAAATCCTTCTGTCTGTCAGTGGCATACGGATCTCCAGTCCTGCTGCCGTACTCATCTTATCAACGTTCAGATAAATATCTCCCTCCAGCCAGATCTGAATATCTACATCTGACATCTTTGACAGCGGATCGAGTCCTTCTGTCTCTTCGTAAATTTCTCTTGCCACTTCGATCGGGAGTACATCCGGGTCATACTTTTTCAGAATCTTCTTTTTCTCATCTTCTTTCATGATGTTCGTATTTCCAACATAGAACGTCTTCAGATTCTCCCCATAACGTTCTGCATTACGGTACATATTATATCCACCAAAAAATTCATCCGCACCCTCTCCGGAATAGCAGATTTTTGTATGCTCTGCCGTTGCATTACATCCAAGCGTAAATACAATCGCAGATGCATCACCTAACGGCTGCTCCATATTATACATCACATATGGTACTATATCAAAGAACTGCTCCGGTGTGATCAGACTCCTTGAGAACTTTCTTCCAAGAATCCTTGCAGTCTTTTCCGCAAGAACAGATTCATCAAATCTCTCCTCTTCATATCCACATCCGTCAGCCTGCTCTGCATCAGACATTGCAAGTACATAGGAAGAATCTACACCACCTGAAAGGAAAGACTCTACTTTCTCATCCGCAGTCTTCACTTCCGGCATGATCTCCTGGATCGTGGAATGAATCTCATCTGCCCAGTCTTCAAGAGATTTACTCTCATCCGGATGAAATTCAGGCTTCCAGTATCTTTTAATTGTAAGTCTGCCATTCTGCCAGATCAGATAACGTCCCGGCATCAGCTTCTTCAGACCTCTGAAAAACGTATTCTCACCAGCTACATATGTAAGACTCAGATATAACTGCAGCATTTCCTCATTCAATTCTTTCACAAAACCAGGCTGCTTCATAATATCACGGATCATTGTACCGTACAGAAGCTGTCCATCCTCTGTCTCATAATAATAGAATGGCTTTGTGCCAAACTGATCTCTCAGACAGAACAGCTTCTTCTCTTCATCATCCCAAAGAGCAAATGCAAACATTCCATACATATGGTCTGCCATCTCATAGCCCCATGTCTGATACGCTTTGATCAGAATTTCTTTTTCCCGCTCTTCTCTTGAAAGAGACAGATCAATTCCCAATCTTTCACAAAGTTCTTCCCAGTTACGAATATGTCCTCTGTATTCTTTTACTGTTATCATACGTGTATCCTCTCTTTAATAAAAATCCAATCTTTATCTTAAGTCACGATCTGACCACTGCTTATTATACTCCATCCGTCTTCAGATAACAATTAAATGATCTCTTCAATTCTTACTTTTCTATTAAAAGTTCTTCTCTTCCAGATCATAAGATATACTTTAAGATCAACCGAATCCCTGACCGCTTCAAATGGTTCTTCGCAGAAGATCGTTGCTCTGATTCCCTGCGACTCCAGTTCATTTTTTCTCATTTCCGCTTTTTTTCGCAGCTTCTCATACCGCACTTTTTCATCTGTCTGCAATCTTCTCTTCGGATACGTCTTCGCAGCTTCTACGATCATTTCCTGCAAAAGATCAACAATCTTATCATGCGAACTCCTGTGGAACATTCTTGCCATATAGCGTGCCAATACCTTATATGGATGTCTTCGGTAAAGTCTCAATATTCTGAGCATTCTCCGGTCATCTACTTTTTCCAGCAGTTCTTCCATGACATCCATTGCCTCTTCAGACGGACTCCACGGATCATCCCGGTAAAAAATATACTGCTCTGAAACTGACGGATAACAACAATAATTCAAAGGTGGAAAATCTGCAAGCTCTGCAAGTTTCCGTTCCGTCTCATTACAGAAATCATTTCCGAGATATTCTCTTTTATCTCTGATGATCGATGCTTTATACTCAATCTGCCTCAGATACTCATAACCACTGATCCAGAAGTGACCAATTTCTCCATAGTTATAAAGCCTGGTTTCCACTGTCAGATTTCTGAAGAAAAGAGTAAATACATTTTCCGCCTGCCTGATGATTAACCCGTATTCCTGCTGATCTTTCATCAAATGCAGTTCTGCTTCGATTTCACCTTCAAAATCCTTTTTATACTTTCCCTTCATCCTTGCCTGTTCAAATGCAAGAAAACTTTCCGCTGCATCATTCATCATATAGATCAGACGAATTTTCCCCTGCTTCAGATCATCAGGATAAATCAATTCAAACTGTCCCTGATCTGTCAATTCCAACAGTCTTTCAAATGCGACCGGATCACTATCTGGCAGGAGTTCCAAAGTATTTTGCAAGTGCATCCTCCTCCAATCCTTCACCGATCACAATCAGTACATTCTGTCCCTCCCCGACCGGGTTCATCTGAATTTCATACTGCGTCGCATTTAGCTCGATCCACTTTTCATTCTCATCCTGCATAAATCCTTTAATTCGGAAAAGCTTTCCACAGGCCGGATCTTTCAATGCCTCTTTCATCTTTTCTTTCAATTCTTCTTTCTTTATCTGAAGATTCATATAATACAAAGACTGAAAGCCCTGATCTTCCCTGTATTCCGGCTTTCTGTAACTCTCTGTACAGTAGCCGCCATTCAAGACCTGTTCAAATTCCCTTTCTGTCCATTCATTCCATGGAGATCTTAACACCTCATCCCCTTTTATCTGCCGTCTGCAGCCGAGCTTCACCAGAGACCGGTTCAGATGCTCTATGGTCGCATCCTGCTTCGTCACAGGCACTTCCTGACTTCTGCTCAGAATAATACTTCCGGCATCTGCAACTTCCGATGCAAGAAGAAATTCTGCCTGATCTGATAATGTCTCTTCCAGACCTGCATTTACTACTGCAATCACATTGCCAATCTCATACCAGTGATCCAATGGTTCGTCCCGGAGCACATCAAAAAATTCATCAATATCATAAATTCCTGACGGTTCGACCAGAACCCTGTCATACCCACACATTCCCATTGAAATAAGCTTGGTCCGGAATCTTCGTCTGTGCGTCTCTGCATCGCAGCCTCCTGAAATCATCTCCAGTTCGCACTGATCTCCTCTTAGTTCCTGCAATAACATCATATCTACATTGACTGCACCATGGTCATTTTCCAAAATACCTATATTCAAGCCTTTTCTCATCAGATACGTGGCATATTTTTTTATAAATGTAGTCTTACCTGATCCAAGGAATCCCGTTATCAAATCAATCTTTACCATATTCGTTCTCCACTTCCTCTTCCATTCTTTTTATGCATTCATCTACGGCCTCCTTATAACCTGTCAGTGCCGCAAACGGTGCAAACTGGGCTGCCCTGTCAATTGTTGCCATTCTCGAATGCACATCTGACACGTGGTGCGGCAAATAGAGAAGTTCCTCATAGTCACTTCCAGTTCCAGCTTCTTTCATCTTCGATTCTCCTCCCTTTATGCCTTATGTCCACCGATCTGCCGGTTCCTCGTAACGGCTGTCGCACCTTCAATCAGATTCATTCCTTTTAATACCGCATTCTTCCCGTACTTCTTTTTTATATCCAAAACCGCTTTCTGAACACTTTTTTCCCGGTTTCTCTCTTCCTGCACTTCTTTTTTCTTTACTTCCAGTGCTGCATAATCCGTAAACAGATCCAACTGTTCAAAACTCTGACCCACAGTAACATCTTTTTCACGGACCACCTTATTGGCAGTAAGTGAAATCCGTCGCACAAATAAAAGTGGATTTACAATTTCTTCATACAGTCCGGTAACTGCCTCAAGAATCTCCTTTGCAGAGGAAGTTGCTGTCGGCAGGTTGGCTGTCCCATGTGCATGCTTCGGTACCATCCTGCCATAATAATCTTTTTTTACTTCGCCATGATATCTGCCACGTATAGACGGATTTCTCAGATTCTCAATATCATATCCAACCGTAAGTACAACCTGATCTGTCACCAGTTCTTTGTCCACCAGTTCCAGTGCAAGCTGGTCTGCCATTTCTCTGACAACCAGCAGTGCCTTCTCATAAGGATACGGACACTGCAGCACCTGACCTGAACCCAAGCTGTTCGCAGAGGGCTTATACTTTTTTATCTCCTGCATTGTGCATGACTCCCATCCCCATGCATGATCGATCAGCAGTTCTGCATTCACTCCAAAAAGCCGATAAAGAAGAGCTTCATTATAAAAATCTTCCGGGGTTCCCACGGAACACCTCGCAATATCTCCCATCGTATAAAGACCGTTCTCTTCCAGCTTTTTCATATAGCCTCTTCCGACTCTCCAAAAATCTGTCAGTGGACGATGATCCCATAACTGCTTTCGATAACTCAGTTCATCCAGCGAGGCAATCCTCACACCATTCTTATCCGGCTGTACCCGCTTCGCCATAATATCCATCGCAATCTTACATAAATACAGATTCGTACCAATCCCCGCAGCAGCCGTAATCCCGGTCTGCTCCAGCACGTCCCGGATCATCTTCGCAGCCAGTTCTTTCGCTGTCATCCCATAAGTTCTCAGATAGGCAGTTGCATCAATAAATACCTCATCAATAGAATACACATGAATGTCTTCCGGTGCAACATACTTCAGATAAATCCTGTAAATTCTGACGCTGTATTCTATATACAAAGCCATCCTCGGTGTAGCTGCAATATATTGCAACTCCAGCTCCGGATTCTCCGCCAGTTCCCTTTCATCTGTCGATTCTCCCGTGAACTCTCTTTTCTGAATCTTCTGCCTCCGCTCTATATTCACTTCCCGGACTTTCTGCTCCACTTCAAAAAGTCTTGCTCTCCCCGGAATCCCATATGCTTTCAAAGAGGGAGACACTGCAAGACAGATTGTCTTCGCAGTACGGGATGTATCTGCCACTACAAGATTTGTCGTCAGTGGATCCAAGCCCCTCTCTGCACACTCCACGGATGCATAAAATGACTTCAGATCAATCGCAATATAAGTTCTCTCTTTCTCTTTCATCCCACAGTTCCTCCCCGAATGTGCATCGTATCAACATCTGATCCTCTAAATCCCCTTTGCCAGCTCCCTGGTGATCCAAAAACTCTAATCTGCATCATCTTATATATCATTATATAGAACGTATGTTCTTTTTTCAAGTGGAAATATTTAGATTCCACAAATTTACATATATTTCATCAATTACCATAATAAAAAAGAGCTTTTGGATTTTTGTCGTATTTCTGATAACCAAAAAAATCCCTGACTGCAAATCACCTTATTTTTTTGCAGTCAGGGTTGCTCTTTTCATTTTATATGATCTCTAAAAGAACTGAATCATCCTTCTTTCGGTAAAAATCCTTTACTTGTCTTTACTATGATTTTATCAAATACCATAAACATCGATGGCAATACAAAAATAACCACTACCATACTGATCAATGCACCTCTCGCCATCAGGATACACAGGGAACTGATCATATCAATATTGGAATAAAGACCTACACCGATCGTTGCAGCAAAAAAGCTTAATGCACTGACCATGATCGACTGGGCAGATGCACGATGTGCTGTCGTGATCGCATTATATTTATCTGCTCCATGATTTCTTTCTCTTTTATATCTTGTTGTCATCAAAATAGCATAGTCAACCGTCGAACCAAGCTGAATCGTACCGATTACAATAGACGCAACAAATGGGAGTTTCGTTCCCGTATAATATGGGATCCCCATATTGACAAAAATTGCAAATTCAATAACACCTACTAAAATAAACGGCAGTGATACTGATTTAAATAAGAGTAAAATGATAACAAATATAATTCCAATCGATACAGCACTTACCGTCTTAAAATCTGTATCCGTTATGTCGATCAGATCAGCAGTCAGCGGTCCTTCGCCGATCAACATTCCACCTTTATCATATGTATGAAGAATCTTATTCAGTTCTTTGATCTGTGCATTGATTTCATCTGTCGCTACTTTATATTCTGAATTGACAAGTACAAGCTGGTACTTATCATTTTTCAACATTCCTGTGACAGACTCAGGAATCATACTTTGCGGAATAGCCGGACCGATCAGGGAATCTAATCCCAATGCCCATTTTACACCATCCACTTTTTCCATTTTATTCAGCAGCTTTGCTACATCCGCTGATTCTGTAGAACTGTCAACAAGGATCATATGCGTTGTATTCATATCATAATCTTCCTTCAGCTTTTCATTGGCAATAATGCTCGGAAGATCCTTCGGAAGTGTCTCATCCAGATTATAATAAACAGAGGTATGATTATTTCCATAAATCGCCGGGAATAAAAGCACCAGGAAAATCACTACATATACGAGATATCTTTTTGTAACTTTATCCGAAAGCTTCCCGATATCCGGCAAAAACGGCTTATGCTTCGTCTTAACAATGAGCTTATCACAGCACAAAATCATGGACGGCAAAATGGTAACGCACGCCAACACTCCAAAAATAACACCTTTTACCATGACCACTCCGATATCCATTCCCAGAGTAAATGTCATAAAGCACAATGCAATAAATCCCGCTACCGTCGTAACCGAACTTCCGATAACTGAAGAAAATGTCTACGAAATCGCATGTGCCATCGCTCTTTCTTTATCTCCATCATACCGGATCTGCTGTTCTTCATAACTATGCATCAGGAAAATAGAATAATCCAATGTCACACCTAACTGCAACACTGCTGCCAGTGCTTTGGTAATATATGAAATCTCTCCCAGAAAATAGTTGCTGCCAAGATTATATACGATCGCCATACCAATACTAAGCATAAAAAGTAACGGAACGAAAAATGATTCCATGGTAATACCTAATACGAATATCGCCAAAAGAACCGCAATCAGTACATAGACCGGAGTTTCTTTTTCTGCCAGATTTTTTGTATCCGTAACAATCGCAGACATTCCGCTCAGAAAACACTGCTTTCCTGCCAGTTCACGGATTTCCCCGATTGCCTCCATTGTTCCATCTGACGAAGTTCCTTCATCAAAAAAGATTGCCATCATTGTACCCGTATCTGAATTGAATACTTCATACAACTTTTCAGGGAGCATACTCTTTGGCATACTTATATCTGCCAATGAATCATACCATAAGACCTTGCTGACATGATCGACATTCTCAATCTTTGTCTTCAGTGCCGAGACATCTTTATCCTCCATCCCATCCACTATAAACATAGAAAATGCTCCTGTTCCAAAATCCTTTACCAGAATATCCTGTCCCTGCATCGTTTCAATATCTTCCGGCAAATATGTCAATACATCGTAATTTACTCTGGTATTAATATATCCCAGAGTTGCCGGTATCAACAGTAAAATACTGATAATAATAATCGGTATACGAAACTTCACCACTTTCTTTCCAAATTTAACCATTTCACAAACTCCTTCCTTTATGACTTTTAGTCATTTTCATCTTAAAAGCACTATACAGTAAAAATGACCAACAGTCAATATGTTCTTGACTGTTGGTCATTTTAATTGTCTATTTCTTTTTTTAAAAACTTGTCCGCCAAATCGGAATTACATTTATAACCGGTTCTTCATACGGATGAACTTTTTTGACCACCTCAATTGTCTCATCCACTTTTTCTTTAAATACTGTTACCTCTGCTTTTATTTCCGGTTCACAACTAATCTCCCCGGCTTTTCCTATATATGGAGCAGTCCCTTCTAATGGTCTCCAATAACTGGTAAGCCTTAAACAGGACACACATGAGTCATAATTTCCTATATGCCCTGCATCTACGGACTGCAAAGCCTTCTGAAGTTCCGGGAAATTTTCTTCCGGTATAAAAATTTCTAATTTGCAATATTTAAAATCCATTTTTTCCTCACAATTCAATTTATTTTAAGACTTCTACAAAATAATAGTATTTTAACATTAAATCACAATCCCCTTACAATGGTCAATCTCATGCTGTATGATCTGTGCTGTCCAGCCACTATACTTTCCATGACAGAATTGAAAATTGCTGTCCAGATAATCTACCTCTATTTCTTCATATCTTGTGCATAATCTGGTTCCCTCCAAAGAAAGGCATCCTTCTTCTGTCTTATATTCTCCTGACATCTTAGTTATCACAGGATTAATCATTGCAAACTGAAATGGTCCCACTGCCACAGCAATGATCGATTTATTAATGCCGATCATATTTGCCGCCATTCCAACGCATATTTCTCGATTGGCACGCAATGTATCTAAAAGATCTGTTACAATTTCCTGGTCTGCTTCCGTTGCCGGTTTTGCTTTTCTCCCAAAAATCTTTTTGCCCTTTATAATATTTCTAACCATGACTTTTCTCCTGTGAACTTATTTATTCGTATTCTCTTGTATTATTTTATTCTTGCTTCCCATCTATATCTGGGGTTTTTATGATTTGGTTTTCTTCTTATCAATTGTTCTGATTCTATTAAATACTCCAGTTCAATTTCTATATCCAATGATAAATCCTTAGTCACAAGTTCTTTATAGCCTAGATATGGATTATGCGCTATTTCTTTTTTTATTATTTCTTTTACTGGTTTCCAGTTAACACGGTTCATTTCACTCGCATATCTGCTGCAGCAAATCATTTTATAATCCATAACCTTGCATATACCCGCAATTTCCCCAAGCCATTCCCTATAAATAAAATCTATTGATCGACAGCCCTGTTCCAGCTCGTTATCAACATGATCAACATATTTCATAACATCTAAAGAAATTTTTTTCTCTATTTCTTGCATAAATGAGTTATCAATTATTTCTTGCCTTAAAAGAACTAACTCCTTCATTTTCAAACAGAGAAATCTTTCAATATAATTACAATAATCTCTTTTGAAATAGTCGTCAAATAGTTCCATATTCATTATCTCTCCCAGCAAAAATGCTACAACAAGTTAAAACTTAGAAATTTCTTCCATTTTTAACTACCATACATTTTTACATCATTCTCAAACTCAACAACCTCAAATTCATGTTGATTAAAGTTTGAGTACCATACATTTTTACATCATTCTCAAACGTGCCACAAGTGGCTACGAGGGTAGTTTTTGTTTGAGTACCATACATTTTTACATCATTCTCAAACCGTCCCCTGCAGTGGCTTTCATTCAGACTTGTTTGAGTACCATACATTTTTACATCATTCTCAAACTTAAGTCAAGTTTTGTAATTTTTACTACTTGTTTGAGTACCATACATTTTTACATCATTCTCAAACATTGTGCCTGCAATAGCGATTAATGCAATAGTTTGAGTACCATACATTTTTACATCATTCTCAAACAAAACAGGACAACTTACACCAGTAGCAATAGTTTGAGTACCATACATTTTTACATCATTCTCAAACGCCACTTTGGATCTTAGCCCTGCCCCGACCGTTTGAGTACCATACATTTTTACATCATTCTCAAACCGCTTCCCAGATCAATAAAAGTGGCACTGGGTTTGAGTACCATACATTTTTACATCATTCTCAAACCATGTCCTATAATAGGTTGCCTTTGGGCAGTTTGAGTACCATACATTTTTACATCATTCTCAAACGCAAGCTGCTTTGCAAGGGCTTCTTCACGCGTTTGAGTACCATACATTTTTACATCATTCTCAAACGGAGCATCTGGAGAGCCTTACAGATGATGAGTTTGAGTACCATACATTTTTACATCATTCTCAAACGCTCTGCGGACTGTTTGGCAGCTTCCCCTAGTTTGAGTACCATACATTTTTACATCATTCTCAAACGGATCAGCGTGCGGTGTATCAGTTTACGAGTTTGAGTACCATACATTTTTACATCATTCTCAAACAAATCATCAGATATAATATACTCAAAATCAGTTTGAGTACCATACATTTTTACATCATTCTCAAACTCATCTGTGATCCATCCTCTCTTGACCGCAGTTTGAGTACCATACATTTTTACATCATTCTCAAACTTATGGACGAAAGCAAGGCAGTGACCGACTTGTTTGAGTACCATACATTTTTACATCATTCTCAAACAACAGTCAATGAACATTTTCCATCTGCTTGTTTGAGTACCATACATTTTTACATCATTCTCAAACTTGATGTGTGCATCTGTGATGATAGGATATGTTTGAGTACCATACATTTTTACATCATTCTCAAACGATACAACACCACATTGTCAACAAAGATACGGTTTGAGTACCATACATTTTTACATCATTCTCAAACCGTCGTACCGCCTGCAAAATCTGCCACACGGTTTGAGTACCATACATTTTTACATCATTCTCAAACACCGTCTCTGTGTCTCCGTACATCAGGTTGGGTTTGAGTACCATACATTTTTACATCATTCTCAAACTTGATCTGTGGCAGCACTACGGATGTAATGTTTGAGTACCATACATTTTTACATCATTCTCAAACTTTAACCGTGCATTTTTCATCGTCGAACTGTTTGAGTACCATACATTTTTACATCATTCTCAAACGGGAAGACTGAAATTCAGGCATCCCCGCTGTTTGAGTACCATACATTTTTACATCATTCTCAAACTGATACACTGTATGAGTCTGGTAGCACCATGTTTGAGTACCATACATTTTTACATCATTCTCAAACGGGGTAAAAAGTGGGTGAACAAAAGCAAATGTTTGAGTACCATACATTTTTACATCATTCTCAAACAGGCCTGCTGCCACCGGTCTGCCTTTTTCGTTTGAGTACCATACATTTTTACATCATTCTCAAACTATATACGTGTTCTCTATGTAGAAGATAAGTTTGAGTACCATACATTTTTACATCATTCTCAAACATATACCGGATACTCCGTGCGTTCCACAGTGTTTGAGTACCATACATTTTTACATCATTCTCAAACAGCGGACTCATTCTGTATCACCGCCGGAGAGTTTGAGTACCATACATTTTTACATCATTCTCAAACAAGAGGTCATCAAACAACTTGATTTATGCGTTTGAGTACCATACATTTTTACATCATTCTCAAACCTCAAATTCAAAAATGAAATGCCATCATTCGCATAAAATACAGGTACTCAAACTGTTAGGATGTTATATTTCACATCCATCTTTATCTATAATATACCTTGTTACACCCTCAATGCAATCTCTCGCACAGGTTTCAATCAATAAAAGCTGAATTTCCTGATACGTCGCTTCTTTTATTAATTCATCAATCTGCTGATTTGATAAATAACTTCGCAAATTAACAAATACAAAAAGCTTTTTCTTTAATAATCGTTCCACTATTCGCATATATCTCACAAGACGTTCTAAGAAGTTTTCTTCCAGTACCTCATATTTAATACCAAAAGCTTTAAATAATGAGGCAAAATCTATTTCATCCGCAAGATCAAGGATATAGTCTGTCTCCTGTTCAAGCTGTAATAAATACTCTTGCAGATATTGCTTCATTTCCTGGGTTTTCACATAGAATCGTTCGTCCGCAGTAAGCTTTTCCAATTCCATATAAAGTTTGCTGATCAGTTTTCTTTCATTTATATCTAATACAAAAATATTAAAGATCAGCTCTACATTTTTAGAAATATCAACTTCTTTTTCATTATCTGATAATACGAATCTGCCTTCTTTTCCTTCCACCTGCCCTGCTAATTCCATTACATATTCTGAAAAGTATTCGGGTGATTCTATTACCCATTCTGTGCAATTAATTGCATCGACAAGAATACCTTCATTCAGGTTGATATGTACCAGCTTCATAGAATCACCAGCCTTTCATCTGTATCTAATACTTCACTTTTTGTCTCACCTATTACAATATCCATCTTTGCATACTGCTTTTCAGTTACCGTCAGCAGCTGGATCAAACCTTCTTCCGGTTTGTTCTTATGGACATTATCTACAATCGCCTTAACTGCAGTTCCATTTAATGCAAGTTTACAGTACACTGATTCCTGCAGCATAAGAAATCCATTCTTTAGAAGATATTTTCTGAATTTTCTATAGGCTCTTTTATTTTCACCCGTTATTACCGGAAGATCAAAAAATACTAATACCCTCATAAATCTATAACTCAATTTTATAAAATCGAACCAATGCACTGTCATCCTCATTCAATGCGTCAAATACACTTTTGCAATAAATTTTTATTGCATTACTCACATACTGGATTTTTCCGTCAATCTGTACTTCCTGATTCAGGATATCAACCAGCCACATTTTTTCTTCATGTTCAAACTGCTCCAGTTTCATTCCCAGAACACATTTATCCACTAGCGGTCTGAACGGTTCCATCAGATCTGAAGCCAGATTAAACTGATTAAACATATTATCATGAAAAAGTCCCAGTTGAGTTATATATCCATTTGCTACAATTTCCCTTGTAAAGGACGATAAAATAATTGAATATCCATAATTCAAAGCTGCATTGATAAGATTATCCTCTGTTCTGGTGAAATCAAGCCCGAATAATGCATTAAAATATACTTTTGCGGCATGTCCTTCCCTGTTGGTTTCATCATTCCATGCGATCTGCTGTAAATAAGATGACAGAAGCTCAGCTTCTTCCTTTCCCAATAATTCTAATAATTCTTTTTGCTTTCTGATTTTTTCAGATACAATTTCCGTCCAGACAGCTTCTTTTGTATTTTGTCTCCACGCAATCTGCTTACGAATCTTATTACTGGTATCATGACTTCCATAATAGCTGACCAGTTCTGATGACGGATTTCTTTTTTCATCACAAAAGATAACTTTAACCTTTCTTTTCGTCAGTTCTGCCAACAGACTGGTCGTGAGCGAGACTGCTGTAGATTCTATCAATACTACAGCAATCTCATTCAACGCTACTTTCGTCGTATGTTCCCCTCTCACCACCATAAATCCAAGTTGTAAATCTAATTTAGCTCTTTTGGTAATGACGATCGTCCGCCAGCTCATACTCTTAAAAGATCAATCTCTTTTTCATAAATTCCTGTAGGAGACTGATTGACAATAGAAATATTTTTACATTTACTGATATTATTATTCATGACCAGGATTCCTGCACTTGCCGGACCTCCGATCATTTTCAGATTTGATGCTCCACTCTGACACTGGAATAAATGCAGAATTTCATACAACACCTGACACTTTGCTTCAACGGAGAGATCAATAAATTTCTCTTTTCCATTGACCAGCGTTTTTTCGTGTGAAGAGAGTCGCACCCCATAAATACTGTGCCGGATCTTATCTAAAAATGTCTCATAAAGCTTTAGCAACTCTTCTTCTGTTATTCCATCACGCACACTGATCTTTACATTCTTATCTTCTTTCTGTCTCTGAATATATTTCACTACTTTTTTTAAAGTTTTCATATCCTCTTTTGATAAAATCAGTTGATTTGCACCTTTAAAAATCAACTGATTACTAGTTCTTCCAGAAAGCCACATATAAAATCCATCGACTTTAAATAAAGTATCAATTTTAATCTTTTTGATCAGTATTTTCGGCTCTCTCAATCCACGTTCTTCCATCAGATAGTTTCTGGCACTTTCCATATCTTTTTCCACTCTGTCTTTTAGATAAATTGGTACGAACTCAATCGTTCTCTGCTCTTTTCCTTTCTTATCTTTTGAGCTTACAAGCATAAAATAAACTCCTGCTGCCTTATTATATCCTCCGTATTTTCCGATATCCCGCAATCGTTCATCACTTTCTTTGACCGGCACCTGCCCCTTTCCTTTTTTCAGAATCTGCTGATCAAATAATCCACCTTTTACTTCATAGGATCGACGCGTCACAAGAATATGATTCTTCTCCATCATGGCTCTGACCTGAACAATAGAGCCACTCTTTCCCGCTTTCCAGGCGATTTCTCCATCTCTCGCGACATCCCATATAAACATTTTTTCAAGATTATATGTTCGCCCCGGATTTTCTTTCACAAACCATGCTGCATTTTTTGTAAATTTTACAAAATAAACATTTCCTACAACAATATTCAGGTAAGCATCTTTTGCATGATGAAGATCATTCATGTCCCTCACTTTAATAAAATCAAAATCCTGCCTGAATTTTGAAACTGTCTTTGCTTTCACATAAACAATTTCCGTATCAGGAAGAATTTTCTTTAAAATTTCAGCAACAGCTTTTGTACTCTGTCGCGTTTCAACGATCTGACGCTCAATAAATCCTGCCAGTTCATTGGCATCCAGAGGATTATTCCGAACCAGGCGGTCATATTTTTCTTTTGGAATAAATCCTCCTGTCAAAAGGGATTTCCAAAATGGCATCATTTTCTTTTGAATGTCTGCTGCGATCGGATAAGTATCTGATTTTTTGGCATTGTATTCTTTTTTTACCAGTACCCGGTTCTTCAGACTATCATCCATCGTTTTAGACTGTGGGTAAATATGATCAATATCATACTTTGTATTATCCCATAAATCTTCCAGATCGATCGGCTCACCGGAATACATACATCTGCCTTTCTGTGTATAATATAAATATAATTTATCACTTCTTAACTGGTGTTCTTCATGCTTCTCAAGACTTGTACATAAAGCTTCTATCCATTCCGGCTCTTCCTTTTTACATTTTGTGTACAGATCTGACAGCGTCTTTTTTCTTGATTCCGTCCTCTTATTTTCCTGCTTTTCTCTTGCCATCTCAACAAAGACTCTTTTTGGCTTTTCTCCCATAACTTTTTCAATTTCCTGAATGATCTGTAATGTCTGCCAGATCTGTCTTTTCACAGCAGGTGAAACATACAGATCTTCTATTGTCTGATACGACACTTCCGGATCCGCCTTTTCCTCATTAAACTCCTCTATCCTGTCGGAAAATTGATATTCTTTGCTCAACAGTTGCATGAAATTATCATTCGTCTCCCACAATGCCGTTATGATATTCCATACCTCTCCAGTTTCCGGTGCAGGCACAGTCACTTCTTCCAATAGTTTTTTTGACAATCTTCCCCATCCTTTATATGAAAGTGCAGTGACTGTATTAATCTGCTTTTCGGTAAGTTGCGGAAATTTTTTCTTTAGTCTTTGCTTTAAAAGCTTCTTATCATCACCAAACAGCACAATATTTAATATGATCTCTTCTTTTTCTTTCTGCGTAAGTTCCACATCGATCAGCTTTTCTTTAAAATCATGATACGCTGTCAATGAGCCTTTAAAATCTCCATCTATCCCCGTCAGTTCTACATTTTTCCCGGCGATTCCCTCTCTGATCAGATAAGATTTCAGTTTTTTCTGAGTCACTTTACGGCTTCTGCAAAAAACGTCTCTATAAATCTTCTGCTTCAATTCTACAGATATTTTCTGTCCATCCAGCCGAAGATTATTTAACTCGTTCAGAACCATAAATTTACTGTAAAGCAATGAATCTTTCGGCAATACATCTTCTCCGATCAGATAAGTGCATTTATTCGTCATACGACGGATAAAATTTTCTGCACTCTGCTCCACATCAATTACATTTTCAAAATTCCACGGATAGATTTTCTCAGTACTTTTTCGCTCTGCCCACGCAAATTTGGAATTTTCTCCATTGCCTGTCCTAAGTGGTCCCACATAATATGGAATCCTGAAACTAAATAATTTTTCTATTTTTTCTGCATTTTCTTTTAAAAATGGAATTTTATCGCCCAGATTATCTAAAATCTTCTTCAGTTCATATTTATGCACCTGGTACGGAATAACACCATTATCCTTATTTACCTGCTTTGGCAGAAAAGAATCCTTTTCAAGCTCACTTTGCAGATACATTTTAGCTTCTTCATCCGGCAGCTTTACAACAATATTCTTTTTCAGGAAATCCATAAATTCTTCCCTGCTGCACCGTTTTCCCTCAAGCGATACCTTTTTTCCGTTCTTCTTCGTCATGCCAATATACGCCGGATAATTGTTCAACTTATCCGAACTTTCCACAAATACAGCATTATAAACTTCTTTCGGAAAATACTCTTTTACGACAGCTTTCAAATACTTCAGATCTGCTTTGTGCTTTTCATACGCTCTGACTTTCGCATCAGAAATAGACGTACTTCCTCCCAAAATATCTGAAAGAATCGCCCAGTCATACACGGCTTTTGCAGACTCCACGATATAGTACAGCTCACCAAGTTCCATTTCAACGACAGCCGCATATTCCTCATATCCATTATCCGCAAAAGAAATCTTTGGTCTCTCTCCTTCATTCAGTTCTTCCATTCCGAACAGATCACTCAGTTTTACTGTTCCACCTGAAAGTAATGTCAAAAACGCTTTATCCCGGACATTTTTTGCATTTAATCCTTTTACCAGTTTCGACTTTTTCGCTGAACGGGTAAGATTTTTATCTTTTAACGTTTCCTCAATCATCTGAACCGCACTTTCATCCAGTTCAATTTCAAAATCCATCTCTTCATTTCTGATATTCTCAATAAACTGATTGAATGTATTTTTAAATTCAGTAACCTGACTGATATCACCGGAAAGAAGAAAATGTCCCCGATGCTTCATCATATGATGCAGTGCCAGATAAACAAGTCGCATATCCGGAGTATCTTCCGTCTCCATCAGCATCTTTCTTAAATGATAAATTGTCGGATACTTTTTATGAAAATCCTTATCCGTAAAAGTCTTGTCCACAAAAAGTGTATACGGAAGTTCCGGGCAATTTCCCTGTATATCTCTTTTATCTTCCGGATAATATTTACTCTCTTTCATTCTCAGAAAAAATCCAGGATCAACCCGGCTGATCTCTTCTGCAAAAATCTCCTGCAAAATCTCAATCCTCCATCCCCGTCTGTCCAGTCTTCTCCTTCCTGTTCTGAACATTCTCCGCTCTTCCGCAGTCTTAGCACTTTCAAAAAGTCTTACACCCCACATTGCTTTTCCGTGACGTCTGAGGATCTGATAGCTTTCATCTGTTACAGCCCATCCAACTGATCCAGTTCCCATATCAAGCCCTACATAATACCCTTTTCCCATAAACTTCCTCCTTCGTTCCTTTTTCTTTCTTTTCTTTGGTTTCTTTTTCTTTGCACTCTTTTTTTTCATCTAGCTATTGACATTTATCTTTTTCACTCTTATACTAAAGCTGTATTAGTACCATACTAATTTACATCATAAGTTCAAATAAGAATTTTTTCAAATCGTCACATATGTGACCCACAGAGTGTGGATGAGCCTGTTATACAGGCTCTTTTTTTATCTATTTTTATTTCCACCTACTAAAAAAAGGTAATAAAACCCCTGAAAGTAAATCGTTCAAAATCTTATCACCACTTTTTCATTTTATCATGAACGCCTCTTTTTTATCAACCGTGAAAAGATTCCTGCCACCATTCTGCTGTTTCCATCCTTATTTTACAACAAATGCTGTACAATAAAATTCCCTTCTGCATGATTATTGATTTTATAAATTTCACCACGCAGAAGGGATCCTGTATTAATAAAGAATTTCCCTGCATCACTTTATATTTACTTACATATTATGCAGGAATCTCGCAATAGGTAGCAAAAAGACCCTGCTTAAAAAAGCAGGATCTCATTTTGAACCTTATTTTCTTTCTATTCTTTTCATCTGTAGAATACAGTCTGCATCTGACTACAGATAAAATTCCATCGGATAGGTCGGATATGCAATTTCCTCCAGCTGATCCATCGTTACCAGTCCTGCCGGAGCAAAAAGCACTGCCGGGATTCTGTTAACGATCGTTGCACAGGTATGTTCCACTGTTGCCGGTTTTACAACATGAAACTCTGTGTCCGGTTCTCCCGTAATCTTCCAGTCACACATATCTCCATCGTCTGCTCCGTACACCTTTCCGATACACTGCGTCTCGATGACCGGTCCCTGGAATGTCTCCGTTGTAACAACTGCTGCCATACCGATACAATTTCCCTTTGGAATCGTCGCATCCAAAGTAGATGAATACAGATCTGTATCATGAAAATATGGCACGCATTTCTGCGTCTGGCTCTTGATCGTCCATCCCATCTTTGAAGCAAGTGCCTCATTGGAATTCCATACATAAGATGGCTCTATCTCTTCCGGATGTGCAATCTGCTTTTCAAACTCTTCCGGCGTCAGACCTACACCATGTGCTTTGGCAAGTGCCAGTCCATAATCCTCTACATTATAACTTACTGCACCTTCAATCTTCTCGATCTTATGGCATCCACCGGCTACCATGCCAACCATATTTACCCAGAAAATATCTTCCATACCACTTCCGACAAATGTACAGCCATTCTCTTTCGCCGTCACATCCAGAATATTCGCTCTGACAGGATCTGTCGTCCAACAGTAAGTTGCCTCCTCACAAGTTGTGATAACGCTGATTCCTCTGCTCAGGCACTTCATATAGTGAGGGAAACATTCACTTACAAGACTAAATAAAGTAACAACTGCAATGTCTGCATCTGTATTGTCCAGAACTTCATCAGCATTATCACTTATCAAGATTCCGGTCTTTACACCCAGCCCTGCATAATCACCAATATCCATTCCGACGATTGCCGGATTACAGTCAATCGCACCAACGATCTGGCATCCGGTTTCATAAAGATAACGTAATGTATACTTACTCATCTTGCCGCATCCATACTGAATTACTTTAATTTTCTCCATACTGACCTTCCTCTCTGTACTGCTTTCATCGCCCTGACAGACACCGGATTAAGCAGTACCGAAGTACCGGTTTCTGTCCTAACAAATTTCTTTTATCTTCTTTTTCATTTGTTAAATTTTTATCTAAGTCCAGTATAAAGTCTGAAGTAACTTGAGAGTCAACCATCTTTTGTCACAGAAATCCGACAAATTATTTGTTCATTTTTACAGGAACCTGAAGCCGCAAATACATGGATCTTTTCCGCTCATTAAAAATATGCATTTCCATGATCTCTTCACAGATATAATCTCCACAGATTTCATAGTGATTCTTTTTACAATATTCCAATAGCTTTGCGGCACACTCCTGTTCTTCATCGAAATCCTCCGTATAAATACACGCGTACATTCCATTTTCAATCTTCTGTACCCTGTCCTGAAGTGGAAAATTATCATCTACGAAAATAAAAATCTCATTAGAATAAAAACTCTGCTCTTCAAACCTTCTCCGGCTCATCAACGTTCCCGCATTACAATAGTAGACCTGTGGAATGTCGCATTCCATCAGCTTATTTTTCAGTTGCTTCAGAATCAGTTCGTATGTATCAATATTGTAATCATAAAAATTCTTATCCACCGTCATGGAATAAATGGTACGATCCGGAATGTACTCCAACGTAATAGTTCCACTTGCAGGGGATTTTTTGTAACGCTTGATCGATGCCACAGTCCGGTCGATCGCCTCCATTTTAAATTTCAGCTCCTCCATCTCCTGCAGTGTCTGCTCTCTTTTCTGCATCAGTACATCTTCTATCAGATCCAGATCTTTCCGGTCAAGGATACTCTTAATCTCTTTTAATTCCATTCCCAGCTCTTTCATATACTGAATCATGTCCAATCTGGCATTCTGCTTGATATCATAATACCGATAATGCGTCTTTTCATCCACATAACATGGGGTAAGCAGCTTCATTGAGTCATACAGCCTCAATGTCGGCACAGTTGTCCGGTTCATCTTCGCCATCTCTCCGATGCTGATATACCCTGTCCTTTTTTCGTCCATTTCTGCCTCCTGAAAATCCTCATACTCTTTTTAGCTTATGTATAACTCATCAGGAACTCTAATGTAACATGAGAGTTTAAATCCAGCTTTCATCCCCTCCGGTGATCGCAAGGCTTAAAAGGGTATCCATCTTTTCAACCTCTTCTTCTCCTTCGATCTTCTCCAGCAATTCTGCTGTATCAATGACATTTTCCATTGACTCATCCGGTCCGATTTCATAATCAATCTCTGACTCACAATCAGGACACGCAATCTTTTTCATCGTCTGCAAAGACAGAAAACGATAACCACACTTTTTACATTCATAATAACCACACTCTTTCGTGCCGTCCGGTACAAAATACATAATTTTTCTCCTTACTCTTACATTATTCGTTTAGGCGTTTGCGAAACGCCAAAAGCCGCATAAATACGGCATTTTTTGTTGTTAAAATAAAATATCTCCTCAAGATTTATGGTAAAATAGAGTTGCGAGAAACTATCAACCAATCCACCTAAAGGAGATATACCTACATGATAACACATAAGTAGCTCTCTTTGGCAGAATTTTTTGAAGATTGCCAAAATAAATTCGACAACAACAAATACCAGTTCCTTTCACTTCTTGATGAAACCATTAACCTTGATGAAATTGTTCTTGTTTCTTTTGTTCCTGATGCCTCAAAATTCACCCGTTTCAAACAAGATTTCCTGATGGACTTACGATCTATGTTCGATCACATGGTTGATATTACCGAACCGATTTGCCAAAAACTTGACCCTCATCTGGCGACTATGACTATCTTCGATACCTCTGGCATTGAAGCCCGGGTCACTGAAAATAATCCAAAATACGCAAACCGTATTATCAAACAGTTAAAGGCTTTTGCAAAGGCAAACAACCTTGATAAAAGCTATGATCCTTATAAGGCTGCCTATGGCTCCATGCCTACGCATGCTGCTTCGAATCAGGCAATCCAACAGATGTACATCAACGGTCACTTCTGTTAAGTCGGTCAGAAACTCCGGATAAGATAAGCAGATCCCCGGAGGAGTCCGGGGAGAGAAAGCGTATGCTCAGCAGGTTACACAACCTGCAAAAAGAAATTTCACATTTTGTTGCACACGCAGATAGTGATAGCTTTCTTTATGGCAGGATGTTATACTAAAGAAAATCAAAGGTGTTTCCTGAAAGAGCATAAGTTACTCGGAAAGGGAAAATATGGAATATGAGAAAGTGGAATTGCTGGGACTGAAGGATACGTTGGAACATTTACTGGATTTTATCTGGAAAATGGAGACGAGTCCACCGTATTTTTATGGGATTTTTGACAGGATGAAGAATAATATCGAATTATTCTTATGCGTGCAGGCAGAGGATGTGGAGTATCTGTTTGAGATCCTGGACAGGGACTGGAAAGAGGCAAATCGGAAACTGATCGGAATCCAGTATTATGATGTCCGGGAAAATAATCCTTCAGTTGACCTGGAAGAGTGCTTTTATCTCTCAGGTATGATCGCAGAGATGAGCCGGTTTTTTGAACGAAATGAAAGAAAGAGACGGGAGAAAGCACTGTATCAGAGATGGAAAGAAGAAAGAGAGGATGAGGAGGATGCCATCATTTTTGGATGATATTTCCCGATTTTACGGAACAGGTGAGAAGAATGAAAAAGGACAGACGTTAGAAGAATTTCTGAAGGAGTATGATCCATATAAGTATAAAAATCCCTGTGCGACGACGGATATGGTCGTATTTTCTTATGCAGGTGAAAAGCCGGATACGGATGCATTAAAAGTACTTCTGGTCTGCAGAAAGAATCATCCAAGTATCGGATATTGGGCATTGCCCGGTGGATTTGTAGAATTGTATGAGAATCTGGAAGATACGGTACGAAGAGAACTGGAGGAGGAGACCGGGGTGAAAGGACTCCCGGTGGAGCAGTTTGCCTGTTATGGAGATTATCAGAGAGATCCGAGAGCAAGAGTGATAACGACAGCTTATTTTTCCCTGGTGAATGAAAAAGAAGTGCGAGTAAAGGCAGGGGATGATGCAGCGGATGCGGCATGGTTTACTGTGAAATTAAAAAAGGGGGAATCGAAGGATATCACGACGGATGCAGCAGTGATAAGAAGAGAGGATTTTTCACTGGAACTGGAAAATGAGGACCGGGGACTGAAAATCAGGGCGGTGATCTGCAAAGAAGAGCGGCAGGGGCTGGTAAGAGAACGGAAATATAAAGTAAAAGAAGGCGGAATGGTCGCAGTAGATCATGCAGCGATTATTACGCAGGCATTGGAAGTGATTCAGCAGAGAATCCGAAAAAATTCTTGTACTTGTGGATAGAACGGTTTTGTGATAAGATATTCTTCATGAATGTTATAGGTTATTAGGAGGATAAGATGGAGAACGAAGCTGTTTCAAAGAATTTTATAGAGCAGGAAATAGATAAAGATCTGGCAGAAGGCGTTTATGATCACGTATGTACGCGTTTCCCGCCGGAACCGAACGGATATCTGCATATCGGACATGCAAAATCAATTCTTTTGAATTATGGTCTTGCACAGAAGTATGGCGGAACGTTCCATATGCGTTTTGATGATACAAATCCTACAAAGGAAAAGACGGAGTTCGTTGAGTCTATTAAGGAAGATATCCAGTGGCTTGGGGCAGACTGGGGAGAGCATCTGTATTTTGCGTCAGATTATTTTGACCAGATGTACGAGTGTGCTGTAAAACTGATCAAAAAGGGAAAAGCATTCGTATGTGACCTGACAGCAGAGCAGATGAGAGAATATCGTGGAACTCTGACAGAGCCTGGAAAAGAGAGCCCGTACCGTAACCGTTCTGTTGAAGAGAACCTTGAATTATTTGAAAATATGCGTGCAGGAAAATATCAGGATGGAGAAAAGGTTCTCCGTGCAAAGATTGATATGGCATCACCGAATATCAATATGCGTGATCCGATCCTTTATCGAGTAGCCCGCATGACGCATCATAATACGGGAGATAAATGGTGCATTTATCCGATGTATGATTTTGCACATCCGATCGAGGATGCAATCGAGGGAATTACTCATTCTATCTGTACCCTGGAGTTTGAGGATCACAGACCGTTGTATGACTGGGTCGTAAGGGAGTGTGAATTCGAGAATCCTCCAAGGCAGATCGAGTTCGCAAAGTTATATCTGACAAATGTTGTAACTGGAAAGCGTTATATTAAGAAACTGGTAGAAGACGGAATCGTAGACGGATGGGATGATCCACGGCTGGTTTCTATTGCAGCTCTGAGAAGACGTGGTTTTACTCCGGAATCTATCAAAATGTTTATTGAATTATGTGGAGTATCCAAGAGCCAGAGCTCTGTAGATTATGCAATGCTTGAGTATTGTATCCGTGAGGATCTGAAGATGAAGCGTCCACGTATGATGGCAGTGCTTGATCCGATTAAACTGGTAATCGACAATTATCCGGAAGGACAGGTTGAGTATCTGGATGTTGCGAACAATCTTGAGAACGAAGAACTGGGACAGAGAAAAGTTCCGTTCTGTCGTGAACTTTATATTGAGCGGGAAGATTTTATGGAAGAGCCGCCGAAGAAGTATTTCCGTCTGTTCCCGGGAAATGAAGTTCGTCTGATGCATGCATATTTTGTTAAGTGTGAGAGCTTTGTGAAAGATGAAAACGGCAATATAACGGAAATTCACTGCACGTATGACCCGGAGACAAAAGCAGGAAGCGGATTCACAGGACGTAAAGTAAAGGGAACGATCCACTGGGTTCCGGCACCTTATGCACAGAAAGCAGAGGTAAGACTTTATGAGAATCTTGTAGATGAGGAAAAAGGTGTATACAATAAAGAAGACGGTTCCCTGAATCTGAATCCGAATTCACTTACTGTAATAAAGGATGCGTATGTAGAACCAAGTTTTGCAGATGCAAAGGCTTATGACAGTTTCCAGTTTGTAAGAAATGGATATTTCTGCATCGATGCGAAGGATTCTACGGCAGAATATCCGGTATTTAACAGGATTGTTTCACTGAAGAGTTCATTTAAACTTCCAAAATAAATAAAAAGAGTAGAAAACAGCCCTGCCGAGCCGGTGAACCGGAACAGCAGGGCTGATTGATATTGTGGGGAAATGGTAAATAGTTTCGTGAACCTTTTAAACCATGGTGGCAAAGAATCTTATCTGTCAGTTCCCTTCCTGAGTCTCTTTGGTAAGGGAGACATATCCACGATCAGAGACCGGTTTCAGATCTCCGTCAAGACTAAAATCTTCTGTAAAATCAGTTCCTTCATTTTCCAGAGATTCCATATCCTGCTTGGTTGAAGACTTGCAAAAGTATGCAAGAATAAAACCGATAAAAGAACCAATGGCTGCAAGTGTCAAAAATACTTTAAATCCCTTTTTCAATTCCGGGGTCTCCTTTCTGATGAGATAATCTGCTTTATGACCTGTAATCAGGCTGATTTTCATTTTAATACTTTTTCAGAGGGATTACAATAAGAGGAAATGTAAAAAAAAGAGAAATAATATTTTACATCCCTGCAAAAGTATAGTATAATTCATAAGGCGGTAGAATTTATAAGTACCGCTCATAAATATTGACAAGCGACATACGCAGGAGGGTTTGAAATGGTAAAAGCAGTAGTTGGTGCAAACTGGGGCG
>OLNK01000771.1_pt1 | contig 32587 bp, 44 predicted proteins | sample 1672791 | NCBI WGS metagenome assembly OLNK01 (sample SAMEA3136724, study PRJEB25190) | human gut metagenome | biome: human gut; feature: human-associated habitat; material: faeces | place: Austria | collected 2013 | reverse complement strand
TTTTTTGAAACGCTTACATTATGCTGACTGGAACGAAGTGCGAATCACTTTAACGGTGAAAGACATCGCGGATGTGCTGAACGTGTGCGATACGGTAGCGCTGAATCTGGTTCGCAGCGGGGAAATCCCAGCCAAGAAGGTGGCGGGCCAATGGCGGATTTTGAAAACTGACCTTATGGCTTATCTTGGGGCAAAAGAAAATTTGTACGCATAGAAGGAGGGACCACGCATGGAAATTGAGATCAAAGTAAACATCACGCCCCAGCAGTACATACGGCTGGACAACATGGCCCGAAGGATGCGCCGCCCGATGGACAAGGCGCTCGGCTGGATGGTGACACACCACATGGACAGCATCCTCGAAAACACGCACATCTCAGCGCCGGCAGGGCCGAAGCCAATCGACTGGGGTGCGATCGAATGACGGGCCTTGCATGCATCTGCTTCGGGTTCGTACTCGGAACAGCTTTCACGGCGGTCTGCCTTCTGGCGGACAAAAAGAAAGCGCCTGCCCGATCTTGCACATCGGACAAGCGCAACCCCAAAGGGTAGCCCACAAGCTACCCTCATTTTAACCGAAAGTGAGGAAAAAAGCAAATGAAATGTTTACTTATCCGGCCCGGGCAGCAGCCTGAAGAAGCGGTCATTTCTGACGATTTGCAATCCATTCAGCGTTTTCTTGGCGGCCCGGTTGAGGCCATTCCATTCTCTTTGGATTGGGCGGCAATCCTCAGCAATGCGAACGGGCCTTTTCACGAGGAGGCCGAACCGAACCGCGTTCATAAGGGGAAAATGATTTACGGCCCCTTTCTCGTCGTCGGTGCTGCACGCACCCGATACAAGAGCCTGAATGCCGAGCAGATGGAGCGGTACAAGGATATGTTTCGACTGGATGGTGACGAGCAATGAGTGCAATATACAGAGACCCAGCCACGGGCTGGCTGTACCGGGTAAGCCCGCAGCCGGAACACGGCTCATATGTGATGCAGTACCGTGACCCGGCGAACAGCGCCACCTGGAAATGGTGTGCGAATTGGAATATCGGAAACATCTATCGCGAAAGCCTAGAGGAAGTTTTGGAGGCCCGTGCGAAACGCGACGGCTGGGAACTGGTATCCGGTCCAGCGAGCAGTGAGCCGCCGGAGGTTGTAGACGAGGGAGAAGAGTATTCACCTTGTGACACTTGTCGCTGCCCGGATTGTATTGACAGCTCATGCCCGCAGGCTGGATGTGATAAGACGGACGGAGGCTTCGGGTGCTTTGCACCATACGAAGAGTGTCCGGCGCCGGCAGAAGAGACGTGTCCGGACGAAAGACTGGAGAAGGAAGTGGGAAAATGCAAAAATCAATCTGCCCGGAATGGGGATGCTGCTGCGACCACGGCCGGGAATGCTGTGCCGGAGCCGATGGAAACACCGACCACCCCGACGGATGCAAACACCTTGCCGGCCCCCGGCTGCCCTGCGGATGCTGGCAGTGCGACACAAAGCCTGTCCGCTGCTGGGCCAGCCCCGGAACAGAGGAACATACCGGGGCAGACCCCGCGGGAATATACGGGGCCTGCCTCTTTGGAAGCGGAGCCGGAGGCCACGCCCTTTGATTACTCCGGACTGGACGCACAGACGGTGGCCACGCTGCACAGCGCAGAAAATATCATACGCAGCGCCCGAAAGGAATACGTCATCAAGGTGGCCGACGCTGTGGGCATGGCCCATGATGAACTTTTAGAAGTCCGAAATTCGGACGTCAAGCTATATGGAAATCGCTACACAGAAGATACCTTTATCGCATGGTGCAAATTCGTCGGAATCAGCAAAAGCACAGCCTATCAGCTTCTGCAGGTCAGCAATCTTCTTGAAAGCAGTACTCCAAACGAGCAGAAAATTTTGAAGCAGGCCAGCCCTTCGCTGCTCTACGCCGCCGCCCGTCCATCCGCAGAGCCGGAGGCCGTTGCAGCGCTCAAAGGCGGCGATATCACCACACACAAGCAGTACAGGGAGCTGGAGGCCCAACTGAAGGCCGAACGCGAGGCGCGGGAGAAAGCAGAACATGAGACCGAACTGGAACGTAAGGAACGCGAGGACGCGCATGCCGCTGCGCTGAGGTATAAGGCAGAAGCAGACCGGCGGGCACAGGACCAGAACCGGCTGGAGGGGCTTGTGCAGACTGTCACGCATGAGCGCGACGGCGCCCGTCAGGCATTGGCCGCCGCCAAGCTGCGGGGCGACAAGCTGAAAGAGGAAAACGATGCGCTGCGTGAGCAGCCGATCCGGGGCGATTTTGCTGACGCCGACGAAATCGACAGACGCGCCCAGGAAAAGGCCGAAGCGATGACGGCGGAATACCGCGACCAGATCGCCGAGCTGCAGGACCGTGCGGAAACGGGCGACGCAAACGCCTGCTACGACCAGGTGATCCTGGCCAGCCGCGCGCTGGAAAACGCCTGGACCCTCGCAAAATCCGCATACAAGCGTTTGCCGGCAGGCATGCGCGCATATCCGCGCGAAATGCTGCACAATGCCTTTGCCAAATTCGAGGAGGAATTGAAATGCCTGTAAAGATCATCGAGTTTGAAGCTGAAAATATAAAGCGCGTCAAGGCCGTTCAGATCGTACCGGCACTCAACGGCCTGACCATTATCGGCGGCGATAACAACCAGGGAAAAACGAGCGTTCTGGACGCAATCGCCTGGGCGCTGGGCGGAGACAAATACCGCCCGGAGGCGGCGCAGCGCGAAGGCGCCAACACGCCGCCCCGTCTGCATGTCAATCTCTCCAATGGGCTGGTCGTCGAGCGGCGCGGGAAAAACAGTGCGCTGACGGTGTCCGACCCGTCCGGCCGTAAGGGCGGCCAGCAGCTGCTGAACGAGTTCGTGGAACAGCTGGCGCTCGACCTGCCACGCTTCATGAATATGAACGACCGGGAAAAGGCCGACACGCTTCTGAAGATCATCGGCGTCGGAGACCGTCTTGCGGCATTCGACCGGGAGATCCGCGCGCTGTACGACCGCCGCACCACCATTGGGCAGATCGCAGAACAGAAAAAACATTTTGCCGAGGAGCAGGTGGAATACCACGATGCTCCGGATGAGCCGGTCAGTGTATCCGAGCTGATCCGCAGCCAACAAGAGATACTGGCCCGCAACGGCGAAAATCAGCGCAAGCGTGAACGCGCGGCGCAGCTGGCGCAGCATGTAAAGGATCTGCAGGAGCGTGTGGACAGCCTGGCCGCTCAGCTGCAGCAGGCAAGCGAACAGTGCGCCAATGCGATGAAAGACCTGGAGACTGCTCAAAAATCCGCTGAGGACCTGCAGGACGAAAGCACGGCGGAACTGGAAGCCAGTATCCGAGACGCCGAGGAAATCAACCGGAAAGTCCGCGCCAACCTCGACAAGGCACGCGCTGAAGATGAAGCGCGGAGTTATTCCGACCAGTACAAAGCGCTGACGGATTCCATTGATGCCAAGCGGCAGGAACGCCGCGCCCTTCTGGACGGCGCCGACCTCCCTTTGCCGGGACTTTCCGTGGACGACGGCGCGCTCACTTATCAGGGCAAGCGCTGGGGCGATATGTCGGGTTCTGACCAGCTGCGCGTGGCAACGGCCATCGTGCGCAAGCTTAACCCGGAATGCGGCTTTGTGCTGCTGGACAAGCTGGAGCAAATGGACCTGCGGACGCTGACCGATTTCGGCAGCTGGCTGGCGTCGGAGGGCCTTCAGGCCATCGCAACGCGGGTATCCACCGGCGGCGAGTGCCAAATCATCATAGAGGATGGGCGCGTGCAGGGCGCAGATATCACGCCTGCGCCGCAGCCCAGACAATGGACGAAGGGAGCATTTTAAATGGGCAGCTATACAGTTTCATCCGGCGTCATCCATGCGCCGGTAAAAGTGGTGCTGTACGGGCCGGAAGGCATCGGCAAAAGCACCTTTGCGGCAAAATTCCCGTCCCCCGTGTTCATCGATACCGAGGGCGGCACGAAGAAGCTCAATGTGAACCGTCTGCCGCAGCCCACCAGCTGGGCAATGCTGATGGACGAGGCCAACGAGGTACGGCTGGGGCATATCCCGTGCGGCACGCTTGTGATCGACACCGCAGACTGGGCCGAGCGTTTGTGCATCCGGGCCGTATGCGACCGTGCCAACGTGAAAAGCATTGAGGCTTTCGGTTACGGCAAGGGCTACACCTACTTAGAAGAGGAGTTCGGCAAACTTCTGGACCTGCTGGAGGATGTGCTGCACGCCGGGCACAACGTAGTCATGACCGCCCACGCGAAACTTTCGAAATTTGAGCAGCCCGATGAAATGGGCCAATACGACCGCTGGACTATGAAGACATCCAAACAGGTGGCTCCGCTGATCCGCGAATGGTGCGACATGCTGCTGTTCGCCAATTACAAGACCATCGTGGTAAAGGACGGCGACGGCAAAAACGCGAAGAACAAAGCACAGGGCGGCCGCCGTGTGATGTATACCACGCACCATCCCTGTTGGGATGCAAAGAACCGGGACGGCCTGGCAGACGAGCTTGCTTTTGATTACGCCGCTATCGCACAGGTCATTCCCGTTCCCGGCGGAGCGTCGCCTGAACCTGCACCGCCCGTTCAGCAATTCGGGACGCCCGTAGAAACGCCCGCACCATTCGCGGCCACGCCGGCCGCGCCGCCGCCCGCAAACAAGCCTGTGGATTCCGCGCATAAGCTGGAAGACCAACTGGCGCAGGCCGGCGTGCCGGACAAGCTGCGCCCGCTGATGGCGTCCATGAATGTGACGCCGGACGAGCTGCAGGCTGTTGTAGGGCAGCGCGGATACTTCCCGACCGATATGCCGGTAAAGGATTACCCGATGGATTTTGTGGACGGCTGCCTGGTCGCTGCATGGGACCAGGTCGCACAAATGATCGTAAACAACCGTGACGTACCGTTTTAACAGAAAGGACTTGAACAGATGGAAAACTATGCAAATGATGCCGGCCGTGAATTTGGCTGGGACGATGAAATTCAAAATGACAGCCCGGACCGTGTGGTTTTGCCGGAAGGCGAATATCCCTTCGAGGTCACAAAATTTGAACGGCAGCGGCACCCCGGCAGCGCGAAGCTGCCGCCCTGCGCCATGGCCCTGCTGACCATTCAGATCGACGGCGGCGAAAAAGGCCCTTCCGTTGTCACGCACCGGCTTTACCTGCATACGCGGACGGAAGGACTGCTGTGCGCATTCTTCGAGAGCATCGGCCAGCGCAAGCACGGGGAGGCTCTGCGTCCGCGCTGGAACGAAGTGAACGGCAGCCGCGGCCGCTGCCGCGTCGGCATCCACGAATACACCAACAAATACGGCGATAAACGGCAGTCAAACGAGATCACCCGCTTTCTTCCGCCGGAAGAGCCGAAGGCGGCGCAGGGTCAGGGCTGGACCCAGGGGAGCTTCTGATGGGCGTGCTGCAAATGCGGCCCTATCAGCAGGCGGCCCGCGAGGCGATCCATGCCGAGTGGAACGATGGACGGCGCCGCACATTGCTGGTGCTGCCCACCGGCACGGGCAAGACCATCGTATTTGCAGCGGTGACGGAGGACCAGGTGCGCAGCGGGAGCCGCGTCCTGGTCCTCGCGCATCGCGGCGAACTGCTGGAACAGGCCGCAGATAAAATCAAACGGAGCACGGGGTTGGCATCGGCTGTGGAAAAAGCGGAACAGACCTGTCTGGACAGCTGGTGCCGTGTAGTAGTGGGCAGCGTGCAGAGCCTGCAGCGGCCCGCACGGCTGGAGCAATTCCCTGCCGACTATTTTGGTACCATCATCATCGACGAGGCACACCACGCGATCACAGACGGATACCAGCGCGTACTGGAGCATTTTCCGGAGGCAAACGTACTGGGCGTGACGGCTACTCCGGACCGCGGAGATATGCGCAACCTGGGCGAGGTGTTCGATTCCCTCGCTTATGAATACAAACTTACGCAGGCGATCCGCGAGGGGTACCTGTGCCCGATCCTGGCCCAAACCATTCCGCTGCAGCTGGACATCAGCCAGGTCGCGCTCAGCGGCGGAGATTTTGCAGTGGGCGGGCTCGGCACTGCGCTGGACCCGTATCTGGAGCAAATCGCGTCAGAGATGCAGACGGCATGCGCGGGGCGAAAAACCGTTGTATTCCTGCCGCTTATCAAAACGAGCCAGAAGTTCCGGGACATCCTCAACAGCAAGGGGTTTCGTGCGGCAGAGGTAAACGGGCAGAGCGAGGACCGGGCAGAAATTCTGTCCGATTTTTCAAACGGCAAATACAATGTCCTGTGCAACAGCATGCTGCTGACCGAGGGCTGGGATTGTCCCAGTGTAGACTGCATCGTAGTGCTGCGCCCCACCAAAGTGCGCAGCCTGTACAGCCAGATGGTTGGGCGCGGCACGCGCCTGTCTCCGGAGACGGGCAAAAAGGATCTGCTTCTGCTTGATTTTTTGTGGCTCACGGAACGCCATGAGCTGTGCCGCCCCGCGGACATCATCTGCGAAAACCGGGAAGTTTCCCGAAAAATGACGGAGAATCTGGCGCAGGCCGGATGTCCGGAGGATATCGAGCAGGCTGCTGAACAGGCCAGTGCGGATGTTGTCGCCCAGCGGGAGGAAGCCCTGGCAAAGCAGCTCGCGGAAATGCGGCGGCGCAAGAAAAAGCTGGTGGACCCGCTGCAATATGAAATGAGCATCCAGGCCGAAGACCTGACGGGATATGTGCCGTCCTTCGGATGGGAGATGGGACCGCCCAGCGAAAAACAGACCGCGGCGCTGGAAAAGTTCGGCATTTTACCGGACGCTGTTGAAAGCGCAGGCAAAGCCCAAATGCTCCTGGACCGGCTGAACAAAAGACGCGGCGCCGGGCTCACGACCCCGAAACAGATCCGATGTTTGGAGAAGTATGGTTTTCAGCACGTAGGCACCTGGCAATTTTCGGATGCAAAATATATGATCGATCGGATCGCCGCCAATGGATGGCGTGTTCCTCAGGCAATAACCCCAAGCGAATACAAACCCGTGACTGTGTGGTGAATTTATGGAAAATCAAAATGATCTGTTGGCGGCGCTGGAATACGTGCGGGCCGGAAACCTTACCTACGATGAATGGACAGCCGTTGGCATGGGGCTGAAAGAAGCGGGGTTGCCCTGCAGCGTGTGGGACGACTGGAGCGCGCTTGACAGCCAGCGGTACCACAAGGGAGAATGCGCCCGCAAATGGGAGACCTTCAGGGGCGCCAGCGGTGCGCCCATAACGGAAAACAGCATTTTTAAAATGGCCTATGACCGCGGCTGGTCCGGCCCGGTTGGGCATGAACTGAACTGGGACGATGAAATTTCCGCTTCGCATTCAGAAACGATCGTAGACCGCCGCTGGGTGGAAGGCCGTGAACTCCACATCCCGGAACACTGGGACCCCGCCCGTCAGCTGATCGAATACCTGGAGACGCTGTTCGAGCCCACGGAAAATGTGGGTTTTGTCACCGCCAGCTGGATGCGCGATGGGCGGTATCTGCCCACACAAGGGTGCTGGGACCGCACGGCCGGTCAGCTGATCGAAGCCTTGACCCACTGCGGCGGAGACATTGGGGCGGTCGTAGGAGATTATGACCCGGAGGCCGGCGCATGGATACGCTTCAACCCTCTGGATGGTCAGGGCTGCAAAAACGACAACGTGACGGAGTACCGCTACGCTCTGGTGGAAAGCGACGGCCTGGACATCGAGACGCAGAACGCCATCATCCACCAGCTGGAGCTGCCGTGCGCGGCGTTGGTATACAGCGGCAAGAAAAGCCTGCATGCCATCGTGCGCGTGGACGCGCCGGATTATGCCGAGTACCGCCGCCGGGTGGATTACCTCTACTCTGTGTGCCAGAAGAACGGGCTGGTACTGGACCAGGCCTGCCGCAATCCCAGCCGGCTGTCACGCATGCCGGGCGCCATGCGCGGGGAGCAAAAACAATATTTGCTGGAAACCAATTTCGGCAAGGCGAACTGGGGCGAGTGGAAAGATTGGGTGGAATCTGTTACGGATGATCTGCCTGATACGGAGAGCATGGCCGCGGCGTGGGAAAACATGCCGGAGCTGTCCCCGGCTCTGATCGAGGGCGTGCTCCGCCAGGGACACAAGATGCTGCTGGCGGGGCCCTCCAAGGCCGGCAAGAGTTTTGCGCTCATTGAACTTTGCATCAGCATTGCGGAGGGCGTGCCATGGTTCGGGAGGTTCCGCTGTGCACAGGGAAAAGTGCTGTATATCAATCTGGAGCTGGACCGTGCGAGCTGCTTTCACCGTTTTCGTGACGTATACACCGCAATGGGGCTGAACCCGGAGAATCTGCGCAATATCGACGTGTGGAACCTGCGCGGGGCCAGCGTACCCATGGACAAGCTGGCGCCGAAGCTGATCCGCAGGGCCGCAAAAAGCGGATACATCGCCGTGGTGCTGGACCCGATCTACAAAGTTATCACCGGCGACGAAAATTCGGCCGACCAGATGGCGAAATTCTGCAATCAATTCGATTTGGTGTGCCGTGAGCTTGGGTGTGCGGTGATCTATTGCCACCACCACAGCAAGGGAGCACAGGGCGGGAAACGCAGTATGGACCGTGCGTCCGGCTCCGGCGTGTTCGCGCGAGACCCGGACGCCATGCTGGATATGACGGAGCTGGAGCCCACCGAAGCGATCCGCACACAGATGAAGAACCGTGCAGCCTGCGCTGCGTGCTGCGAACTCCTGGACAAACGCGGCCACGGTGACGCATACGGCCCCGATGATGCATTGAGCAAAACCCAGATGCTGGCCATCTGCAAAGACCGTCTCGGTCAGGCGGACCTGCGTATGCTTGACGCCGAGATCGAACGCGCTGCTGCCCATGTAATGGAAAAAACGGCATGGCGCATCGAGGGGACGCTGCGTGAGTTCGCCCGGTTTGCCCCTGTAAATCTCTGGTTTGACTATCCTGTTCACCAGTTGGACAGCGGGCTGTTGGAGGACCTGCAGCCGGAAACGGACTTCCGCACAGCGGGCCGTGCGGGCGCCGCAAAACGGTGGGCTGCCACGGACAAGGAGGACACGGCAAAGAAAAACCGTAAGGAGTTGGCCACGGCTTTCGAGGCCTGCACTATGGACGGCGAGGTGACTGTCTACGCGATGGCCGAGTACATGGATCTAAAACCCCGAACAATAAAGCAGCGGCTGAAAGCGGATGGCGGATACTGGATCGATGGAGAAAAAGTAGGCCGCAAAGAGCCCGGATACAAGGGGTAAATGAATTTACTTGCAGTATTAAACTGTTTTACTAATTGTAATATTTTTGCAGCCATAGGCCTATTTTTGCACGACACTGCACACTGCAAAATTGCAGTTATAGGCCTATAAACTGCAAAATTGCAGTCGTTTATAGCCCTATATATTATATATACGCGTTTGTGTGTGGGTGCCCCCCCCAAGTGTGGGGGGCTTACACCGCCCCCACACCTTGGAGGGCCCCTCCCACACACGGGGCGCCGAAAAAAGAAAGAAGGAAAACGAAATGGAATTTTTCCTGCCGATGATACCGCCCACGGTAACGCACCACGACAAGGAATTACGCGCATTCATGAAAGACGGGAAGCCCCGGGCTGTGCTCCATGATTCCGCTGAACTGAAAGACGCACGTGCAAAGCTGCGCGCCCATCTTGCTGCACACCGGCCGCCGGAGCGTATGACGGGAGCGGTGAGGCTTTGCGTAAAATGGTGCTTTCCTGTCTGCAGCGGACATCACGACGGCGAGTACCGTACAAGCAAGCCGGATACGGATAACCTGGAAAAACTGCTCAAGGATGTTATGACGGAGCTCGGCTTTTGGACGGATGATGCCCAGGTAGCAAGTGAGCTGTGCGAAAAATTTTGGGCAGAGATCCCGGGCATTTATATTTTGTTGACTGGATTGGAGGAATAACCGTGGAACATGAATTTGAAAGACAACTACGCACATTGGCGATTGAGCGACGCCCGGAGGCGTGCCTCGGATGCGGATTTGAACACGGATGCAGCGTGCATGGCTGCGCGGTGATTCATGCGGCGGCTGAGCGCCTTGCCGCCTATGAAGAAACCAGACTTGAGCCGGAGGATATGAAAAAGGCGTTTAACGAGGACGCCACACTAAAATTAACTGGGCAGGCACTTGGCATGTCACCTGACCGGCTCCGCGAGCTGGCGCAGGCGGAGAAAGAGGGGCGGCTGGTGGTGCTGCAGAATGTAAAATATACCGATTCGGACGGAGAAAAGGCATTGCGCCATGCTATGTATATGTGCGGTGTGCAAAACAATCCCGTCACGAGATACACAGCAGATGCAATCGCTGAAAAACTCACCCGCGAAGCCGCCGAGGCCGCGCTGAAGGAAAGGGAGATGGATGAATGAAAGTATGCTGGTTGAGCGCCGGAGTATCGTCTTTCATAGCTGGGTATCTAGTGCGTGATACTGTTGATAGATTCATATATATCGACATTGATGATCAGCACCCGGATAGCATGAGATTCATAAAAGACTGTGAAAAAGCGCTGGGAAAGCAAGTTGAGATTATAAAGAGCAACTATGGAAGTGTAGAAAACGTGTGCCGCCAATTCAGGTTTATCGCGTCTGCATATGGCGCTAAATGCACGGAAGTTTTGAAAAAGCGTGTGCGAAAAGAATGGGAATACGAGCATAGAGATTGTGATATCACATATATATGGGGATTTGATTGCACAGAAAAGTATCGAGCTAATAGGTTATCCGATACCATGATCGAATTTTCACACGAATACCCGTTGATAGAGAGGCAGCTTACAAAACAGGATTGCCATGCCATGCTGATAAACCTGGGAATTAAAAGGCCAATCATGTATGATCTGGGATACCAAAACAACAATTGTCTTGGATGCATCAAAGGCGGGATGGGATATTGGAATAAAATCCGAAAAGATTTCCCGGAGGTTTTTGAACGACGTGCAAAACTTGAAAGAGAAATCGGACACTCATGCCTGAAAAATTGTTTTTTGGATGAACTTGACCCTAGTCGAGGGCGTATAGAAGATGAAATATCACAAGAGTGTGGAGTAATGTGTTACCTAGCAACAATGGAGGCCGACCATGACAGATAAAGAGCTTGTGGAGCGGTTGCGGTTACATGCTAATTGTATGATGGATGCGGCGGAGTGCAAAAGATGCAGCATTTTAAAGCGTGTGGAAACGTATACGGACACACGGACTTGCACCAGCTGCCCGCTTGATGGGCATTGCGAATTTGTGGTTTGCCGTGAAAAGGAGGGTAAGCAAAATGTTTTTTCTGAAAACGATAAGGGCTGAAAGTGCAGCAAAGATTATTGCAGGATATTGCGATAAGCAACTAACTTGCGATAAGTGTAGGTTTGCAGATGAAAACGGTGATTGTACGTTGCAAGCAAAAATTCCATCGGATTGGGAAATGCCGAAGGAGGGCGTACAGCATGAATGAATGGATTTCGGTTGAAGATAGGTTACCGATACGGGATTGCAAGGTCATTGTGTACGCGCAGAAGGTCAGAGGCGGGTTCGTGAGAAAAGAACGTTTTGTAACTACCGCAGTATTTGGCATGACAATGATAGACAAATATTATTTTGATTTTCAAGGCAACGGCGCAGGAATTGTCACGCACTGGATGCCGCTGCCAGAGCTTCCAAAGGAGGAAAACCAATGAAAGAAATATTTGAAAAGGCAATTCTTACATACGGCCAGACAGCTCAAGAAGATGTAGCCATTGAAGAAATGAGCGAACTCATTAAGGCGATTTGTAAAATGCGTCGCGCCGGCGTAAACGAAAAGCCAGCGGCAACAGATGCCATCGTTGACGAGATCGCGGACGTGTCCATCATGATGGAGCAGCTCTGCATGATGTACGAGTGCTTTGACGCTGTGGAAAACCGCAGAAGGTACAAGGTGCGCAGGCTTGAAAACAGGCTCAAGTAGGCCGCAAAATGAAAGTGAGGAAAAATATGAAAAATGGAATTGTTGTAGCCTTATTGATGATGGCATGGTTAATTGTGATGGCATTGACCGGCTGCTCTACCGAAGCAGATCGCGTGTCCTACAACCTATCACAGCAGGCAGACAATTTCAACGATATCCGGCAGGTGACAGTAATAAACTGCTTGCAAGGCGATGTGCTATTCCAGATGACAGGCAAAATGAGCATTACGGCAGACACAGAAGATAACCAGCTGGAAATTGTGGTTGAAGACGAAAACGGCGAGTACAAAAAGCACTTTATCGGCCTGAGCGATAATGTCACCTATGTGGTGGAAGATGTCACATCTGGAGATGTCAACCAGTATAAGTACACGCTGAATTTCAACCCCAAAATGTGGCTCCCTGAGATTTCCACAATTGAATAGGAGGTCGTCCCATGCAAATCTTGATAAATCTGGCGGTCTTGGCCGTCGCACTGGCGGTTGTGGCCACGCTGGCCTGCATTGCCGCTGGGAGGGATGGGCGATGATAAGCGAGGCCGATAAAAACGAAATGTGCCGAATGCGCAGGCTTGGCTTTACGCTGAACTATATCGCTAAGGCGACAGGATATTCGGCTTCCAGCGTTGCAAACGTGACCGCATGCGTGGAACGGCCACTGGCAAGCAGCGGGAAGGATAAGCAGATCGAAGCAATGATACATAAGCTTGTGCGGTATCGGCCACCGGGCGCTGGCGTACAGCGCGAAAAGCGTCCGTGCGAACACTGTCAATGGCGAATGAACAAGGAGGATCCTGTTGTCTGCGGAATTTGTTATCGGGAGGTGTTCGGGTGACATTCAAGGAGTACAAAAAACTGTGGGCCTTGCCTGCTGACATAAAAGCCCGGGAGAGTCGAATCGAGAAGCTGCTTCACCGCAAAGAGGCTATTGCGCAGGACGCGGTACATGGGAGCGCGGAAGATTTCCCCTACACAAAGCATACGGTCATTATCCGCGGGGTGGAAACCGATGCCGACGTTTTGGCCATGCAGGAAAGACTGAAAAAGCTCAACGATGAATACGACCGGCTGTACGGCAGGGCACTGATCGAGATAGAGGATATCACAGATCCCGAGGTGCGTGTGGCAATCAGCCGCAGGAGCTTTGACGGCTGGAGCTGGGCAGAGGTCGCGCAGGAGCTTAGCCCGTCTCGAGATGCTGAAACCGTGAGGATGGTCGTAAACCGATATTTCAAAGAAAATAATTCTTCTCGGTAGTTTGTAGCGGAATGTTCGTTTTTGATGCGTTATACTTAGAATTGAGAAAGTGCATCGGGAAACCGGTGCGCTTTCTTTGTATTTGCACGTCGGGAAGGGAGGCGGCTCGATGACCAAAAAGCAGAAACGATTTTGCGAAGAATATCTAATTGACTTGAACGCCACGCAAGCCGCCATACGGGCTGGCTATTCCCCGGAAACGGCATATTCCATTGGACAGGAAAACCTGAAGAAACCTGAACTGCATACGCGTATCAGCAGGGCAATGGCTGAACGTTCGAAGCGAACAGGTATAAACGCTGACCGCGTGCTTACGGAGCTGGCAAAAATCGCTTTTGTGAATGCCGCGGATGTGATCGACGCCAGCGACGCCACGTTGAGAGAAGACGCCGCCCCCGAGGATCTTGCGGCCATTCAATCGGTAAAGGTGAAAACTTTCGGAGAGGACGGACTGGAGCGAGAGATCAAAATGGCAGATAAGCTCAAGGCCCTGGAATTGCTGGGCAAGCATTTGGGCATGTTCGAGGACCGGCTGAAAGTGGCCGCGAAGGTGGACACAGGCAAACTGGACGGCATTCTCGCGCAGCTGAGAGGCGGGCCGCCGGATGGCTGACCTGATTCTCTCGGAGAAGTATAAGGCATTCCTGCGCTGCACGGCGCCGGTGGAGTTTCTGGAAGGCACGACGGCCGCAGGCAAAACGACCGTGGGGCTGTTCAAATTTATTCTCCGGTGTGCGGAGAGCGAGAAGCGCATCCATGTTTTGAGCGGCCTGGATCAGGGGACCATCGAAAAGAACATTATCACAAAGGAACTTGGCATCCTGGATGACTTCGGCGGATTGGTGGAGTATTGGCCCAGCGGACGCGGCGACGACCGTATGGCGCATTTGATACTCCATACCACGGACGAGGACAAGAAGATTTATGTGCTTGGCTACGCGGACAAGGCGCGCTGGAAAAAGGCGTTGGGCGGACAGTACGGATGTTTGTATATTGACGAAATAAACATTGCGGACATGGATTTTGTGCGGGAGGCGTCCATGCGCTGCGACTACCTGCTGGCTACATTGAACCCGGATGACCCCGGCCTGCCGGTGTATGAGGAGTATATCAATTACAGCCGGCCGCTGCCGGAATGGGAGCGCGATACGCCGCGTGAAATATTGGAGCTTTTGAACCAGGAACCCAAGCAGGGATGGGTGCACTGGTTCTTTTCTTTTGCCCATAACGCCGGGCTGTCCGCAGAAAAAGTTAAGAAGATCATCAGCATGGTCCCGCCCGGCACAAAGCTGTATAAAAACAAGATCCTCGGCCTGCGCGGGCGGGCCACGGGGCTGGTGTTCAACTTAGAGGACAAAAGCCTTATCACGGCACAGCAGGCGCAGCAATTCAAGTATCTGCTGTTTACAGCGGGGCTTGATACAGCTTACAGCCAGAACTCGGCGGACACGTTTGCGTTTACCTTCTGGGGCGTTACCACATGCCGGCGCCTGGTGGGGCTGGACGTGCGCGTGTACAACAACCGCGACTTGTCCCGCCCGCTGACGCCAAGCGACATCCCGCCGCTGTTTGAACAATTCCTGGAGGCGAACCGGAGCCGGTGGGGATTTGCGCGCGACGCTTTTGTGGACAGCGCAGACCAGGCCACTCTGCTGGAGTGCCGGAAGTACAAGCAGCTGCATGGCAGTGTGTACAATTATCTGGACGCCTGGAAGAAGACGAAGATTATCGACCGCATCAACCTGCAGGCCGGGTGGATGGCGCAGGGATATTATCTGCTGGTGCGCGAAGCGTGCCGGCCGCTTATTGATGAGCTCAACGTGTACAGCTGGAAAGAGGACAAATACGAGCCGGAAGACGGGAACGACCATTGCATCAACAGCGGACAGTATGCGTGGCTCCCGTTCAAGGACCGGATAGGAGGAACAGCGTGAAGATTGGAGAGAGGGTGCGCGACATGATACGGCATTGGCTGCAGATCCAGCCGGCAACAGGCCAGAACATCACGATAAGGGAGACCGCGAGCTTTGACGTGAACTGTATGCGAAACCGTGTGTGGTATCGTGGGGACGCGAGCGAAATCGAGCAGCTGTTCAAGGCCTTGGGGCAGGACGCGGTTGGATGTGCCCGGTTTTGGGCCGCTGCGCCGGCAACGAGCGACGTGCGCAAGGCGCACAGCGGCATCCCGGCCATATTGGTGGACACGCTGGCATACTTAGTCAAAAGCGACCTCAATGATGTGGACTTTGAAGGTCCGGACGGCGCCGGTGTATGGCCGGACATCGCGAGGGATTGCGGCTGGGAAGAAATTATAGGCGACGCAGTATCCGGCGTGCTGGCCATTGGTGACGGGGCTTTTAAGATTAGCATAGATCCGCATGTGAGCGAGTATCCGCTGCTTGAGTTCTGGACGGGAGACCGTGTAGACTTTATCCGGAGGCACGGCCGTATAACGGGTGTGGTATTCAAGAGCCTGTATCACGAGGGCGGGGCAGAATATGAGCTGCGGGAGATTTACGAGCCCGGAAGCATCCGCTATGAACTTTGGGAGGGCGAGAAGGTTGTGCCGTTGGGGCGTGTGCCGGAGCTTTCCGCCTACAAGCCGGTGCATTATGACGCCGCTTTTCCTTTGGCCGTACCCTTGTGTGTGTTCAAAAGCCAGCGGTACCCGGGGCGCGGGCGCAGCGTGTTTGACGGCAAGACCGACGCCTTTGACGCGCATGACGAAGTAATAAGCCAGTGGATCGACGCGGTGAGGCATGGGCGCGTGAAGAATTATATCCCCGAGGACATGATCCCCCGCGACCCGGAAACCGGGAAGCTGCGCAGCGTGGACAGCTTCGGCACAAACTTTATACAGGTGCAAAGTTCAAACAAGGAAAACGCCACGGCACAGATCGACACCGTGCAGCCCGAGATCCGTTATGATGCGTTTGTGGAAAGCTATGCCGCCACGCTGAATATGTGTCTGCAAGGGATTGTGAGCCCGGCCACGCTTGGAATCGACGTCGGAAAAATGAGCAGCGCCGAGGCGCAGCGCGAAAAGAAAGATATTACAGGCATGACACGAAATGCCATTACGGATGCGCTGGAAAAGGTGCTTCCGCAGGTGGTGTGCTCCATGCTGATGACGTATGACCTGATGCACTCAAACCAGGCGGGTGCATATGAGCCGAAGGTGACCTTCGGCGAATACGGCGCACCGGACTTTGACAGCCGTGTGCAGACCATTGCCAGTGCGGCCACTGCCAGCGTGATGAGCGTGGAGGCGCAGGTGGACGAGCTTTGGGGGGCGAGCAAGGACGACGATTGGAAGCGAGCAGAGGTGCAGCGCATCCTGACCGAACGCGGCATCGAGGATACACCTGAACCCGGTATCGTGGAAAGCCTGCCGGCCGGGCAGGATACGGATATTCCGGGCAATGACGCCGTATGACGGCCCGGGAGATCGCCGCACTGTTTGAGGACCTGGAGCTTCGGCTGATTGCATCTCTCAAACGCAACCTTGCGCGGCATAAAGCCGAGGAAAAGGACGAGGGTTTCGACTGGCCCGCATGGCAGGCCGAGAAGCTGCACAGCCTGCAGCGTTTCCGGCGTGAAAACAAGTCGATCATGGCTGAATATTCCGACCAGATCGATGCGGAGACACGCGCGTTGATGCGCCGGCAGTTTGCGGAGGCGGACGGCAGCGCCGGTGCTTTTTTCGGCGTCAATGCCCGCAAGCTGGATGCGCTGATCGACGGGATCGCGCACAGCGAGGCCAGGGTGGAGCGCGCGGCGCTGCGGTATATGGACGATGTGTACCGCAAAACGATCCTGCGTGCAGCTGCGGCGCTGGATGCGGGCGGCATGACGGTGCAGCAGGCCACGGACCTTGCAACAAAGGATTTTCTGGCGCAGGGCATCAACTGCGTGCGGTACAAGAACGGCCGGATGGTGAACATTGCGTCCTATGCTGAAATGGCGCTGCGGACGAACAGCACCCGGGCCATGCTGTTGGGCGAGGCGCAGCTGCGCGAACGCATGAACATCGACACGGTGCTGGTGAGCCAGTACGGCGGATGCAGTGAGACATGCCTGCCCTGGCAGGGGCTCGTATACATTGACGACGTGTGGCAGCCATACCGTGGCGGCGGCGGGAACTTCGGCGGCACATATGGGTACAGCCGAAACGGCCGCAGCTATCCGCTGCTGAGCGTGGCGGTGCGGGCCGGGCTGTTCCACCCCAACTGCCGCCACCATTTGACAACATGGGTAGAGGGCGTGAGCGTGAGGCCCGAACCAATGGACAGGGCCGCGGTGGAACGCACGGCGAGGCTGGAGGCAAGGCAGCGGGAGCTGGAGCGCCGGGTGCGCAAATACAAGCGGCTGGCAGAAGGCACGCTGGAGCCGGAAAAGGCGGCCGGATACCGCCGGGCCGTGCGGGCCGCGCAGAAGGATGTGCGCGAGTTCGTGGACGAACACGGGGACGTTCTGCGGCGGGATTACTGGAGAGAGCGGTATGATGGGACAGGTTCATTTACTTCTGCTTCAAAAAATGGTATAATAAATTCGCGGGGTGATGGTGTGGACATAGAAATTGATAAGTTTACGCCATGCCTTGAGGATGCGCGGACAGGTGAAATTCTGGAAACTGCTTATTCGTTGGCATCTGCCGATGATTTAGCGGGGCTGAAAGGCTGGAAATTCGACTGGACAGCGTCGGATTTGAATGGGTGCGAAATTTACAAATTAACGCTGGCTGGAGACGAGGAAATTCAGGGCTTGATTGCAATCAGCGACATGCCACACGATAGCGCGGTTTACGTCAATCTCGCGGAAAGCTCGCCGCAGAATCTTGGGCATAATAAAAAATATGCCGGTGTTGGCGGTCATCTATTCGCGATTGCAGCGAGGCGGTCGTACGATTTGGGGCATTCTTGCTTTTTCTTTCTCGACGCCAAAAACATTGAATTAGTTCACCATTATGAAAATCTTCTGAACGCCCGTTTGCTTGGACGCCCGCATCAATACCGTATGTATGTGGACGAGGAGAGCGCTTTTAAATTAATCGAAAAATATTCGCTGGAGGAGGTTTGAACGGCATGACTGAGCAGGAACGCAAGGATTGGGATGCTTTAGAGGAAGCTGCTGAGAAAGCAGGTGGATATGTGGATCCACATCCCAGTGACATTCACTATGATTTGAGAGCTATTGCGAAGTTCTGTAAGGAAAAAGGCATTGAGCCTCTGGATATGACACTTCGTGAGCTTAACCAATTCATTATCAAGAGCTAAGGCCGCTCCCTCATAGGGAAGCGCTGAGACTAAACCACCACCTCACGGGCGGTGGTTTTTTCATGCCCATTTTTCGGGAAAGGAGAGGACATTATGCCGAAAATGTGCCCATATAACCGGGCGCGCGAAGTGCAGCGCTACAAGCAGAAAAATGAGCTGGACGAAAGTGGAAATATCAGCAGCTACGCCTATGAGATGCGGGTAGACTTTATCCCGCTGCCATGCACAGGGGAAGAGTGCGGGGCCTGGCGTGATGGTGCATGTCGTTATGCGTCTGTAAATCTGGACAACGAATGAAAGAATTTCCTCAAATTCAATAGCACAAGGCCCACGCTTCGGCGGCGGGCCTTTTGTTATGCCCAAAACGCGGTGACGGCATAAAAAGCACCCGGCGGAAATAAGCCGACAGGCTATAAACGGAGGGAAAAAGCCATGAACAAGGACGATGAAAACAAGGCTGTCCAGCAGCCTGCGGCTGCCGAGGAGAGCAGCCAGCAGCCTGCGGCCGAGCAGGACAGCGGCCTGCCCAAAACACAGGAGGAACTGGATGCACTGATTGAAAAACGGCTGGCGCGGGAGCGAAAAAAGCTGGCAAAAGCTTCGCTGGGAACACAGGCATCCGGCGCTCCGGCGGCGGAAGGCAGTGCGGCACAGCCTGAGGCACAGAGCGCGCAGCCAGGCGTGGACGCTGCGGCTCTGGCGGAAAAGGACCGCGAACTGCTGATTGCCCGGGCGCAGCTGGACGCTTATCGTGAGGGGATCGTCCCCGGCGCGGTGGAGGACGCCGTCTACCTCGCTGTGATGCAGGCCGAAAAGGCCGGAGAGGCGGATGAGGAGGGCGTGCGCGACGCTTTGAAAGAAGTGCTCAAGCGCCATCCGGAATGGAAGCCCCAGAAAAAGGAAGCCGCGAAGAACGGCTTCAAGGTTGGGGTGGATACGACCGGCGCCGATGGAAAAGACGGCGCGGGCAAGCGTGCCCTGCCTACGGGCACGGTGATTTTGTAAGCGAAAGGATGATTTGAAGTTATGGCAAGAACAAATGCAATCAGCCTGCTGGCAGGCGCCAGCACCCCGGCGACTTTGGCCGAGATTTACGGCCGCGTCATTGAGAACGTGCAGAAAAGCACGCTTTCCACCACGCTGAAAAGCCAGCTATACACGGGGAACCCCGCCGCCGGCAGCGTGGAGTTCAAGCGCTTTGTGAACAGCGCGTCCAAGGCCTACGGCACCGCACGCGCGGCAGCCAAGGGCGATAAGGTGACCGCTCCGCCCACCACGGTGAACCTGAACCAGCACAAGGAGATCGTGGAAGAGGTTGCGAAATTCGACCTTGACACATTTGGCGTGGCGGGCGTCATGCAGCGCCGGGCCGACAATCATGTGGTGAGCATGAGCGCGGAGCTTGACCGTGCATTTTTCGCACAGGCGGCAGCAGATGGAACGGCTTTTTCTCCGGCCAGCGGCGTTACGGCTATTCAGGAAATTGTAGAGAGCATGATCCAGACCCTGGAAACCGTGCACAACGATTATGTGGACGGCGTGGACCGCAGCATGATGGACCTTGTGCTGACGCCGGCCAAGTACGGCCTGCTGCGCACGTTCCTGGACACGCAGAGCAATCCCAATGTGGATACGGCCGGTGAGGAGTTCGGGATGTACCACGGTGTGCGCGTATACAGCTGCACACGCATGCCCGTGACCACCGAAACGGTGGAGGAAACCAAAACAAAGACCACTGTGACCGACGCGCTGCTGATGGTGCGCGGCGCTGTGGCACAGCCCGTTGTGGTGAACCAGTACGGCGACCCGGAAAAAATTCAGCTGTCCAACGATTACGCCGTAAGCCTGTTCTATGACTACGGCACCAAGGCGCTGACGCCGGACCTGATCTTCAAACTGCAGACGTCCACCACGGCGTAAGAGAGGGGGGTGGACCGCATGGAGAAGTATGTGAACCGGAGCACCGGCGTGCTGCTCCAGCCTGCGCAGGAGAGCGTGGCCGCGATGCTGGCGCGCGACCCGATGTGGGCAATTTGTACACCTGAACCAGAGCCGGAGCCTGAGCCTAAACCGGAGCCGGAGTCTGAACCGGAGCCGGCAAAGACCCGCAAAGGCAAAGCTTCAAAGGAGGAATAACGGATGCAATACGCCAGCAGCGAGGACTACGCAAAATATTGCCTGGGCGGCACAGTGCCGCCGGAGGAGCAGGACGCAGCGTTGGACGCTGCCAGCCGTGACATCGACGGGCTGACCTTTGACCGTATCGTCGCGGTGGGATTCGACCGCCTGACGGCGTTTCAGCAGGAGCTGGTGAAGCGCGCCGTGTGCGAACAGGCGGAGTTCCGGTCTGTATATGCCGAGCTGCTGGCGAGCCCGTTTTCCTCTTACAGCATCAACGGCGTGGCCATGCAGTTTGACGGTGCGGGCATCGTGGAGCGCGGCGGCGTGAAAGCGCCCGCTCATGTGATGAGCCTGCTGCGCCAGACGGGGCTTACGTTTTTGGGGGTGCAGCAATGAAGTGGCCGGAGCTTGTGCCGCCGGCGGTGTGCAGGGTGCCGATTGCCGTAACGCTGACAAACGGAAACGACGAGGACGGTGCGCCGAGGGTGGCTGTGGTGGTGGAAACGATGTGCAATTACAACGGCAAAGGCGGATGGAGCGTGGACGAGCGGCGCCAGGCTGTACGATACACGGCGTCCGCGCTTTTCTCGGGCGATATTGCGCCGGAACTTGTGCATTTGACCGGATGGGCTGACGTGCTGGGCGCACGGCTTACCATTCACGCGGCAGACCGTGCGCGTAACCCGGACGGCACGGTGAACTATACCCGTTTGGAGCTGATGTAGTATGGTCGAGATCAAGCTGGATGAGGCGGCGCTGGCCCGGCTGGACGGGGCGGCGAAGGCCGCGGCGCTGGAGACGGTGGAAGCGGTAAAGACCGACCTTGTGAGCAGCCAGACCATGCCCTATGACGTTGGCACCATGCAGGGCAGTCTGCACTCAGACCCGGAAGACCAGTTTGAAGCGGGAACGGAAATCCACACTGTCCTGCAAACCGATGGTCCGCAGGCCCGGCGGCTGTATTTTCATCCCGAGTACAATTTCCAGCGCGGGAAGAACCCAAACGCCGGGGCCGCCTGGTACGGGCCTTATGAAGCGGGCGGGGTAAAAGAAAGATTTATCCCCGACACTTTTGCGGCGCGGATGAAGGAGAAAATACCATGATGCTGGAAAGGTTGAAAAACTACATCAAAGCGAATACCGACGTGGGCGAGGGCATCCAGTTGGGCGGCATCGGCGGGAATACGGAGAAATACATCGGCGTATATCCCGGGAAACCGCCGGCTGCGCAGCGCGTGTGCCTGGGTGGAGCAGAACAGACCCGCGCCGGCGAGTTTTATGCCACGGTGCTGGTGCATTGGGGCAGGAACATGCGGTCCGCACAGGCCAAAGCTGATGCGGTATACGCTTTGTTTTATGCCCGCGGGGCCTTCGACATGGACGGCTGCACCGTGTGCGCCGTGGAGCCCGGCGGCGGGCCCGTGCCTGTGGGGAAGGACGACCGGGGTGTGTGCGAGTTCGTGATAAACCTGAAAATGACTTACATGAAGGAGTGAGAGTATGGCGGCAAAGACGGGCGTATATCCCGTATTTGAAAACAAATTCAAGATCGGTGCCTCTGCCGAAAGCCTGAACACCATTGCCGAGATGGAAAACTTCAGCGTATCCATCGACGGGAATGTGGAGGAATGGAGCCCGATGGAGCAGGAGGGCTGGCTGAAACGGATGGTGACGGGCAAGGCCCTGACCATCAGCCTGTCCGGCAAACGCTGCATCGGAGACCCGGGCAACGATTTTGTCGAGGCCAGTGCCTGGGGAACAGGTTCCGACTGCGAAGCGCATTTCGAATGGGAGTTCCCCAGCGGTGCGAAGCTGGCTTTCCCCTGTGTGCTGAGCGTGACCAATCCGGGCGGCGGCGAGAGCCGCAATGTTGCGGGATTGGAATTTGACGTAATGTCCAACGGCAAGCCGACGTTTACCCCCGCTGCCGGCGCCTGACATGCATAGGCCCCCGCTCTTTTGGGCGGGGGCTTTCTTTGAAATGAGAGGAGAAAACGACATGGGAAAATTGTACACGCTGGACGGTAAGCTGCTGACCGAGACGCCGGAGATCCGCATCGGTGAAAAGGTGTATCCGGTAGACAGCCGACAGAAAACCGTGAAAAAGATCCTTGCGCTGGCGGATGACGAAAGTGTGCCGATGGGCGAACGCATCGACGAGGCGCTGAAGCTTGCGCTGGGCGATGAAAACGCGGTTGAAATCGACCGGATGGACATGCCGTTCCCGGCTTATCAGCGGCTGTTTGAGCTTGTGATGAACGCAGTGACCGGGCAGGAGGACGAACCGGACAAGGCCCGATTTCAGACAGAAAAAGGCTGACGAGTGGTATGACCTGGACTATGACGCCGTGCTGATCGAGCAGAGCATCGCCAAACAGTACGGCATCCTGCCGGCTGCGCAGGGAGAGCTGGGCTGGGCCGAATGGGTAAAGCTCGTCGGCGGCCTGATGGATGACACGCCGCTGGGGCGCGTGGTTGCGGTGCGCAGCGAGAGCGACGCGAGCCTTGTGCGCAATATGCCGCAATGGCAGAAACAGCTGCGTACGGAGTGGGCGGCGTTCCGCGCAAAGAGGGATGTGATGCGCATGGGCGCGGCGGGGGTGCGAAGTGAAATGGATGCACTGGAGCGCATGATGGCGAAGATGTTTGGAGGTGGGTGATATGCCGGAGGGCACAGGCGTAGGCAGCGTATATCTTGACTTTGTTGTGCGCAACACGGTGGCGCAGCAGATACGGGATATCACAAGCCAGGCAGCCGCACAGGCACAGAAGGGGTTCGAGGCCGCCGGAAAAGTCTCCGGCGACGCCATGCAGCGCGCTTTCAGCGGGGGATACAACAAGACACTGGAGAAAGCGCGCGTCAAGGTGCGCGAGTTGGAAAGCCAGTTTGACAGCCTGGGCAGTAAGATGGACGGCATGCGGCAGAGCGCCAAAGGAATGTTCAAAGGGCTGAAAGACCCCGGACGCGCGGCCGATCAGTTTTTGGGGAACGACAAAGCGTTCAATGCCCTGACCGCACAGCAGGAGGCTGTCAGCCAGAAGCTTCTTCAGGCACAGGAAGTTTTGCGCATTGAGACAGAGGCGGCCTCGGCGAAAGCCGCGCAGGCGCAGCAGCGCGCGCAGGAAAAAATGGCGGCAGCGGCAGAACGCTCCAAGGCCAAGCAGGAGGCGGCCGAAGCCAAAGCAGCCGCGGCGGAGGAACGTGCGCGGCAGCGTGCTGTTGCCGCAGCAGAGCGGGCAGAAGCAAAAAAGACTGCGTCCGCTGAACGCGCCGCAGCGGCGGAAAAACGGGCGCAGGCGCAGGCCGCAAGGGAGAGCGAGAAGCAGTGGCAGAAAGCCACAAAGGGCATACGCGGCCTGTTCAAAACCGTCGGCAGCACCATGAAGGCGACCTTCCTTACGGCGGGGCTGTACGCGTTTTTCCGGGCAATGAAAAGCCTGATGTCCGGCGCGGCCGGGCAGAGCAAGGAGTTCAGCGCCGCATTGGAGGGCGTCAAAAGCAATCTCCGCACAGCGTTTGCCCCCATTCTCGACGCCGTCCTTCCGGCCCTGACGGCCCTGATGCAGGGGCTTGCGAACGCCACGCGCGCCGTGGCCGCTTTTATCGCTTCGATTTTCGGGCAGACCTTTGCGCAGGCGGAGGCCGCGGGCAAAAAGCTCCAAAGCGTGAGCAGCGCGGCGGGCGGCGCTGCCAAAAAGGCAAACGCCACGCTTGGCATTGACGAGCTGAACGTCGTTGATCCGGGCGGGAGCGGCGGTGGCGGTGGGGCCTCCGCCGCAATCGCAGATACCGGCGAGGAAATGACCGGGTTGATGAAGCCTTTGGAGGCGTTTTGGGCGCGTTTCAAAGAGCTTATGGCCCCTTCCATTGCCGCGTGGAGCGCCGCATGGGATCAGATACAAAGCAAGGCCGTGGAAGTGTGGCCACGGGTGCAGGCCGCTGCACAAAACCTGTGGGACGCCGGGCTGAAACCGCTGGGCAGTTATCTGCTGACGGATTTCGCGCCCAGCGTGGCGAATGCCTTTTCCGAGGCGTTCGCTCCCATTACGGGCGATGTGATCAGTACATATTTACAGCTCAGGGCCGATGACTTTGTGTTCTGGTGCGGCCTGATTACCGATGCAATCCAAAGTGTTTTACTTCCCGCACTGGAACTGGTGAAACACATCTGGACCGGCCTGATGGATGGTATCAAAACAACCTGGGAGCAGTACGGAAAGCCGATCTGCGACGGCGTGGTAGAGGCGTTCAACTGGATATTGGCCGTCCTTCAAAACCTGTGGGATATAGTGGTAAAGCCATTCCTGCAGTACTGCATTGAAAAAGGCACAGAGCTTTGGGATCAGACGCTCAAACCACTGTGGGACAATTTCCTTGGTTTGGTAGCAGATATTTCATCATGTGTGCTTACTTTTTGGAACAATGTCCTCATGCCTTTGCTTAACTGGATCGTTCAGGTGTTCGGGCCGTACTGGGAGAAAATATACGAAGGCGTTGTCAATGTGGTGAAATACGCTGTGCAGCGCATCGGCGACAGTATAAACATCGCCATCACTCTATTCCGCGGGCTGCTGCAATTTTTCACCGCAGTATTCCGTGGGGATTGGGACGGCGCCTGGGAAGCGGTGCAGAACACGGTCGTAAAAGTATGGGACGGCATCAAAAACGCCATCCGGAATACGGTGAACGGGATCATTGACATCGTAAACGGCATGATAGCGGGCATCTGCGCGGGCATCAACGCGATTTTGCGGGCCGTGAGCAGTGTGGCCGGAAAGCTTGGATTTGATATCTCGCCGCAGGTAACGCCGCCGCAGATCCCGCACCTGGCACAGGGCGGGTACGTGGCAGCCAATACGCCGCAGCTTGCCCTTATCGGCGACAACAAGCGCGAGGGCGAGATCGTGGCGCCGGAGAGCAAGATCGCGGAGGCCGTCGCCGCTGGAATGGCAGGGGGGCTGAACGGCGCGGAGTTGCTGGCGCTGCTGGGGCAGATGCTGGAAATTCTTCGGGCGCTGCTGGAAAAAGACGAAAGCATCACCATCGGGGACGACACCATTTATCGAAGCTACGAGCGGGGAAAGCAGGCGCGCGGACGGCGCGTTGTGGGAAACCCTGCATTGTTATAAGGAGGCGGTATATTTGGCATGGATCGAAACAGCGGGCGGAATTGCTCTGCCGCCTCCTGAGCTCGGGAGCTGCGGCGTTACGATCTCCACAATGGTGGACGGCGCACGCAATGGGAACGGCGATTTCATAGGGCAGGTGGTGGGCGACGACAAGCTCAAAATCGAGGTCTCGTTCGGTATGCTGACACCGTCGGAAATGCAAACACTGCTTTCCCTGTTCGACCGCAAGCGCGGCGGGAAGTTCATCAACACCTTTCGTGTGTTCGACCCCCGTGTGAATGATTTCGTATACATGGACATGTATGTGGGGGACCGGAGCGGTACGCCCGTCCGTATCGACGCCGCACGGTGGCTTCCGGGTGCATGGAAAAGCGTCAAGGCGAATCTGATCCAGGTGTAAAAGGAGGCGGAAGGATGTATCCAGTATCTGCGGCATACCGGCACGCGATGCGCCGGCAGGTGCGCGACCAGGGATATGTGCGGCTGCAGTTCGGCATTTTCGATGCCAGCGCACCGGGGGATGCCGCGGTAACGGTACCGCCGGGCACATGGTACTCGGACGCTTCGGTGCTGGATGGCGGAGAAAGCCCGGTGCGCGTGAGTTATGCAACCTTTGAGGGGGACCGCATGCGGCTGGACGGCACGCAGCGGCTGCTGCCGGAGAGCGGCGCGGAACTTGCGGCGCATGGCTTTGTGAGCGCGGCGCTGTGCGGCGCGGACGGCGTTTTTGCATCGCCTCCGATGGTAAGCGTGGCGTTTGGTACGGTGCATTCCATGGCAGGCCTGACGCTGGATTTTGGGGACTGCGTGCCCGCGCAGATCACGGTGCGGGCCTATACGGCCGGCGCGCTTGCGGACACATTCGTTGTAACGGACGCGCTGGAGCCGTATTACCGCGGGGAGTTCCTGCTGGAGGATGTGGACGCGCTGGAAATAAGCTTCGACAGGATGCGCGCGCCGTACACCCGTGCGCGGCTGAACGAATTGCGGTATGGCGTGGGCTATACGTTCGGAAACGATGAGATCATCGAACTGGCCGAGAAGCACACGGCCTCGCCGCTTTCCCTCTCGCTGCCTACGGCGTCGCTGTCCTTTACGCTGTACAACGAGGAGGGGCGCTTCTCTGTGGAGGGCAGCACGGCGCTGCAGCGTTTTCTTGCGGAGGGGCAGGACGTTGCGCTGTCCTACGGGCAGACGCTGGAGGACGGCCGTGTGGAGTGGGTGCCGACGCACCCGTGGTATCTGGACAGCTGGAAGGTGGACGGCATCCGCGCCTCTTTCACGGCCTTTGCGCTGTTTGAACGGATGGGAAAGACGACGTATGAAAAAAGCGTGTTTGGCGACGGCGGCAAAACGCCGTATGTCCAGGGACGGGAGGAGTTGGAGAAGGTACTGGCCGATGCGGGCGGGTACTCTTACCGTCTCGGCAAATCCGTGACGCGCTGGATGCTCCCGCTGCCTGTCGCAACACACGCCGAGGCGGTGCAGCTGCTCGCCAACAGCAACCTTGCAGCACTGAGCGAAGCAAGGGACGGCGCCATCGTGACGAAGGCGCCCGGAGCAGGGATCACGCTGGCGCCGCTGACCTTTTCCGCGCCCGCGCATTTGTCGGAGCAGGCGGCGTTTTCGAGCGATGCGCTGACAGGGGCGCCGGGCGCGGAATACGCCACGTTCGAGCAGGACTTCATGCGGCTGGACGGGACGCAGCGGATGGTACCGGACAGCGGAGGCTATCTGCCGGGCGAATGGGTATGGGAGGACGTTGCTGATGCGTCCGGGGCGTTCCCGGAGGGGAAAACGGCCGCGTTCGGATACATAGGACGGGATGCAAACAACATTGAAGAGACGGACAACTGCGCCGGCGGCGTGACGGTGACCTTTGGTCCCGGCCCGCTGCCGGAAAAAATATATGTGTATTCCCGCAGGGCGGGAGAAGCCTGGGCACAGCCGCAGAAATATACGCCATCAGCTCATACGGAAACGTTTGAGTTCCCGGCCGTGCCCGCGTGTTCCTGGCGGATAACCTTCGGAAAATGCGCGCCGAACCGGAGGGCGCGGCTGCTGACGTGGCGGCTCAACGGTGTGGATATGGGGGCCGAGGCATACGGCGACCCGAAATACGAGATGAAGCCGCTGCTGAAAGACATCACGGCATATGTCCCGCTGGTGTCCTATTTTTCAACGGCGGTCTCGGACGCGCAGCGCAGGGAGATCTATTCGGGAAAGCTGCCGTCGGACGGGCAGTGGAACCGCATCGAGCATGATCTGGCGATATCGCCGCAGCTGCGCACCGGTGATACCGGCGTAACGGCGGAGGCGAGACACTACGGGTATGTGTCCTATGTGAAGTTTACCGCATCCACGGTGCATGACGTAGAGTTTTCCATCTGGAGCAACGGGTACAACCTGACGACGCTGGAACGCAGGCTGGATGCGAACCCGCGCGGGGAAACGTTCGACTGGGAGAACCCGGTGCTCGTGCACTGGGTGGACGCAAACTGGCCCGGGTTTCTGAACCAGATCCGGGAATATTACGCGGCCCGGGTGGTGACAACGCTGGAGACACGCGGCGACCCGCAGTATGACGTGCTGGACGTGCTGCCGCTGGAGGATGGCACATGGGGCGTTGTTGAGAGCATCGAGACGCGCTTCAGCGGCGCGTTTCGCGGGACGATGACGATACGGAAGGAGCGTGGTGTGAATGAAGCAGCCGCCGATTAAAACAAAAGAACTGTCCGGGAGCACGGTGCAAATAGCGGACGGGCAGAACTGGGAGATCGCGTCCATCACAGCTTACGGCGAAACCCCGCAGGGCGGGACGACGGAGGCTCCTGTGGCGCTGACGGGTATATCGTCTATCACGGTAAATGATGATGTTGCCGAGCTGCCGATTCCGCGCCCGCTGCGGCGTGTGGGAGATGTCAAGGATAAGTGCGTCACGCGGCAGGACTACGAAAGCGCTGAAAAGCTCGTTGTGACGTACAATGTAGGCTTTGTGGAGCTGGATGGGACGGAGGATTGGAAGGCCGGACAACCAACTGAAGGAGGCGAAGTATATTTCACCTTAAATTCGCTTCAGAGTAACAGCGGTAAACTAATTGGTTTCTCGTCTCATTTTCCAGTAATCACTATTCTCGCGAACAATACCAATCAAGGGGTTGGCGCTTGGAACACTGCGCTTTATCTGCGCTGGAAAGCGCTATTTACTGACGTAGATTCCTTGAAAGCCTACCTCGCCGCCCAAAAAGCAGCAGGCACCCCCGTACAGATAGCCTACCAGTTCGCCGCGCCCGAAGTCTACGCCACCGACCCTCTGGACATTGACAACGCCGCCGGGCCGCTTACCGTCATGACGGGCGGCGAGGTTGAGGTGACGCTCACGCACCGCATGTTGACGCCCTACACCGCATGGACGATTCAGTACGATTCTGAGGGGGAATATACGGGAGACTTCTTCAATGTAGAGGACTACGACCGTATCAAGCAAAATATCGAATACCTGCGGGAGTATGCGTATTTTCTGTATGGCGGTTTTACCCTGCGGGGCATGGTGGCTGTAACGGTGGAGAGCTATGGATATGCCTCCACCATCGACGCACTGGACGCGAACCTGGAAGCCATTGCAGCGAATACGTTCCGGCCGCCCGACATGCTGCCTGTGAAGCAGTGGCGCGGCAACCAGCCGCCGCCTGGGGCCGACGACTGGAACCGCATCGAGAACACATGCCTGCTGCTTTTTGAGCAATTTGAACGGCAATTTGCGTGCCTGCCGAAGCTGGCATTTGAACTGAAAGGAAGTGCATTTTGATGGCGTTGAAAACGGATTACAAGGATTACATCCCGCCGTCCGGGGGCCGCAAGTATAAAATTACGGCCAATTCCGATGGCTCGTCATCCGTTGAGGATATTACCCAATATCAGCAGGTCGGCGATACTTGGGGCGCGGAGGATATCAACCAGGTGAATAAGCTGGTGAATGGTGCGGTGTATCCGAACCTCGGAACAAATACCAACTTCCCCAATGCAATAAATCAAAGAGGTGCAGCTTCTTATACGACTACTACCGAAGCTTCTATATATTGCATTGATAGATGGCGCATCTCAAAAAATACTACATATACCGTGGCTTCTTTTACTTTAACTGCTCCTAGTTATGCAGCACGTGCATGCGGTATGTGGCAATCAAACGAAATGGGAGCGCACCAACTGAGTATTGGTGACGATGTTACGGTGTCGATATATGCCAACGGAAAGCTGCATACCCCGACAATGAAAGTGATTGACCGCGATTTGTATGATGCTTTTACGAATGTCCCTGCCGGCTATGATTGCGACGACTTTGAAATCGTGCTCTGTACCTATGCGAAAGATAAAACAAAGTACAATCTTGGCATTTACCCGAAGAAGCTACTCAGCGTCAATTATATTAAGTGGGAAAAAGGCAGCGCGGCCACGCCGTATGTGCCGAAGAGCTACAGGGCAGAGCTGGCGGAATGCCAGCGATATTTTTATCGCATCTATAACAGCACATGGCAGACTGGCAGCCTAATATCCGGCTGGGGTTTCATCGTACCATTTGACACGCCTGTCCCCATGCGCTCGAACCCGACTATAAATTTTGTTGATGCTGGATTAAAGGTATTCGCACCGTCCGGATGGGTTAATGCTACATCTGCTGAAACTTATGGATTCAACAAAAATTGCGCAAGAGTTAACGTGAAATTGATTATAACGCTTCCAAGTGATATCGAAGGTAGAAGCATGCTAGTAACAGGTATCGAAAGTTTTTCAGCAGACTTTTAAAGGAGGAACAGCTATGGACGAAAGCTATATCGTATACGTCTGTACCGACGACGTGGGTCACATCACTGCCATCAACAGCAGCGCGTTTCTTACGGACACGGCGGGCTGGACGGCCATTGACGAGGGCTGCGGCGACAGATTCCACCATGCACAGGGAAATTACTTCACGTTGCCGTTGTATGGCACTGACGGATGCGCGAACTATAAGCTGGCAGACGGTACGCCCGCCCTACGCACAGAGGCGGAGAAAGCGGCAGAGATTACTGCGCGGCCCGCGCCGGAGCCGACACAGCTTGACCGGGTGGAGGCGCAGATTGCGTACACGGCCATGATGACGGACACAATGCTGGAGGTGTAGATATGGCTCAATATCGCAAAAAGCCTGTAGTGGTAGAGGCATATCAAACCAGCGAGGATATGGACATCTATACGCTGGAAGGTGTTATGCACGCCTCAGCGGGGGATTACATTATCACGGGAATTTCAGGTGAACAATATCCCTGCAAGCCGGAGATTTTCGCGCAGACCTATGAGGAGGTGTAACCAATGTTTGAGAGCATTAAAAAGTGGTATGCCATGGGCCTGTGGAGCGCCGCGCAGGTGCGGCAGGCCGTCATCAAAGGAGTTATCACGGAGGCACAGTACAAAGAAATCACCGGGGAGGCAGAAAGCGCATGATGATTTTTAAGGGGCGCAACCGTGTAACCTCCGGCTTTCGACTGTCGGCACGCCCGAGCCACAACGGCATTGACCTTGTGGGGGACGACGATAAAACCGTGCACGCCGTCGCGGGCGGCACGGTGGGGTTTGCGGGCATTGTGCCCAAGAGCGCGGGCGGCCTGACGTGGCAGTGGGGATATTATATTCGGGTGGACGGCAACGACAACCGCAAATATTACTACTGCCATATGGCGGCGGGCAGCCTGCGTGTACGGGCCGGGCAGCGGGTGCAAGCCGGCACGGCGCTTGGCACGATGGGCAACACCGGGTACAGCTTCGGCGCGCACACGCATTTTGAAGTGCGTAATGCTTACGGCACGGCCATAGACCCGGCAAGTTATGCAGGCGTGCGGAACGCGGTTGGTACTTATACGGATACAGAAAGCGAGGACGACAACATGAAATTCTTGAAGGTGACGAGCGGCAAATGTGAGGTGTTCACCGCGCCCGATGTGAATGCGGTGGACAAGCACTATAACGGCGGAAAGCTGACCGAGGGCGTGTGCTACCCGGTGCAGGCCGAGGTGGGCAGCTCCGGCGGATACAGCTGGGTTCGCATCTTCGTGGCGGGAGTGCAGCGTTACGCCGTGGTGCTGGCCGACCGCTGCCAGCTTGTGACGCTTTCCCCGGGCGACGCCTTCGCGGCCTGTGTGGCGCAGGGCGGCGACGATACATCCGAGCTTGAAGCTCATGTCGAACAGCTCACAAAGGAGCGTGACACGGCCACACAGCGTGCGCAGAGAGCCGAGCAGCAGGCGGGTGCATACCTGCAGCGTATTGAATCGGCCAAAACTGCGTTGGGGGTGTAAGGCCGATGGAGAACATCATCGTCGCGCTTATCACGGGCCTGCTGTCTCTGGTGGGCGTAGTGATTACCAATACAACGGCCGCTCGGCGCACAGAGAACAAAATCACCACAGCGCAGGCCGTGACGGACACAAAGCTGGAAGAACTGACGCGGGAGGTGCGGGAGCACAATGGCTTTGCCCGCAAGATGCCCGTGCTGGAGGAACAGATCAAGGTCGCAAATCACCGCATCAGCGACCTGGAAAAATGGATGGAGGGTAAATAACATGAACATGATCGTACTTGTACTTATGATGGCCGTAACGGTGGAGGCGCTGATCGAATACGCCAAGACCTTCGGCAGGGCCATTATCGAAAAGCAGTGGAAAACCGCCGCCACGCAGGCGGGGGCCGTTGCGCTGGGCGTGCTGCTGTGTTTTGGTGTTGGGGCGGACTTCTACGCCGCGCTGGGTGTGAATTTCAACGTGGCATGGATTGGCATTGCGCTTACGGGCGTTTTTGCCAGCCG